>Ga0209530_1000656_pt1 | contig 21388 bp, 22 predicted proteins | sample BlaSpr_A8_Ref_O1_FD_187987 | JGI IMG/M metagenome (GOLD analysis project Ga0209530, IMG submission 187987) | Forest soil microbial communities from Thunder Bay, Ontario, Canada - Black Spruce, Ontario site 2_A8_Ref_O1 (SPAdes) (version 2) | ecosystem: Environmental > Terrestrial > Soil > Boreal...
CCAGCCGCACGGATGCCGCGGCCCATGCCTCCTGCTGGTCGGCCGTTAGCTTGTCACGGGTGACCTCCTGCACGAGCCGGTGAACGCGCACCGTGCTGTCGTCGATGCGGTCCAGCAGGCTCGTGGAAACCAGCGCGCCTATAGCGGTGTCCCGTTCGATGTGATCATCAGCCACCGCGGAAAGGCGTCCCAGGAATACGCCAGGAGGCGGGGTATCGAGAAGCAGACCGAGCGGGATCTGGTCGGGGGCGAGGAACGCGCATAGATTCAGCACATCAACCGCCGCAGGGTTTGACTGGCTGAGTGCTTCGAAATGCAGCAGCCAGGTGGTCGCCACCGTATGCGGATAGCCAGCAGGCGCCGGTCCTGCAGCGAGCATGCGCGCCGACGCCTGCGAATACAGCCCGAGGTAGCCCTCGACGGAAATCCCGTAGCTGGCGATATAGGTAGCAGCCTGAGCCAGTGCAAGCGGAAGATTGCCTAGCTCGACGGCGAGTTCATCAGCGGCTGCTTCGTCGCGTCCCGCGCGTCTGCGCACGAAATGACCGGCCTCTTGAGCCGTCATCACCCCCACCTGCATAGGCTCTGCGACCTGGCTCCAGTCGCGCGCCCTGCTAGTTATCAGCACGTGCCCTTCCCCTGCGGGCAGGAACGGGGCTACGGCAGCTTGATCGACGGCGTTGTCGAATAGCAGCAGCCAATCCCGACGGGCGGACAGGACTGCTCTCACTGCGAGCACAACCGCGTCCAAGTCATCCTCGACCGGCAGACCCATACGAGCTGCCAGAACAGCGAGGTCTGTCGCCATTGTCAACGGTGATTCCGCCCTGATCCACCAGATGATCGAGTAGTCGCCGCGGTGACTGTGAGCGTACTGAAGTACGAGCTGGGATTTCCCGACACCTCCCAAGCCATGCGCAGCTACCACAGCGATGCGCGCACCAGCAAGACCTTCGCGTATCGCGACGAGCAAATCCTCTCGCCCGGTGAAGACCCGGTTAGGCGAGGGCAGGTTAGAGATCAGCAAGCCGGAAACAGCAGAGGGCACAGGTGCCCCGGGCAGGTCACCGCGAAAGACGGTGGTGAGCTGGACATGCCGCGCTGCTAGGTCGGCTCGCAGTCTCCCGGCGTCGATGGTCCCGGCGCGAGGCCCCAGCGTCTGGGCGATGTCCACCAGATGTAGGAACAGAGTACGGGCAGCTTCCGGCTGCTGCAGGGGCAGCAGATCACTGAGCCGGTTCAGAGCCTCCCGGTGATCACGTCCACCGTCCTCTGCTTGTACTACCCATACATGAAGGGCCGCAGCGATCCGAAACGCCACGTCATCCACTACTTCGCCTGACGGTTCCACCCCATGGGTTTCCGTAAGCGTGTCCTTGACCGAGGTGCGCAAATGCCGCCACCGATCGCGCATCTGCTGCGCGACCGCACCCTCGGCAGAAATCACCTGGACGAACTCGGCGGCCGAAGTCTGGGCCCGTGCCCATGACGTGAGTTCTCTAAGCTGCTCAAGCTGCTGGACGGGACCATCGGCGGCGACGCCGAGCCGGTGATAACGGTCCCTGATGCCGTCGGGATCAGAATCCAGAGCGGCGAGGCACTGCTCGATCACAGACCTCCATTCCGCATTACTGGACACTGGTGCCACACGCCGCTTCACCTGGATCTCCACCGTTAGCGGCGTCCCATCACCACCTTCTGCGGACGCGACCACATCATCTAGTTGATGACCAGCGATCCGCTGCTGCAGACCAACCCTGGTCACGGGCAAGTCCAGGCCCTCAACACGGTCGCCTCTCAGCAATGCGGCCAGCACCACAGCAGCGACCCGGTACTCAAAAATCGTCCCAGCCCCGCCAGTCGACAACGGCGACGCGGCAGATCCCGATGCCGTACCGTCCCCAGTCTTCACGCCGGCCAGAATACGCCCGATCTACCGCAGCTCAGTAGTAGCCGGGGTCGAGGAGACCAGCGAGCTGCCAGGTCGGACTTCTGGCCCCAAGCGGAGGAATACCTTCACCCAGGTCGCGGTCGAGCGGGGCTTCGCGGTCCCGCCCACTAGTCGCCCGACGCCGAAACCGGACCGCACCGCGCGCTGCACGTCGGCTCACCGGAAACCATCATCCAAAGATCGCAGCCATCCTGCGCGTCCTCGGCTGGTTCCGGCATAGCCCAGGGCCAGCTCATTACCGGCATTGAACTATGGTCGATAGGACATCCCCACCCTCGCCACCAGCCCCGCTTTGGCGGGTGAGCAGGGCGGATGCCCTGACATTCGGCGACGAAAATCCCGTGGGGCTCTGTTGCGTGATCACTCGACAGATCCTCGGCTGCGAACAAAACTCCTCAGACCCGGAAGCGCGAAATCGACTAGATCTTCGTAGTCATAAATGACACCACGGCCAACGAGCTCTTGGAGAGCGGAAAATGGATCCGATATGCGAGGGACCAAATCAGCAATAAGTCGCTCCTCTGGCAACAGCGTGTCGCCGGAGAGGGCAAGAACGGCCAGAAATACCCTCTCTTCCTTGCTGCACCGAGCCCACAGCGGCTTGAAGGTAGAATTTGCCAATTCCGACCTTACCGCCTTGATAGCCTCGGCCGCATGTTGTCGCCGCAATAGGATATCTTCGCCACCCGGAGTGTCTCGATCCGCATAAAGCCAAGCATAATGTCCGATCCGCTGCAGAATTAGAGGATGACCTTCAGCAAAATCAACAATCTCGTGTAGCGCCAGGATTTCATACTCACCGCCGCAGTCTCCTATTGGCGCAGAGAGTGTGAGGTAAGCATCCTCTTGGGACAGAGGCCTCAGATCAGAGTATTGCACATACGGATTACTTAGCGTGACGTTGTGAAGGACGTCCAGTATATTCGGCAGACCGGCCGCAATGACACCTACCGGTTTCCCATCGATACAGTTTACTGTTCTAAGCATGAAATCGAGGTCTTCTGGTCGAAGAGCCTGCGCCTCATCCACAAGCAGAGCCACCCCCGCATTGCCAGAACGCGCCAGCTCCCCTAGTAGGGAGACGCATTTCAAGTAAGGTGAATCGCGACTTGGGTCCTGCTCTTGAGAAGCAGCAAGGCTAACACTCACGCCAACTAGACCGACAGAAACCTTAAGCTCTTCTAGACTTACGCGGAGCCTTTGTTAAAGCCTTTTAGCTGGGACTGCCCGGCCAGCATCATTGAATAGTTCTATCAATGTAGTGGAGAGACTGGAGCCTGCAACAGCATAGCCACACAGCCAATTTCTCTTTTCGAGTTCATCTCCTATTCGCTTCAATAGAGTCGTCTTTCCTAGTCCACCAGGCGCCAAGAAACAAACTGGAGGAGAGAAGTGTCCATCTTCGAGCTCATGCTCTAGGCGTACGGCGAACTCCATCTGCCGGTCGCGACCGACGAAATATTTACTTGCGTAGACATCACCCGGCCGGAAGGGGCTTGCGCGCACTCGCGAAGCCTAGCTCAGCACATCGCGACTTGCAGCAGTTCCTCTTCCAGTCGTAGGTCAACTGGTTTCTCACGGTGGCCGAGAGGCTTCGTCAGTCCGGCCATCCGGTCCCGCGCGGGACGGCTTCGCCTCGACAGGGACGTCTCGTCACGTCCAGTCGCGGTCCTTTCGCGTAGTAACTGCGTCCTGACACTCCGGCGCATCCTGCATTCACGACAAGGAGATCTTCCCACCGGACCACCGGTGGGAGAGCCGAGTGGAAGGACTACCAGATGCACCGAGACCACACCTCCCTGCCCACCGACGTGCAATGCCAGTCCTGCGCATGTGGGGCGGCACCGGAGCACCCATACGGGCTATGCCATAAGTGTCACACCCGGATGACCTGGCGCCGCCGCACGGCCGAGATTGCTCGCCGTGCGGCCCGTCGCCGACGCAGGGGCCGACAGGCCCGCGAGCGCGCTCGCCTAGTGGTGCTCGCCGCCTGCTCAGTCGGCACCGACCGAGCGGGGAGCTGACCCGCCGTGAACGTCATCATCGTCATAGTCTGCGCAGCGACCGTTCTCGTCACAGCCCTGCTGGCGGTCGTAGTCGCCGGAATCAGGTTGGAGACACCCACCTCCGAACTGCCAACCAAAGCACCCAACCTGACCGCCGCGATCGTCCGCCGCGCCCTCGGCGTCTCAGTCCGCAAGCCCGACACCGCTGAGCACACCTACGAAACCTGCCTGACTGGGCATGGCCCTTCCGGCTGGTCGAATGGGCGATACCAGTGAACAACCAGACCTCCTCCGAGCGGATCGCCGAAATGCCGCTGCACCAGATCACCGCGACACACGGCGAACCTGGACTGCGGTTCCGATTCGCCCATGAGACAGCTCGGCTCGGCGGCGACTACGAGCGCGCCAAGGCCGAGCGAGCACTCGCACTGGCGACGGACCTCCACCACGGCGACCGGCGGCAGGACGAGCCGTACATCAAACATCCGCTCCGAGTAGCGCTCCGGATCATCTGCCACTACAACGTGTTAGATGCCGACGTGATCTGCGCAGCCCTACTCCACGACACCGTCGAAGACCACGCCGACCGCCTATCCGCCGACGGCCGACCCGGAGGGCTCCACGTCCTAGCCGAGCAGTTCGGCCCACGCACCGCGGCTCTCGTCTCCGCAGTTACCAACCCGGTCTACGATCCCAACCGCGACAAGCACACCCAGTATGCCGAGCACGTCTAAGCAAGCCTGACCGTCTGCCCGTGGGCGCGTGTGATCAAGGTGTCGGACTTCACCGACAACGCGGTCGGCCTGCACTACACGACCGGCGCCAGAGCCGCCCGGCTCGCGCGCAAGTACGCGCCGCTCGTCCCCGTCATCCAAGACCTGATCGACCGCACAGATACGCCACTGGCCGCCGACGTCAAGAACCACATCCGCCGCCAACTCAACCGCGCCGCCGCCCGCTGTGCCCAGAGCGAGGGGAGGTGAGACGTTGGCTATCTCTGTCTCCCTGGTGCTCGTGCTCGGCATCGCCGTCTGGGCACTGCACAAGTACAACGGCATGAAGGTCTGGCACGGCCTGCTCTGCGTCCTGTTCGGCTTCTACCTGGCCAGCAGCAGCCTGGCGCCCGAGATCAACACCACGATGACCGCGATCATCCATGCCCTGACCGGCCAGGGATGACCCGCACGCCCCATCCGCCCAGCTACAGGAGGTGATCCTCACGACCCAGCCAGACGACTACCTGGACATTGACCTTCAGGAGGTAATCAGCATCTACGACCAGGCCACCACGGCAACGCGGCACAGCCGCCTTGCCAAGACGTGGCTCCACACCCCGACCGGACGCAAGATCGCAAACGCCCTCAATCTGATCCCGATCCTGGCCACCCAGGTCGGCCGACTCCGCGAGCGCCTGACCCGCGCGCTCACCGACCTTGGGAACCTCACCGCCGCCGCACGCGCGACTCTCGGCGCGCAGCGCGACGGGGAAACCGATCCGTTGTACTACCTGCGCGATGAACTCCAGGCGCAAGGCCAGCTCCCGCCCGACGAGCAGGAGCGGCCATGACAAGTCGCCCAACCCGCCGGCAGCTCCGCCGCCACGCCCACCGGCTCCGACACGACGGCTACCAGCCGATGATCGTGCTCAACTCCGGCGATCAGCTCCCTGAAACCGCCGCCGCCCAGATCGGCCGGGCGGTGTGGCGATACCGCTCAGAACTAACGCCGCTGGCCCTCGCGGCGCTCGTGGTGCTCGCCGCCCTGGCCATGCACCACGCCGACCACAGATCATGGCCATGGCTGGCGCTCATCGCCCTGGCGGCTAGCGCAGGCTTTGCGATCCCGCTGCCGACCTGGATACGCCGAACGTGGTCACTACTCGGCCGACCCGCAGAGCGTGCCTATGCCGCCGCTTTGTGCCTCTCGGTCGGCGGATGGCTGTCCGCCGCCGTCGCAGTCGGACCAGCCACTCCCCCATTGCCGGTCCTGGCCGCCATCCTCGCCGTCGTGAACGCCGTTCCGTGGTGGGCCAGCGGCCGACGCCGCGCAAAGGTCCGCGTCGAGCGCAAGCTCGAATCCTGGCCCGAAGTCGCCAAAGCCGTGGGCCTGGCCGGCTCACAGGTCATGTCCGCGCTGGTGGACGTCTGGGGATGGCGAGCCCGCTTCCGCCTCGCGCGTGGCCAGACGATCACCGACGTGATAGCCAAGGTCCCCGAAATCGAATCAGGACTCGGCACCTTCCGCGGCGCAGTCCGCGTCTACCCCACCCCCGACGACCTGGCCAACCGGTGCGAGCTACGCGTTCTCGACACCGACCCGCACGCCGACGCCATCCCCTGGCCAGGCCCGTCCGTCGCATCGATTACCGAGCCAGTCAACCTCGGCCCGTTCGAAGACGCCACACCATGCCGCGTCCTGTTCCTGCGCCGGCACGCCCTGTTCGGCGGCGCCACCGGAGCGGGCAAGAGCGGCTGCCTCAACGTGCTCATGGGCAACCTGACGGCCTGCTGTGATGTCGTCATCTGGGCCGTCGATCTCAAGAAAGGCATGGAGCTGGAGCCGTGGATAACCTGCATCGACCGGCTAGCCACCACTCCGGGCGAGGCACGCGCTCTGCTTGCGGACGCGGTCGCCGTCCTTGAGGCTCGGGCCGCCATGCTCGCCGCGCACGGGCAACGGGTCTGGGAGCCCTCGCCCGATATGCCCGCTCTCGTCATCGTGGTCGACGAGTACGCCGAGCTGGCCGACGACGCACCCGACGCGGTCCGGCACGCCGACTCCGTCGCCCGCCGGGGCCGCGCCGTCGCCGTGAACCTCATCGCCGCGACCCAGCGGCCTACGCAGAAGGCCATAGGCCGCGGAGCGGTCCGTTCCCAGATGGACGTACGGATCTGCTTCCGCGTCCGGGAACGAAAGGACGTCGACCTCATCCTCGGCCAAGGCATGCTCACCGCTGGCTGGCACGCCCACACACTCAACGCGCCCGGCAAGTTCCTCGTGTCCGCCGCCGAACACACCACGCCCAGGCGTGCCCGCGCCTACCTAATCACCGACGAGGCGGTCGCCATGACGGCCGCGCGACACGCGAGCCTCCGCCCTCCCCTGGACAAAGTCTCCCGCGACTCGATCTGCCGGACTCCCGAGCTGGACCCGGCAGAGACCGAGGACGGTGTGCGCGCGGACGGCACACCCGAGGAGATGCTGTGGGCCGCCCTCTCACTCGCTCCAGACCAGGGCGTCACGGTGCCCGACCTCGTCCAGTACACCGGCATGAGCCGCCCCTGGGTCTACCTCCGGCTCCGCGAACTCCTCGACCGAGGCCAGGTCATCCAGGTCAACCGCGGGCATTGGCGCGCGACCGAAAATGACACACAGTGATTGTCTACGTCTACCGTCTACGCGCGCGTCTGCACGTAAGAGCGCATAGACGTGACCTTAGACAAACACGTAGACAACTACACACCGTAGCCACGAGAGGAGGTGACCATCCGTGCAGGCATACACCGTCGAGCAGGTAGCCGAGATGCTCCACGTCGGCCGCGACAAGGTCTACTACCTCCTCCGAACCGGCCAGCTCCGCAGCATCAAAATCGGCAAGCTCCGCCGCATCACCGAGCAGCAACTCGCCGATTTCGTCGCCAGCCTCGAAGACAACGCCGCCTAACGGGGAGGGACGTCTCGGGACGTCTTGAGTTATGATGAGGAGGAATGCCAGGTCAACCGAAAGGAGCAAGCCGTTGGACGAGCAACAGAAACCACGCAAGAAACGCCGAGAACGCGGCGACGACGGCATCTACTGGGACAAGATCAACAAGTGCTGGGTCGGCACGATCTGCCTCGGCCTCGACGCCCAGGGCAAGCGCATCCGTCGCCGAGCACGCGCCAAGACCAAGGCGGAACTCAAGGACAAGCTCACCGAAATCCGCGACGAGATCAAGGCCGGCATCCACACCTCGGCCACGTACACCGTCAAGGAGTGCGTCGGCGACTGGCTCGACGAACTCACCCTCGATCCGGACACGGTAGCCGAGTACCGAGGCCAGGCCGAGAAGTGGATTTACACGAAGATAGGTGCCATCAAGCTCAAGGATTTCACGGTGGCCGACGCCGAACGGTTCTTCCGGCAGATCGCCAAGCACCTCGGCAAGCGCTCGTTGCTGATGATCAAGAGCACGCTCCGCCGCTCCATCCGCCGGGCGCAGAAGCATGACCTGATCGGCAAGAACGTCATCGACCTCGTAGACCTGCCCGAAGGCCAGCCCGGACGTCCGTCCCGCGCCATGACCGAGGACCAGGCCCGCAAGGTCCTACAAACCGCCGCGAGCGACGCCAAGAGCGAGTACGTCAAGGTGATCAGGATCGGCACGGCAAAGACAGCCGCGACCCACGCCGCCACCGCCGACAACCAGATCGCCTGCCGGAACAAGCCACGCAAGAACGCACCGATCACAGAGGTAAGCACCGACCCGACCTGCCGGACGTGCCGCGCCTACCTCGGCCTAGACGAGGCTGCCGACGATCCCCTACGACTAGAGGCGCTGTTCGTCGTAGCCATCACGCTCGGCCTGCGCCCCGGCGAGCTTCGCGCGCTCACCTGGGATCACGTGAACCTGGACCAAGGCGTGATCCACGTCTGGGCTCAACCAGACGAGACGGCGACACCAAGACGCCGAAGTCCCGGCGCTCGCTCCGCCTGCCAGACCGGGCAGTCCAAGCCCTGATAGCCCAAAAGAAGCGCCAGGCCGAGGAGCAAGAAATAGCGGGCCAGGCGTGGCACGAGCACAACCTCGTCTTCTGCCACGAGGACGGCACCCCGTACACCCGCGATGCCCTCAACTACCGATTCAGCAAGATGACCAAGAGGGCCGGAATCGGCCACTGGCACGCCCACGAGGGCCGCCACACAGCGGTCTCGATCATGAGCCACAACGGCGTCCCCATCCAGGACATCGCCGACGCGGTCGGCCACAAGTCCACCCACGTGACCGAGACCGTCTACCGGCATGTGATCGTCCCCACCATAAGGGGCGGCGCGACCGTGATGGATAGCGTGTTCGACGAACCTGCATCCGATGCAAGCGAGTACCCGAGGAACACCAAGCCCGCGTAGGCACTTGGTTAGGCACTTAATGATCTTGAGAGATCCGGAAAGTCCAGTGGAGCTTAGGGGATTCGAACCCCTGACCTCTTGCATGCCATGCAAGCGCTCTACCAACTGAGCTAAAGCCCCTCGGTGTCCCGGGCTGCCGGAGCAGTGGGAACGCAGACAGCATACCGGTTCCGGGGCGATGTGCCGAACCGGGTCGCGGCGTGGCGGCCAGGACTCCTGCCAAGCATCTCGGTGCTAGACCGCTTGACTTCAAGTATGAAAAGCGGTCTAGCTCCCCAGCCGAAGGGAGCCTGCCATGACTGTCACCACCACCCGCCGCACCGCTCACCGTGCCGCCGGGCGTCCGCTGAAGAGCCCGCTCGCGGTAGCCAGCGGGTACCCGGCGGCCGCCAGGCCCGATCCGGAGAGCGCCGCCGCCGCGACCACTGCCCGGTCCGAGCTGCCGCCACGCGAGCTCCAGCTCACCGAATTCGCCGACCACCTCAGAACCATTAACAACCGCGATGGCCGCCCGTATGAGGAAAGCACCATCAGCACCTACGTGTACCCAGCCAAAGCCCTGGACCGATGGATGGCGGCCAAGCAGACAGACGGAGACTTCACCAGAGTCGATACCGCCATGCTGAACCGCTACTTCCGTGACTATTACAACGAGCATGGTCAAGGCGGGACCAACGCCCAGCAGCGTAATCTGCTCCAGCTCTTCAAGTTCCTGCAGAGCGAGTACAACCACCCGCATCCGTACACAGAGAAGCTGAACCGCTACGCGGAGGTGAAGGGCAAGCCGCAGACGCTGTCGGGCGAGTTCATCGATGACCTCCTCGACGTGACGGGGGCCGGGCGAGCCCGGGACTTCGAGAACGCTCGCGACCATGCCATCATCCGCATCCTCCGCACCGAGGGAATCCGCCGCCAGGAACTCCTCGGCATGGTGATGCAGACCCTGCCCGCCGACCTCATCAAGAACCCGACGTTCCGCCTCGTACCGCTGAAAGGAGCCCGGGCAGCCGGCGAGGGACGTCTGGTGACCCTCGCCCCAGAGACCGCACGAGCGTTCGCCCTCTATCTCCGCGTCCGCCGCCAGCACAAGCTTGCCGACTCGGACTGGGTGTGGCTGGGCACCCGCAGCCGCGGCAAGTTCGGGAACACAGGCATCCGCCTGATGCTCATCCGGCGGGCTGAGGAAGCCGGTTACGGGCAGGCGCGTCCCCACCAGTTTCGGCACACCTTCAGCGACAGGTGGCTCGCCGCCGGCGGCTCAGAGGGCGATCTCATGCGCCTGAATGGCTGGACAACGCGCCTGGCCTGTCCGGGGACCGCCCTTCCCGCCGCCGTAGTGCATAGCGGATCCGGCCGGCTCCAGTCTGCATGGGGCGTGTTGTCCCGTTTTGGTATCGGCGCCATAGTCTCGCCGAGCCGGATGCGCTTGGCGATCGCCTGCCGCGAGGTGCCCAGGATGGCGGCAATGTCGTTCTGGCTGTAGTGAGTTCGGCCCATCACGTGGCTGCGGGGGAAAGGGCTGCCGTCCCGCGAGCCGACAGCCGGCAGCTGCCCTGCCCGCAGCCAGGCCCTGCGGGCGGGGCGGGACGATAGCGCCGGCGCGGACCTGGCCGAGGTCGCCGGCCAGGCTGAGGCTCGCATGGCGCTGGAGATCTGCGCTGCTGGCCGTCATCACCTGTCGCTGCTCGGACCGCCAGGCACGGGCACGACGATGCTCGCCGAGCGGCTGCCCACGATCCTGCCCGGGCTGGACGCTGAGCAGGCGCTGGAGGCAACCGCCATTCACTCGGCTGGCGGGGCGCTGCCGGACAGCATCGCGCTGCTGACCGCGCCGCCGTTCGTGGCGCCGCACCGTTCGGTCAGCAGGACTGCGGTAACCGGCGGGGGGAACCCGGGCCTTCGGCCCGGGGCCGCATCGCTGGCCCACCGCGGGATCTTGTTCCTGCATGACGCACCGGACTTCAGCCGGGACGTGCTGGATGCGCTGCGCCAGCCGCTGGAAGCCGGGCAGATCACGATAGCCAGGTCCGGGATCACCGCCACGTTCCCGGCCCGGTTCATCCTGGTCCTGGCCGCCAGCCCGTGCCCGTGCGCGAAGACAGCAAGGGCGGCCGGGGAGTGCAGCTGCGCCCCGGCTGCCCGCCAGCGGTACCTCGGCCGGCTCTCCGGGCCGCTGCTGGACCGCATCGAGGTGAAACCCAGGCTGCAGCCCCACCGGGCCGGCACGCAGTCACGGGGCCACGTCGCCGGCGGCTCACAGACAGCAGCAGACGACATCCGAGCAGCAAGGCCGGCCCCTGGACCAGGCGGTCCGCTGGACATGCCAGAACGACGCTGCCGTCGTTTCCGGGATCACCCACGTCCTGACCCCGCGCGTGACTGCCGGCTCGAACACAGAGCGAGCGGTTTTACAGTGTTCACATTGCTGTATCCAAACATGCCACTGACCTGCGGAAATATCCTGTTGCGGTCGCTTAGGTGTCACCGCTGTCCGCTATACGTCCGTGGGCACTGCCCCCCTTGCGGCGAAATGGCGTCAATCGGCGCGGCCGCCGTCCGTGGGCACGACTGCGTGGTCCGAAACTTTGTAAACCGCAGTTCACAGCTACTGCGCACATCGGGTACCTCCCGGAATGAGGGTACGAGCGTGGATTGACCTTTCGATGGACCTCTCATATACCTGGCATGGACCTTTCGTGGCCCCGCTGGCCTGCCCTATCGCAGAAGTAGCGGGTTAGAGGGGTTGTTGCGGAACTCGTTTGTGCTGGTAATGGCTGCGGTGTCGGCCCGCCTCCGCTCCCGGCCTTCCCACGCGTAGCCAGCCCAGGGGACAAGGGGATCTTATTTTTTCTTGCGATCGCTACATCACGTCGTCTGATTCACTGTCGCTAGTCCGGTCGGTAAAACCTCGACGCCGACGTAGCCCCGGCAATCCCGCGGGCGATAGCACCGGTGATGTGCACTGTCCACTGCGAGGTGAGGTCGCGGAGTACTGCCGGGGGCAGGAGCGGCGTATCGGCGCCGGCCGGCCCGGCGGCGAGGTCGTCCAGGGCAGACAGCGCAACCTCCTGGTCGGTGAACGGCGCCCGGATGTCAGGTCCGGGCAGCGCAAGCATGAGCCAGCTAGGCCATCCTCGCGCGGTCACCTGGTCCGGGTCCACCCCGTGCAGGGCAGCCATGGCTAGCTGTGCGGGCATCTCAGGTTCTACCCGGCCTCCCACCTGGCAACTTTCTCGCGCCGGCAAGCCATGTGACCGAAACCCAGCTCGGCGTGGCGCTCGGCTACCGCCCTGGCATAGCTGGCCAGGCTGTGGCCGGTCACCACCCGCAGGGCAGCCAGCGGATGCTGGGCGCGGCCGGCAGGAGCAGGCATGGAGCGGTCACCCCCGGAGGAAAGGGGCCGTGCACGTTCAGTGGATCCACTGTAACCGTCAGCTTCCGCATACGCGCCCTGCCAGTCATCAGGAGGCAACACTGAGGCACCACCCATAGGCCTTTCCCAGCTGGAGACGCGGCGTTTCCCTGGTCTTAGCACCGTACGGCCCGGTCACCGGGCTAGCGGGGAACCTGATCGCCGGGACGTGGCGTCAGCTGGCCAGTTCCCGGCCCGACATAGGTGAGGTGGGCAGATGGTACGCACTGAGGATCCCGTCCGGATCGTGGTGCCCGGCGCGCAAGCGCTCGCCCTGGCGAGGGCCTGCACGCTTGAGGTGGACGGGCACCGCTGGAGCGAGGCCAACGTAGCGGCGGCCCGTGCGGTGCTGGCTGCGGAGGGCGGCTCTGTGCTGCTCGACGCACTCAGGCGCCGGCTGGACCGGAGTATCCCGTCCGCAGGCTGGGCGGTACTGGCACTCCCGGCCCGGCTGGAGGATGAGCAGCTGCAACGCGCCGCAGCCGGGATCCTCGCTGCCCTGGGCACCCCGTTCTTCTCCATCAGCGAAGCTGGCCGGCTGTGGATCAGCGCGGAATCCACGATGGCCAAGGACGAGTCGTCGTTCGGAGGGACCGGCGCTCAGGCCCTGCATATCGACGCTCCGAATGTCGAGGCCGTCCCCGAGTACACCAGCCTGCTGGTGCTGCGCCCGGACCCGGCCGGCGGCGGTGCCTCACTGCTTGGCGACCTGCGCGCGGCATTCGCCGCGACCGGGGAGGCCAACCGGGCGGCGCTGCGCCAGCCGGTGTTCTTCGAGGGCCGCGCTGAAGGCCTGCACGGGGTGGGCGCGCCGAGGATGCCATTCCCGGTGCTGGAAGACGATGAGCAGGGCCAGCTCCGGTGGGTGCAGTGGGGCGGCAAGATGACTGCCGATCAGCGCAACGCCCCCCGCCTGCTGTCCTGGACCGGTTCGCAGCCGCGCTGACCGGTACAGCGGTCGCGGTCGCCCTGGGCCGCGAGCAGCTGCTCATCCTGGACCCGCGCCGAATCGCGCATGGCCGCACCGCCCTCGGGGTCCAGGACGGCTGGGCGGACGGCTCCCGGCGCTGGCTCGTCCAGGCCAAGATCACCTGCGATGCAGACGCGCCCCTCAACCCGGCCGCCGCCGGGGCAGGGAGGCACGGCGATACGTGAGAACGCGGATGTCGCAGTGGCCGGGACCGGTGTCGTGGGCCTGGCGATCGCTGCGGAACTGCTGCACCGGGGCCTGCGGGTCGCTGTGATCGGACCGCGCGACGGCGAGCATCGCGGGCAGGGAACTCGCCCGGCGGGGGCGATGCTGTCCACGTTCAGCGAACTCGAACCGCACCACGGAACCGAGCGCGCCGCTCTGGAGACAGCCGAGCGGCTCGCCGCGCACGACGCGTACCCGGCTGGCTGGATCAGGTCACCGCCATGGGCGGCGGTCAGGTTCACGCCACACCCGGTACCTGGGTGCTCGCCCCGGCAGGGCGCCGCGCCTGCCTGGACCCGATCGCCGCAGCGGCACGGACCGCCGGCCACCAGGCCGAGGAGCACGACGCCGCGCAGATCCCGGTCCTGCGCGCCCCGGCTGACTCGGCGAGGGCTTCGAAGGCCGACGGCACACCTCGCTCTTCCGGCGCCGGCGAACGTGCCGGAAAGCAGCGGACAACCGAGGTGCACGCGCGGCGTACTAAGAAGGCCCAGCCAGCGGGCGGTCAGGTGTCAGGAGTCGACGACGAAGGTGACGTCGCCAGGATCGGGGCAGGGGGTGCTCGATGTCCCGTCGCCAGTTACCTCGTTGCCCGAGTGGGGAAGCCGCAGGCCTCCGGCCGTCAAGACTTCGCACGTGGCCGCGAGATTCCACACCTGCGTCGCAGGCCGCGCCGTGCAGGTCATCGACACGGAAAACTCCTGGTATTGGACCGTGCAGTCCGCCGGAACGCTGGCCGCGTAGGCGGGTGTGGCGATGCTCAATCCGGCCGTGAGCAGTCCGGCCGTCGCGACCCCGGTCAAAGCCAGCTTAATTCGCACTACGGTGTCCCTTCTGTGATGAACGCCGGTCGCCATGTCACGAGTCTCGGCATTGACGCGAACGTAACATCCCGGCGCACCAGCCGCCAAGACCCAATCACTACCCGCCTGACCGGGCCGGAAGCTGGTCCAGCCACACCCCGAATATCGTGAACGTCAGCGCGAAATACGCGGCCAGGGCACCCAGGCGCGGGAGCCACCCCCATGGCCACGCCCGCAGCGGACGGTGAGGGCAGCTGCGGTTATGCTGACCGTCTCACCGGGCTTTTCGGCTCTGACCTGCCATTTCAGCGGCCTGCTCGATGTCGTCGTCGTCCTCGTCACCTGGGTCTGGCTCGGCGTCGCGGATGTCGAGGGCGTCGGTGATGCGCTGGTTGGCGGCGGTAGCCTGGCCGTCGATGCAGTGGGCGTAGATCTTCAGCAGGACCGCGACGCCGTGCCCGGCGCGGCGGGCGACCTCGGTGGCGGGCACCCCGGAGTTCAGCCACAGGGATACGGCGGCGTGCCGCAGGTCGTAGGGCCGGCGGCCGAGCGGTGACCTGTACCGGGCCGGGCGGAGGACAACGACGTCGAGGTGGACGATCTCGGCGTCTCCCGCCATCATGCGGAGCTGCTGAACACCGGCGATGGCTTCGAAATCCGCGACCTGGGCAGCAGGAACGGGACGTTCCTTAACGGCACGCCGATCCTCCGGGCACTAGTGACCGAACAGGACGTCATCGGCATCGGCCCGGCCACGTTCCGCCTGGTTGGCAATGAGTTGCGGGAGTTCCTCGACCAAGGTGATGTCTCGCTGGTCGCGCGGGACCTGACCGTGCGGGACGGGGGACAGGTCCGGCTCGACCGGGTGAGCTTCCCGGTCGGCGAGCGCAGCCTGGTGGCGGTCATCGGCCCGAGCGGGGCGGGGAAGTCGACACTGCTCCATGCCCTGACCGGGCTGCAGCCCGCGACCGAAGGTGCTGTCTGGTACGACAACCGCGACCTTTACGCGGAGTACGCCGAGCTGCGGCACCGGATCGGCCTGGTGCCGCAGGACGACGTCATCTATGCGAAGCTGACCCCGCGACGCTTCCTGGGCTACGCCGCCGAGCTGCGATTTCCCGGGGATACCACCGCCGAGGAGCGCAGCCAGCGGGTGCAGGAGGTCATTGATGACCTCAAGCTCATGCAGACCACGAAGGATCAGCCGGAGCCGCCCGCCGACAGGGCCGCCGAGAACTTGTCCGGTGGCCAGAGGAAAAGGGTCAACATCGCACTGGAGCTGCTGACCAAGCCATCTGTGCTGTTCCTGGACGAGCCCCACCTCAAGCCTTGACGTAGAGCTGAAGGAAGACGTCGTAGACAGCATGAGGGAACTGGTAAACGACGGCCGCACAGTCGTCATGGCCACCCATGACCTGGAATACCTGGATAGGTGCGACCGCGTGCTGGTGCTCGGGCCCGGGGGCAGGATGGCGTTCTACGGGCCATCCGAGGAAGGGCTCCGCCACTTCGGCCAGACGCGCTGGGTCGAAGTATACCGGGCCTTCGGTGCTGAACCGGAGCGCGACTGGGCGGACGAATTCCGGCGGTCGCCTTGCTACCAGCAGTATGTGGCCCCGGGACTGACCCGTCCAGCCCCTCAGGCCGGCCGCAGTGCCGCCGCTCCCCCACCGGCCCCCCGAGGCCGGCTGACCCAGCTGGCTATCCTGTGCCGGCGCTCCGGCGCCCTCATCACCGCCGATCGCGGTTTCCTGATCTGGCTTCTGCTGCTGCTGGTTATGCTGGGCGCCCTGATCAGGCTGTGTGCGGGAGCCCCGGGACTGCGCGGCCCGGCCAACGCCAGCGCCGAGATCACCTTGCTGATGCTGGTCATTATCGCCGCCGTCACCAGCGTGGTCAGCTCCGTGCGAGGACTGATCGAGGAACGCGATAGGTACCGCCGGGAGCGGATGGCTGGCCTGTCGGCCGGTATCTACCTGCTCTCCAAGGTCGCGGTCCTCGGCGTCGTTGCCGTGATCCAGGCCGCGCTGCTGGTCCTCGTCGGCCTGGCCAGCGCCCGGATGCCCAGCCACGGCGCGCTCCTGGCAGTGCCGCTGGCCGAGCTGATTCTGGACGTGGCTGTCTTCTCCGTCACCTCGATGGCCCTGGGCCTGCTCGTATCCGCCTTCGCCGGCTCCCAGGACCTGGCCTTGCTGGTGGGGATCCTGCTCGCGATCGGACAGGTGATGCTGACCGGTGCGGTGCTGCCGCTCGGTTCGGGGCTGAAAGTGGTCGGCTTCGTGATCCCGGCGCGGTGGGGCTTCGCAGCGGTCGCGGCTACTACCAACCTCAACGGCATCCAGCCGCACGGCGGCATTACCGACCCGTTCTGGGCCCACAGACCGTCCGCCTGGCTGCTCACCATCGGCGTGCAGCTCGCGATGACGGCGGTATTCGTGCTGGTCGCCTGGTGGCGGCTGATCCAGATCAGTCCCGGCCGCACCCGGCGCCGATGACCACGCGACACGCTGCGGAAGACGCGAGGCGAATCGTGTGCGAGGCAATCGAGCGGCGGCTGGAAGGGCCGGGTTAGAACGAGCCGCCGAGGCCGGACCAGCCGGACCAGGTGCCGATCGGCATGTACAGGTGATCGAAGGCGATCATTCCGCCGCGGGAACGCACGAAAAGTTCCGAGCGGCCAGCTGGCCGGATCACCTCAGGCGCTCCCGCGGCGCTTCCGCCCAGCGACACCGGGCGGTTCCACCCGGTGCCAGCCACCGGGTGCAACTGCCAGGTATGGATGATCTGCCCGCTGGCCGCCGCGGCGAACACCTCCAGGCGGCCGCCGTTGGCACTGAACACGGCAGGGTTGCTGACCGCGTTACTGATGAGCACGAGCGGGCCGCCCCACCGTCCCGCAGCCCCCGGCTGCTGCCACACATGCTCGATCGTGCCCGCGGAGGTCCGCGCGAATACCTCGAGCCTGCCATCCAGGTTCGTGCCCACCGCCGGCACGCCAGTGAAGGAATGCCCGCCGGGCAGCACCCTCGGGCCTGCCCAGGCACCGTCCTGATAGGAGTAGTACACGAGTGCGCCACCTGAAGCCAGCGCGAAGACATACTGCTGACCGCCCGGGTGCATCGCCGCCACCGGCGGGCTAGCGAGAGTGCCGCCCAGGGACGTCAGACCGGACCACGTGCCGCCGCCGGCGGTGCTGGTCTGCGTCACATAGCCGAGGCTGCCGTCGGACAGCCGGGCGAACGCTTCGAGGTGCCCGTCCGGCCCAGCTATGACCGACGGGTCGCTGCTGATGAGCTGAGCACCCAGCGTAACCGGGCCACCCCATGACCGGCTTCCAGGGGTCGCCTGCCACAGCTCCGCCAGCTTCCCGTCATCGGTGCGCGCGAGCACGACGAGCTGCCCGGCCGCTCCGGACGTTACCGCGGGCACCCCGCTGTACACCTTCCCGCCAGGGAGCACGATCCAGCCGGACCAGACCCCCCCGGTCAGAGTGTCGTCCATCAGGGTGCCGTCCGTTGCCCGTGCGAACAGCTCGGTGCTTCCCCCGGCGTCAGCCGCCGCCGCGACCCGGAACTGCGTGGCGACAGCTGGGGCCAGGACCAGCGCCGCGCTGCCTGTTCGATGTGCTGGGTGCCCGAGTATCACGGCCACCACAATGACGCCCGCTGCCGCGACCCCAGCAAGTCCTATCAACAGGACACCCGCGTGGTGTCCACGGCGCCGTGGCCTGACCGCGATACCGGCATCGGTAGCAGGATGCCCGGTCAGCAGACCAGAAGTGACGGTGCGCAACGCCCTCCGGTCGCCCGCCCGCTCCGCGGCTGGCTCCCCGGGATCGGCCAGGGCAGGTACGGACCCGGCCAGGATCTCGACGGCCGCGTCAAGAGCCTGCGCTGTATCGGTGGCGCTCGGCCGCAGCCGCGGGTCACGGCTCAGCAGCGCGCCCACGATCTCGCGCAGCGGGCCGCCAGCAGTCAGCTCGCGCGGTTCCTCCGTGGCGATCTTGTACATCGTCGGGATGGCCCCGTCGTAACCGTCAAAGGGTCCTCGGCCGCAGGCGGCCGCATAGAGCGTGGCGCCCAGCGACCACAGGTCAGCGGCGGGCGTAGCCGGATCGCCCCTGATCCGCTCCGGCGCGAGGTAGCCCGGAGTCCCGACCACGACACCAGTCCGGGTCATCGACAGATCGCCGGTAAGACTCGCGATACCGAAGTCCGTGAGCACGGCGCGCCCGCCGGACGTGATCAGGACATTGCCCGGCTTCAGATCCCTGTGCAAGACACCAGCCGCATGCCCAGCCATCAAGGCGGCGAGCACCTGGCGCCCGATTTCCGCGACATCCGCCAGCGCGAGAGGCCCGTTGTCCTCGATGAGCCCCGACAGCGAGCGACCCCAGATGAGCTCCATGATGATGTACGGGCAGCCGCCTTGAGTCACGACGTCGTACACCGCGGCGACACCTGAATGGGTGATCCTGGCCGCCGCCCTCGCCTCCCGTAGCGCCCCCGCGTACGTATCAGCCAGCTCGTCAGCGTCCAGGGCGACGAGCCCCGCGATCTCTTTGACCGCGACGTCCCGGTCGAGAAGGTCGTCCCGCGCCCGCCAGACAATTCCCGCGCCGCCCCTGCCGACTGGTGCCATCAGCCGATAACGATCGGCGATAACACGCCTGCCATCGGGCAATGTCATAAAGGCTCCCCAATTTGCGCAGGCCCAAATTTCCAGTATCTCGCGGACTGGCACCGGATGCGGTCACGGCTCGGTCACGTTACACGCGGAGCTGTGCTGGGCCTTGAGCACCCTAGCAAGCTGACCACCCGCACTGAGCCTGCTGGACCGGGATGGGTGGGGCATGCGGTCGGCGCGCCGGGGACAGCATGTGAATGGCCGACGAGAGGCTAACACGCCACCCCCTCCTGACCTGGTGCACTACCGTAGAGCAGGGCTGAACTCGGCACCTATTGAGCACGTGCAGAACACTCTTTTACAAGGCGGCAAGAACCGCCTTGCCGTAACCACTCAACGCGGCAGAAGAGTGCGCTGCCGAGCATCGCCGAAACACCGAACAGCCGGAGCCGCATCGACCCGTGGTCTCGGCGTCCTCAAAGTCGCTGCAATGATATTGTCTATCAGGCTGCTGGATGAATGCAGGATTTACATCGCCTGACCACCAGCTTGCTGTTTACGTTTCGGCCACTTTTCTGGTGGCGCGTTCCTTCCGTGTCGTCAAGCAGATAACGGCGCACGTGTTCTCAAGTGCGGCGTGGCCGCCTTTAAAGTTCATCAGCAAGATACGGTCCCACGTACGCTCTCTCCTCCTGCTAGCACCGGCGTCGCCAGGATCAGCGCCCTGGTCGGTTTGTCGATGCTGCCATCGTAGTGAAAGCGCTCTACATCCAGGGTGAAAGAGATCGTAATCAGGACATCGCCAATGGGAAGCTGTCCTGGGTTGTCGGCGGTGAACTCATAGACCCAGCGACCGTGTCCCTGAGCGTCCCCTTCCATCGGAACCATATGGGTTTCTGGACTGCCTCCACAAAACTGCGACTCCCTCGGTCTCAACCTGACGCTTGAACCGCTCCTGGGCGCGTGACCGTTAAAGCTCCAGCCCGGCAAAAACCAGGGCAGCACATGTCGCGCCGTTGGGGTGAGCACACGTAGTCCGCGGAAACGGCGATCTTCCACTCGGCGACACCTCCAGCTCGGGACGGCCTGACACCGTAGCCTGGTCAGCGGTCGAGGAGTGGGTCCAGATGGCAATTGCGGTCCTCGCCCTGTTCGATGTTGCCCAGGCACGGCAGCCATTGCGACACCGCGATCGCAGCCGGCGTCCTGGTCGCGGACGGGCCGACCCGGGCCTAGGCCAGGCCCGGGTCGTCATCCCAGGCTCCGGCGCCGGGCGGGGCAAGGAGCCTTACGGTCAGTATGTGGCGGGCGGCATGGTTACCGTTACGGAGGACCCGAGGCTGTCGGTAATGGTGACGTTGCACGCGCCGGCGCACGGGTCCCGGCTGAAATGCGTGCTGATCAGTTCCCAGTGGCCGTCAGCGTTGTCCGCCGTCTGGGCCGGGATGAGCACCTGGCCGGTCGAGGCGATGGATACCGTGTACAGCGCGCTGGTGTTGACGTCGAACCCGCTGACGAACACCTCGAACAGGTGCCCGTTGAAGGCGGCTCCGGTATTCGCCAGCCGGTCCGAGGTTCCGGTGCCGACGGTGATGGTGAGCTGCTGGGTCCCGGACGGCCCTGGGATCTGGCCGAGGTTGTTCGGCTGGGGCGTGATCTGAACGGTGAAGGAGTACGTCCCGGCTGTGGTGGGGGTGCCGGAGATGATGTACTCGCAGTCCGGCTCCCCGAACTGCAGCCCTGGTGGCAGGCTGCCGCTGATCACGCTCATGGTGTAGGGGTTGCATTCAGGCCCTGTGTAGGCCGGGCCGCCGGTCCCGGTCAGCCCGGCCGCGAAGGGCTGGCCCTTGTTGCCGGGGCCGACCTGGCAGACGCCGCTGCTGCAGACGAAGTTCGATGTGATCAGTGCAGGCGGTGCCGTCGCCGCGACGGCGGGCGTGGCGGTGCCCAGCCCTGCCATGAACAGTGATCCGGCCGCCGCGATGGCGGCCACTAGTGTCTTTTTCATCAGTCCTCCTGCGAAATGGATAGGGCCAGTTCATGGCCTCGGCTGATACGGTCCCGGCGGCCAGCATCACGGCCTGGCCGGGGACGATCTTCAGGTCGGCCCAGCTGCCGCGTGCTCCGCTGCTGGTGCCGAAGCTGGCGGGCCGCACACGACTATCAGGGTCGTGAATCGTGAGCGCATTGCTGGTTTTCCTTTTCTGTCGGGTCACCGGATCTGGTCTGGGTGCGGGCAGCGGGAGGGCCGGTGTCCCGCGCCGGGTTCCGGAGCGCGGGACACC
>Ga0209530_1000657_pt1 | contig 21386 bp, 20 predicted proteins | sample BlaSpr_A8_Ref_O1_FD_187987 | JGI IMG/M metagenome (GOLD analysis project Ga0209530, IMG submission 187987) | Forest soil microbial communities from Thunder Bay, Ontario, Canada - Black Spruce, Ontario site 2_A8_Ref_O1 (SPAdes) (version 2) | ecosystem: Environmental > Terrestrial > Soil > Boreal...
GACCCGGAACAGAATTCCACGTTCCGCGATCACTATCTCGACGTGCCGTTCGATCTGTCGAAGGTTCTCTTTGTGGCCACCGCGAACTGGATGGATCCCATCCCAGAGCCCTTGCGGGACCGCATGGAGATCATCGAACTCGCCGGATACACGGAGGAAGAGAAGATCGGCATCGCAAAGCGTTTCTTGATCCCGCGCCAAACGAAAGAGCACGGCATCGTGCTGGGCGAGCAGATTGAGTTCACAGATGAGGCTTTGCATGACCTGATCGCTCACTACACGCGCGAAGCAGGTGTGCGAAACCTTGAGCGTGAGCTCGCGACGCTCATACGCAAACAGGCTCGCCGGATTGCTGAAGGCAAGATGGAAAAGCACATCGTCACGCCTGAAGTGATTCGCGAAACGCTGGGCGTACAAAAAGTGCGGATTGAGAAGGAAGTGGAGGAGCGAGTCACGAAACCCGGAGTCTCGGTGGGCTTGGTTTGGACGCCGGCGGGTGGTGACATTGTTTTCATCGAAGCCAGCAAAATGCGCGGCGGCAAGCAGTTCACCATGACCGGGCATTTGGGCGAGGTGATGCAGGAATCGATGCGCGCGGCGTTGAGCTGGGTGCGGTCCAACTCTGAGCGCTACGACATTGATCCGGATTTCTTCCGCAAACTCGACCTGCACGTGCACGTTCCTTCGGGCGCGATCCCGAAAGACGGTCCGTCGGCAGGCGTGGCCATGGTCACGGCGCTTGTCAGCCTTCTGACCGGAAGAGCTATTCGGCCGCGTGTCGCAATGACCGGGGAAATTTCGCTCTCCGGCATCGTGCTTCCAGTCGGTGGAATCAAGGAAAAAGTACTCGGGGCGAAACGTGCGGGGATACGCGAGGTAATTCTTCCTTCGGAGAACGAACCGAACGTGCTTGAGGACTTGCCGGCTGAGATGCTCGAAGGAATGAAGATTCACTTCGTGCGTACGGCGGAGCAGGCGCTCGAGATTGCGCTCGGCAAGTTCGAGAAAAAGCCTGTGCGGCCCGTATCGGGAGGCGAGCAATTGCCGGTGATTGGTCCCGTCAGTCCGGTCCACTAAACCCAAGTTAGCAACGCAAAGAGGCAGCCAAAAGGCCCGGTGAGTTTCCCGGGCCTTTTCTTTTAGCGCACAGTCCGGCTTTCCTATTGCGGCGCAGCACGCAATCGCGTACAGCTAGAAACTTCCGAATGCCCTACCGCTCCCGAGAACTCGTTGTACGCGCGCGCGAAGCTGCGGCGCTTCTGTTGGCCACTCTCGATCACAACGAGATGGTCCCGCGCTTCCTTGACATGTACGCGGCCCAAAACCGTCGGCCGGGACGCGCCGACCAGCCCGCGCACTACCACGAACAACTCGAAACGATTCGGCGGGAGGCCATTCTCGCCATGGTTCTGCGCGCCGCGGACGTTCTCCCCGCCCGATTGAAAGTGCGCGTTAACGTTCGCGAACCAAAGCGCAGTTTCAAGAAGAAGCCGAAGAAGGGGAGCAAGGCTGCGAAGGTCAAACATTCCAAAAAGCCGAGTTTGGATCTAGCTATTCCTTTGCTCGACCTTTTCCGCGAAGAGTTTTTTGTGGCGCTAGGCCAGGCTCTGAATTGGAGCGACGGAGACGCCCGGGAATTTTGGCGCGACTTGGAGCTTTACGAGGACCTCACGCGGCGGGAGCCGCGCAGGCAAGCCGGACGCACGACCCGCGCTGTCGCCTCCGGCCCTTTTGTGGACCGCACCGCGCTGCTGCTCGATCCGTCTTTAATGGAACAAGCCCGTCGGGCGGCTGGAAAATTCCAGCTGGAGTTAAACACCGCCGCCGACCGGGTTCTTCACAAGGTCTTTTCCCACCGCCGCCGAAACTAGCGGAGCTCGATGATGCTTACGGGCGCGCTTCGAGCACGATATTGAACGGCGTCTCCGCGGCGCGCCGCACGCGTGTGAATCCCGCGCCTCTCAGAATCTTGGAAAGCCGCCCTTCTCCGGCTTGCGCACCCAGCCCGAGTCCCACTTCCTGCGAAAGCCTCGTTCACCGCTTGAGGTGCAGGTTGGGACATCTGAATCCTCCAAGTGGAATTTTGAGCCGGGGAACTACTACAGAATTTGCGCGGGTGTACCGTTGCGAGCTTGGCAAGTCAATCCGCGATATCGTGCACCTGACCCGTCGATTTTGCTATCCTCGCGCTCGTGCAAGAAGTTTTCTACGTCCTTGTAGTTCTGCAAATTGGCTTCGGGCTGTACTCCCTCTGGAACGGCTTTACCTGGATGCGAATGGTGAGGCAGCGGCTCGCGTCTCACGCAGGATTTTACACCCCGCTCGCAGCGCTGATTTGCCCTTGCAAGGGGAACGAGCGCGGCCTGGAAGAAAATTTGATGGCGCTCACGCGCTTTGACTATCCCAATTATGAGATCTATCTGACGCTGGCAACGAGCCTAGATCCCGCCTTGAAAATTATTGAACGTGTGAAAGCTGTTAGCCAGCGCACCGTTCACATTCTGATCGCCGGGCCACCGGAAGATTGTGGCGAGAAAGTGTTCAACCTGAGCCGCACGGTAGAGGCGCTTCCGGAAAAATTTGAAGTCATTGTCTTTACTGACTCGGATGTGCGCCTCCCGCGCAGCTGGCTCACGAAACTGATCGCTCCTCTGCAGGATGCCCGTATCGGCGCCACCACCGCGTATCGCTGGATATTTCCGGGCGCATCCGGAGGGGATTTATTCGCGAGCGCGCTGGCATCGGCGTGGAATGCATCGGTGGCCACGCTGCTGGGGACAACCAAGGAGAATTTTTGCTGGGGTGGCGGCACAGCGATTCGGCGCAAAACTTTCGACGATGCAAATGTGCTCGAAGCGTGGAAAGGCGCGGTCAGCGATGACTTCGCTCTGACCGCGGCACTCGATCAGGTGGGCAAGCCCATCGTTTTTTGCCCTGAATGTTTTGCCGCTACTCTGCATCCATGGAATTGGGAGGAACTGCTCGAGTTCACCAATCGGCAAATGCTGATTACGCGAGTATATTCGCACCGCAGATGGCTGCTAGGCGGACTCACGAATTTGGCTTACGTGGTCACCATGCTTTATGCCATTTTTACGATTGTTTATCTGATGATTGACGGCGATCCATGGAGCCAGTTGGTGCTCGTGGCCTTGGCAGTTCCCTTGCTTGCCGCAATGAAGGGCGTATTGCGCATCGTGGCGATCAATGAGGCGATTCCAGAGTGGAAAGGCAAGCTGCAGGAAACGAGCTGGGTGTTTCTCATCCTCGAACCCATTGTCCCGCTTCTTTTTGCTTGGAATTTTATTGCTTCCCTACTCACCAACCGAATCCGCTGGCGCGGTATTCGATATGAGCTTACCTCGCCCAACATGACCCGCATCATCAAGCGCTGAGCGCATTGCTTTTTCAGTTCGTAACCACCGAGTCTAGGAAGGCTGTGGCGCCTGTTGACCTGCGAATGCCCGCTGTACTCGGCACAGCAAGTACGCAGTTGCGGCCCCTGCTGGAATTGCGAGCCACCATCCGGCTTCCACCACAATCTTCGGGCCGAAGGTGATGATCCTGACCACGCGCATGCCGCTTTGTTCGTCTATGCCGACGTGCCGTCCCCACAGTCCAAGTATCGCGATAACTGCGGGAGCTAAAATCGCCCCGGCGACTGCCCAGTGGCTCGCCGTCAGGCATTTGAGCGCTGCCATAATGCGTCGCAGAAGGAATGCTCCGGTGAGCGCAGCTATTGCCCCGAAGACCAATCCGTAAAAATAAAAAAAGATGAGCCCGAATACCGAGTGTGTGGAAAACGCGTTATCCGCGTTAGCTCCGAACAAGTCTCTGGTCCAAACAGCGAGGCTCATGAAGAAGCACCCGCAAATCCATGCGGTGAGGTAATACGCCAGGCTGCCGCTGCGCGTCATATGCGGCGCTGGATATTGGGGAAATCGAGCCAGACCTTCACGCCGCAGAAGTGCGAGCCTTCGGTGCAGATTGGCGTCGAAATGCCCGCACGAAGATGGCAGGGCGGCCCGATGTAGCGCGCGAGTTCCGGCAAAACTCCGCGCACTTGCTCCACTTCTTCAATCGATGACTGGTAAATTTCTTCCTGCGCGTTGAAACAGGTGCGCATGGTCCATTTGTGCAGCAAATGCAGCAGCGACCCCGTTTCCACCAACCGTATCGCTTTCGCATTTGGCAACAGGTACAGCGCGAATTCCAGCGGCACGCCGCGGTCGAGCAATTCGTTTTTCGCCGCCCACGCTTCTTCCATCGCGCGTTCGTAAATTTCCATCGCACGCTGGTTGTCTCGAATCAACATGGGCGCGATGTAATCGGGCGAGCGTGTGTCGGCCAAAGTCAGCAGCGGGCGCGAGCCGGGAACCATACGGTGCCTCTGGTCTTGGCTGTCGGCGGTGTGGCTGATTTTTTTGGCAAACGTAAAATTGGCGTGTTGTAGTGCGCGCATCATGGGCGCGTGCACGCCAATGTCGAGCGTTTCGCGTCGGTAGGGATTGCGCGCCGGATTCAGCATGCGGTCCAGCGCTTCTGTATCCGGGCATTCCGCAACCGTTAAGCCCATTACTGCGCGGTAGGCATCGGCCATCACCGGAATGGCGCGCGGCGGATAATCAACAAGGCGCGATGTCAGTCCCGCCAGCTTTGCGTCAAATTCGCGCGCGAATGCCTCGCCATCGTGTACTGGCGCCTGCCATTCTGGCGGTTCGTCCATTGGCGCATTATCGAAGCGATCGAAGAATTGCGGATCCACCTCACGGACGCGCTCTACCATCTGCGCGATTACATGGCGGGCCTCAGAGGGTGTGTCACTCGCCGCGTGCATGCGCCAGAGCCGGTGCAGGACGATACCCGACAGCGTGTGCACCATCGTTGTGAACGCGGCCACCGGCAAAACGTAGCGCGCGACTTCGATGGCGCGTTTTTCCGACTGACGTTCCACTTTTTGCACGCGCTTCGGATGTGACATTTCGCTGACGTGCCATATATCCGCAAGAATGCCGAGAGCGGTTGGTTGTAGCACGCGCGTCAGTTCACGGTAGTGATTCCACGCGCGAGTGACAGCTTTCTCGTAGATCGCACGCTCGCCTGCGCCAAAATGCGCGCTCTCCGCAGGCACGTAAGCCTGCGCGCGATCCAGCCGCACGTAGCGCTGGCTTTGCTGTTCGGAGTTATAAAATGGATGTGCGTGAAGCAGCGACCAAACGAACTGCCGGCTGACATTCTCCAGCCCAAATTCGAAATGAGCATGTTGAAATACGGTGTGATGTCCGCCGTAGTAGGTGGCCGATCCGATCGTCACCCGCTGCTTGTCGGTGATTTCCTCTGAACTGATGAGTCGTGGCGAATAGCACGTGCGGGCGGCCGCGATAGCAGAGTCAAATGGATGCGCGAAATAATTTCGCAGTGTTACACGAGGCGCAGCGGTTTCCACCTGGGCTCCAGCAGATGCGTCAGACGATGGATAAAATTGCGTGGCCACTTTCTAGCATTGTACACCGCGCGGGAGCCGATTCAGTTCGGCGGAAAATAAAAAAGCCCCCGGGATTTAGCCCGGAGGCTTTTAAACTGCTGTTGCGAATTACAAAAAGCGCGGCTACTTTTTCAGTGAGGCTGCTTTGTCCGCGTACTTCTTCTGGAACCGTTCCACGCGGCCGGCCGTATCGATCAGCTTCTGCTTACCGGTGAAAAACGGGTGGCAGTTCGAGCAGATTTCAACGCGGATCATATTCCCCTTGATCGTCGAGCGCGTATCGAACGTGTTGCCGCAGGCGCAATGCACCTTCACGGCGTGATAATCGGGATGAATTCCTTCTTTCATAGGACGCTCCTCCCTGCCGGCCGGTCTGCGGGACCCAAGAAGCTTAGACACACGGTCGCGTCGCTAGGTCAGCGGGAACGTCAATTATATGGCATTACTGCACGTTTGCCAACCTTCGACCTTTCGTCGTGGAGGGAGAGTGCTTGACTCGGAGGCTAAGAAACGAATGAGCAACCGACGCGCTCGCGATCGGAACCGAGCTGTTGCGTGTAGGATTTGCGCAAAATCACGCGCACCGGCGGCAAGATCGGGACGTGCAGAATCGCACTGAACTGGTTTGGAAGCTCTACACCCTTTTCGAGCAGGAGCGCGACGCCACCGTAGCTTAAATCCACTAAGGTTGCCGTTCTCTTGTCAGTTTCCGTCAGCAATGCGTAGGCTTTTGTTCCGGCAAGTGACACGCGTTCCCATTTGCGCTTTTCGGGTTGGGATGAAAAGGGTGCCGCAGGGCTTGTTCCGGCCGGCGGCGGACCTATGATTCGTTGTGATTGCGAGGGTTGAGCCTGTGCTGTTCGGTCCTGATTCGCCGGGGTTGAATTGTCGCGGTGCGGCACCTGCTCGGTTTCAGACGCAGAAGAGTCCCTATGCGGCGGAAAAGACTCTTCTGGTCGCGAGCGTGCCGGAGTTTCCTTCGTCGAACGCGAGGCTGGATCGCGCTGCGCTGCAGCTTCGCCTCCGGAGTCTCCTCGCGGTGTTTGGGAGATAAGCGGAATCACACGCGATGTACTACGCCCCCCATTTTTCAGTTCGTAGAGGCGGTCATCGGCGATGCCCAGCAGAGCGCTTTTCTGTTCCCCATCCACCGGGTGGACGGCGATTCCGAAGTCCAGCGTGACACCTGGATCTAATTTCAAAGAAGAGACGTCACCCTCGTACTGTGCGCGAACGCGACGGCAAAGCGTCGTCGCTTGTTCTGAATCTGTCTGCGGCAAAAGCAATGCAAATTCGTCTCCGCCGATGCGAAACGCGAAGTCGGACGCGCGCAGAGTTTTCCTCAATGTTGCCGCGGCGAGCTGCAATATCTGGTCGCCTTGTAAGTGGCCGTGGTGATCGTTCACTTCCTTAAGCTTATGCACATCGAGGATCACCACAGCCAATTGGTGCCCGTAGCGTTTCGCGCGATTCAGTTCCTTGTCGCAGTATTCATCGAAGAGGCGCCGGTTGTACAGGCCTGTAAGCGGGTCGGTGGCGGCATTGATTTGCAGTTTCTTGAATTCTTCATACTCCATCAGGATGGGGACGCGCAGAAAACTCGTAGAAGCCAGCACATCTACCATCGCTGTTTTCAACGAGACTTTTTTCCCAATGCTTTCGGCTAGCTCTCGACGCCGCAATAATATCCGTTCCCAATATTCATTGCCTTGGGCTTCGGTGAGATCTATTTGCGCGATCGTACGGAAAAATTGGCGCAGAAATTGCCCGCGAACCGAATCCTCGAGGCTCTCAAGGGTTTCCGCGAGCACCTCTAGGTACGAGTCTTCGGCCAAGGGCTGTGTAGGCAAAGATTCGCCGGGTTGGGGCATCAGTGGGTTCCGGAAAATAGCAATACTCTTCCCTGACTAAGGGGCCACTGCGGGGGCAGGGGACTTACAGCAAGGGACAGTCCAATCCCCGGGCCAGGAATGCGGGAGGAGTAGAGATATGTAAGTTGCTGCAAGGAAGAAAATTACACGTTTTCTAACTCACGTCAATGGCGAACTGCTGACGGGACCTTCGACGGCTTGCGAAAAACCTTCCACTTTGTGGCAAGGTCACGCCTTCATCGCCGGGAGGATGTGGAAAACGCTCAAGGTGTCGGAAGGGACGTGGAAAAGAATTAGCCAATCGGCTTCAAGAATTCCACACCTACAAGGTAGACATCTCCGGCCTGTTGTTGCCTTTTAACCCTCGCTTGAATCGGCGGCATGCCGGCCGGAATTAAACCAGACGAGGTAATGGACGGCGCAGGGATCGTTAAAGTGATAATCTCGCTAACGGCTAATGAGCGCGGACACGTAAGAAAGGCACCTAAGCCACTGACATCTAAGGTCTTGGCAAGCTCAAGGAACTGCTCGCCGTGCGCATCCTTGCCCCGAATGAACATCGGCACCTGGAGGTGTATCCGTTGGAATCGCCTTCGCTCTTCGTAGAGAGGGGACATACTTACTTTATGGTGAAGAATATTTTCCGTCGAGCTCATTAGTACCCCAGTTTTAGTACTCACACTAGTACGCAATTTGAATGCAAGTCTCTTTCTGAGACAATCTTTGTAGCAAGCCACTTATAATCATAGTGTTACGAGACGGTTAAATCTGCGGTGAATTGCAACCATGCAGTCAATTGGGCAAATATACTCCATTCCTTTTCCAACTTTGTGCAAACTAGAACGCATTTACCATTGACTCCCTTTTCGCCCTTTGCGAGCATGAATATTCTTGAGTGCGGCCCCCTTCGTCGTAGCGAAAGCTCAAGTGTGGTGTCTTTGTGCCGCGTCCCCGGGAGGGGAATTGACGAACAGTCTTACAACCGACCCGCAAGCCACTGGCCAGCAGGTTTTTCATCTGGTCGCGAGCTTATTGGACGCATTTGACCGTCCGCTAGTGGTCGCAGACCGCGCCGGGCGAATTTTGTTTACCAACCTGCATGCCCAAGATCGGTTGAATTCACCGAAAACGACGTCGAGATTGGAGCTGAATTTGTTCAGCGACATTTTGCACACCGACCGCAAAGGTGTTGTTGACCAGCTCGAAAATGGTGAACAGGAAGTAAATCTTCAGATTGATTCTCCCGCCGGGAAAAGCCGTGCAAGGGTTCGTTGGTTGCCGGAGCCGGATTGGCTGGTCGTTTACGTGGAGCCAGTTCCATCTCAAACGCTGGCTAACGAAGCGGAGATGCGGCAAACGGTTCAGGAATTAATGCAGGAGCGGGAGATCACGTATCGAAATTTGCTCGCCGCCTACCTGCGTCTTCAGGAAGTGAACCGGCAGAAAACGGTTTTTCTGGCGTCAGCCGCGCACGAACTGAAAACGCCACTGGCCGTTATGAAGGGTTATTACGATCTTCTCCTCTCCGGATCGCTCGGAAAACTCACCGAGCGGCAGCGCGAAATGCTGCAGGAATCGAAAGAAAGCTGCGACCGGCTGGTCAGGCTCGTTTCCATGTTCCTGAACTATTCCGCGCTCGAAAGCGGCAAACTCATGCTGCAGTTGCGTGAAAATGATCTGCGCGATTGCATCAACGATCTCACCTGCCGCTGGCAGGACGCCTTTCAGCGCGCCAAGGTGCACCTGGAAATAAAAGTTCACCCGGACCTGCCCTCTTTCAAGTTCGATTATCAGAAAGTACAGCAGTGTGTGGCGAATTTGCTCGATAATGCTTTGAAGCATACGCCGGCGGAAGGCTGTGTCACCATGATTGCGGAGCCGCATTTTTGGGAGCGGCGCGTTTCCGAGGCTTCGCCTTCTACCGATCGTCGCCGCGACGCGGGGATGCGCGCAAACAGTGTTTTGGTTTCGGTAACGGATACAGGCGGCGGAATCGCCGCTGAATTTCATCAGGAAATTTTTGAAGAATTCGTGCGTGTGGATCCGTCTTCTTCCGGTATGGGTTTGGGACTGGCGATCACAAAGCGCCTGATTCAAGCCCATCGCGGAAAAGTATGGGTTGATAGCGTGGTCGGAAGCGGGAGTTCGTTCTCATTCCTGCTCCCGATCAATGTCGAGTGACTTAGAAACTGACTTATAGGAGCGGACTAGTTTCGTTCCCAGGAATATGCGATCGATGGCTGAAAAAGAGAAAATCCTCGTAGTGGATGACGAACCAAGTATTCGCAAATATCTTCAGACGCTGCTCGAAGTGGACGGCTACGATGTCGAAACAGTGCCGGGCGGCAAAGAAGCGCTGGAGAAGGTCGGGGCCGGACTAAGACCGCACTTCATTATCCTTGACGTATTGATGCCGGAAATCGATGGGCTCGAGACGCTGCGCCAACTGATGCAGGTGGATCGCACGCTCAACGTGATCATGCTCTCCTGTTCGAATGAAGTAACCACCGTGGTGGAAGCCATTCGACTGGGAGCGCTCGATTACCTTACCAAGCCGTTCGAGAAGCCCGAACTCGATGCTGCGTTCCTGAAGTGTCGGCAGAAGCAGCAACTACGCTCCGAGAACAAGGCGCTGCGCGAATATTGCGAAGCTCTTACCGAGGACCTTTCCTTCCTCGCCGCCAGCCCGCAAATGCTGAAGATTCGCCAACAGATTCTGCAGATTGCTCCCGTGGACGTCCCTGTATTTATCAGTGGGGAAAGCGGAGTGGGCAAGGAAGTAGTGGCGCGCATGATTCACCTTCGCTCCACTCGTCGCGTTCAGGCGTTTGTAAAGGTGAATTGCGCCGCGCTCCCCGGCGAACTGCTTGAATCGGAGCTTTTCGGATACGAGCAAGGCGCCTTCACCGGCGCGGTTCGCTCCAAGCCCGGAAAATTCGAGCTCGCTAACAAAGGCACGATTTTTCTCGATGAAATCGCGGAAATGAGCCCACATCTTCAAGCCAAACTTCTTCACGTTCTGCAAGATGGCCAGTATTCACGGCTTGGCGCGCGGGCCGTTGTGAATGTGGATGTTCGCGTTCTTGCCGCCACCAACATGGATGTGAAAGAAGCCATGCGCTCCGGCCGGTTCCGTGAAGACCTCTATTATCGCTTGAATGTTCTCTCTATTCACATTCCCCCGTTGCGCGAACGCACCGCGGAAATTCCGTTGCTGTTCCGCCACTTCCTGGTGAAGTACAGCGAGAAATATCAAAAAGCTGCTCCGGATCCTTCGAAGCATTTGATCGAGGCCGCACTGCGTTATCCGTGGCCGGGCAATCTCCGCGAACTGGAAAACTTTGTCAAACGTTACGTGATTCTCGAAGATGACGAAGGCAGTTTTCGCGAGTTGCTTGAAATGACCGGTCAGCAGCAGCGCCTCACTCCGCGTGAGGCTTCTCCGGTGCCCAAAGAGATGGGCCTCAAAGCGCTCGTCCGTGGTTTGAAGGACGAAGCAGAAATGGAAGCCATCGCCGACGCTTTGGAGAAGACGAATTGGTGCCGCAAGGATGCCGCCAAGATGCTGGGCATCAGTTACAAAGCTCTGCTCTACAAAATGCGCCAATTTAATTTGGATTCTGGACGCGGCGCGCGTTCGGCTGCTGCTAAAGCTGCCAGGGAAGCTGCAGCGAAAGAGGCCGAGGCCAAGGAAGCGACTCCTGTCGTGCGCAGCTCGTAAGCAGTTCGAAACTGAGTCGTACCATTCCGGCCTCGCGCCAGATCGAGTTCGTGATTTCTCTGTCGGGCTGCAAATCGAAATCACATCCATCTATTCCCATAATGGGGAATGGACAGCGGCTTCCCCGTGAAAGCGGGCTTAGTCCTATTACGGCAAAGTGTTGCATATGTAGGGCACATTCGAAGAAATAGCACTATCCTCCTTCAGCCTCCTTGGTCTAGTATTCCGCTCCGACAGAGGCTTTCGCCAGTTCCACCAACATTAGGCTCCGAGATCTCACCCCCAGCTGGGATTTCGGGAAACGGTAGTTACTGTTTTCAAAGGATTTGTTCCGGACGCCACTTTTTGGCTGGCGTCCAGGAAGAAAATTCGCCGTTGTCGCTAGCGCAGATTCAGAGATAAACACTTAGTCAGCTTTGGAATAGGGATTGCTACTCTTATCGACGGGGGATGCTGTGAATATCAAACTAATCTTGGTGGAGCAGCGCGTATGACGGAACGTCGCACGGCACGCCGGTACGACCTTTCGCTGCCTGTAAGCGTCCGGCTTCCCATTAACCGCGAGCCCGGAGCCCATGATGGCCAGACCCGGGATATTTCAACCCGTGGCGTTTACTTCATCATGGAAAAGGATCTCGCTCCCGGCACAGAAGTTGACTTCACGCTTACACTGCCGGCTGAGATCACGCGCGGTACCGAGGTCTTTGTTCGAGCCCACGGGCGGGTCGTTCGCGTTGACAAGCAGACGGACGATCAGCGTGAATCCATCGGAGTCGCTGCCGTGATCGAGCGATACGATATCATTCGCGGCGAAACATCTCCCAATTAGTTCGGCACTTTGCAGCGCGGGAGGATTTGCACGGTCCGTTGTCATTTCGGTGTCCATCTCCATTTCCGGGATTATTCCCATGAGCTGGACACCTCCTTCTTACTCTCGATGATACGGCTGATTGTCTCGTAGCATACTCTCCATGTGCCTTGTGATCTCTGGCTGCACCAGCCGAATCAATATTGTTTCTCCCAGCGCTTCAAGACTGCATAGCTTGACCCCAAGGTCTTTGCTCAGGAATCTTATGTTGCGTGTTGCAATTGTGCCCAACGCGGGAGTAGGCTCGGCGGAGTCGCATCTGCACTGCTCGATGTGGAATTCAGTGTTCAAGGAGCGCCCATGAAGGTAGCGGACCTGATCGCTGCTCGCCGCGAAGTTTATTTCGTTTCTGAGGAGACCACCGTCCACGACGCTGCTCGCTATCTTCGCGAGCGCCAGGTTCGCGCTGTCGGAGTCTGCGACAAACAGGGCGTTCTTCTCGGCGTTATTTCACAGAGCGATGTTTCCGACAAGGTCGCTGCTGAAAATAAATGTCCCGCTTGGATGCACGTCTCGGAGATTATGACGCGCCAATTGGTGAGCGCTACGCCGGATACTTCGCTGGAAGATTGCTTGCGATTGATGGAGCAGCACGGTATCTACCATTTGGTGGTGCTGGACAATCAAAAAGGCTATCGCGGGATGATTTCCGTCACTGACCTGCTTCAGCTATTTGCTTCGGACCAAAAAGCGCGGGCGGATATGTTGGAGTCTTTGATTTTTCCACAGCGTTGAGGCCGCGCCTTCACCCGTGATACTAACTTTCTGCTTCGCCCCCTCCTCGAGAGGCACGTCACAATCTCGTTAAAAACTTTCTTAAACTGGGATCCGCGATCTTGAGTGTAGGCTTTTTGGGAAGTCCAAAATGAAACTCCGTTGCGGCGTTAGGGCCGGATTGAGAAACTGCCTTCCCGAAAGTGCCCAGGGTTTTCTAAATTCTGGCCGAACGAAGTACTATGACGCACCCTCCTTCGCCGGTGATCTTCTCCTTGTTTTCTCCGGCAACATACTGAAAACAAGCGCATTGAATTCTCGATGACGCGCCAACCCGGTTTCACTGAAAGCCCGCTCTTTAGCGACGTTTGGCGTTCAGTGTGCAAAGTAGTTGCACGGGCGAATACTTATCCGTTTTTAACACGAGTACCTGGACGTTCATGGCATCGACTGCGGAAGCAAAAGCTCTACTTCAAACTCATCCTGTCGAACTTCCCCCCGACCATGTTTACTTCGGGCCGTCGGAGACGATGCAGGCAGTCAAGCAGAAAATTGGTCGCGCCGCCGGCTTGAATGTTCCTGTTCTCGTTTTGGGCGAGTCCGGAACAGGCAAGGAAGTCCTGGCGCGATTTATTCATGACCGTTCGCCATGGCGTGGCGGACCGTTCGTGAAAGTGAATTGTCCCGCGATCCCGGGAACCCTGCTCGAAAGTGAACTGTTTGGATTCCAGAAGGGCGCATTTACCGGTGCAGACAACGCGAAGCCCGGACGCATGGAAGCAGCCCATGGCGGCACTCTGTTCCTGGATGAAATCGCCGAGCTCGATGCAAGCCTCCAGGCTAAACTATTGCACGTCCTGCAGGACGGCCACTTCACCCGCATCGGCGATCACGAAGAAAGGCGCATGGACGCGCGCGTAATCTGCGCCACGAACCGAATACTTGCGAAGGAAATAGAGAGCGGTGGTTTTCGCGCCGATCTTTTCTACCGCATCAATGTTATTACGCTCACACTTCCGCCACTTCGAGAGCGCCGCGAAGATATTCCCTACCTCGTCGAATATCTGCGCGGGCAATTCAATCGTCGCTTCAAGCGTGAAGTAGGCCCGGTTTCCAAGGAAGTTCTCCAACTCTTGTACCAGCGCGAATGGCCCGGCAATATCCGAGAATTGGAAAATTGCATGGCGCGATATGTAATCCTCGGATCGGAGGAAGCCTTCCATTCCGATCGCCATCAGATTCACGAGAAAAAGCCATTGCACTTTGCCTTCGAGCTGAATGAAGACGGAAATATCCCGCTGAAGCGCATAGCCCAGCAAGTAACACGTCGCATGGAACACGATGTGATTCTCAAGGTTTTGCAGGCGAATCACTGGAATCGTCGCAAGGCCGCCGAAATCTTGAAAATCAGTTATCGCGCCCTACTTTACAAAGTCCGCCAGGCCGGCATCCCGGCCAAGCGCCCACAGCGCAAGATTGCGGACGTCGAAAACTTAGACGCGGAACCGATCGATGAATCCTCCCCTCTTGATTAAATCGTTAACCGGCAGGCCGCATATCACCCCGGTTCCGTCGCAATTCCTTTAAAGCCAATCGTCTAAGGCAGCCTGAGACCTATTGATTACCCCGTGTCTGTTATGTAATCGCCCGTGCTGTCTATCTTGCCCCTGTCGTTCAATTCCGTTAGCCTAACCACGATGGCAAAAGCGCCCGCCAAACCGAATTTGAAGGTTTGTCTTCTGTCGCCGCATCCCATGGTGCTCGAAGAGTTCCGCCGGGTACTCGCAGATTCCGGCTATCAGATCGTTTCCCGGCAGCTTGAATCCATGCTGGCGCCGGACCTTCGCAATCTTGAGGTTCCTAGGGCAGCGGTGTACGTTGTGGACGCTCACGCCGCCCGTCAAGCAACAGGCGCGCTCCTCGCCAACATCCTGGATCATAACGCTACAGCGCGACTGCTGGTCGTTGGCGACAATCTCAAGGAAGCCGAAAGCCACACTCTGCTCCGCCAGGGAGTAAAAGGGATTTTGAATTATGAAGAAGCCCGCGAGCAGCTTCCGCGTGCCTTGCCGCTGGTAGCTTCCGGCGGTTTCTGGGTGCCGCGTACCGTGCTTTCGCGTTTCGTGGATTCAATTCTGACTTCCACCCAAGGGCGCCGGTTGCGGGGGAATTCGCCTACCGAGCTAAGCCGCCGGGAACAGGAAGTCCTCAGCGCCTTGCTCGAAAATCTTGCGAACAAGGAAGTGGGCGATCGTTTGCATATTTCCGAACGTACGGTCAAATTCCACGTCTCCAATTTGCTCGCCAAATTCGGAGTGCGCCGCCGAGCGGATCTGATCCTGCTCTGCTATCAACGTCGCGGTGTAGGGACCTAGCTTCGTTCCTCCCGCACGTTAGAAACCTCTCCTTCCTCGCTTAGTCCTTCAGCTTGAATTCCAATGTAACTACGGATCGCTGCTATAATTCCGTGTTTCGTGCTCCCATTTTGAAGAGACTTGTGACCATGGCGACATTTAGTATTGAAAATTTCGGGTGCCGTGCAACCGAAGCTGATGCTGCTGCGCTTCGCCACGGATTGCTCACAAGTGGGCTCATGCTCGTCCACGATCACCGCTCTGCCGATCTCGTCGTGCTCAACACTTGTACCGTAACAGCCGCGGCGGACTCGCAAACCCGTGACGCAGTGCGGAAAATCCATCACGCAAACCCCGCCGCGCGCATCATCGTTACCGGTTGTTACGCGCAACGCGCTCCCGAGGAAATCGCCGCACTCGAGGGTGTCAGCTGGGTAATTGGAAACTCGCACCAGACCGAAATTCCCAAGATCGCCAGTGAACTAACCGCCCAATCCAGTGCAGGAATCGCGTTCTCTGCGCTCGCCGCAGAAAAAGATTTCGTCCCGGTCTCCTTGCTCGACGCTGGCCAAATGTCGCTTGCGCGTGGCCCTGCCAAGATTCTAACCGGTGACATCTTCGCGCAAACCTCGGTGCAAATCGCGCCGTCGGCGGTGGTCGAAGGCGATCGCACCCGGCCAGTATTAAAAATTCAAGATGGCTGCAACAACCGCTGCGCATACTGCGTGATTCCGTTTGTCCGCGGACGCAGCCGCAGCCTGCCACCCGCCGTCGTAGTCGCAGAGGTGCAAAAGCTTGTCGGCTCAGGCTCCCGAGAAATCGTTCTCAGCGGGATTAATCTTGGCGCGTACGGCCGTGATCTCTCGCCGCGCTCCGGCCTTTCGGATGTCGTTCATCGCATTCTGGAAGAGACCCCCCTCGAACAGCTTCGGCTAAGTTCCATCGAGCCACAGGACGTCACCGAAGAACTCATATCGCTTGTGGCTTCTTCGGATCGCCTGGCGCCTCATTTTCACGTGCCGCTGCAATCCGGCTCTGACCGCATCCTTCGCGCCATGCACCGCTGGTACCGCGCCGATCATTATGCCGAGCGTGTAAAACGCATACGCCGGATTGTGCCCGGAGCTGCGATCGGCGCGGACGTGATCGTCGGCTTTTCCGGAGAGACGCAGGAAGATTTTCAGAACACGGTCGAATTGATCGAGCGCCTGCCGTTCACTTACCTCCACGTGTTTTCATTTTCCGCGCGGCCTGGCACCGCGGGCGTGAATCTCGCAGCGCCCGTTCCGGGAACCGTCATTCGCGACCGCGCTCGCACTTTGCGTGCCCTGTCTCAGAGAAAATCGTCGGAATTTCGCGCTTCGCAGTCAGGACGTTCTTTGCGGGCGCTCACGCTTGCTGGTGGCGGAGACACCTGGACGACGGCCATGACCGCAAATTATCTGAAAATTCGGATCCCCGGCCGGCTACCCGCAAATCAATGGCACGAAATATGCCTGTCGTCTGATGAATCCTCAATGGCAGAGTTCGCCGCCGCTAATTTTCAAGAATAACTTCGGCGAGCGCCAGATTTCCGCTGTGCGTAATGGTGAGGGAGATGTTGTTCACGCCGAGTTCCTCGGCAATTCGTTTCGCCGCGCCTTTCAGACTCAGCGACGGCTTCCCGCTCGGCTCTCGTATCACTTCAATATCGCGCCAGCGTACGCCTCGTCGCCAGCCCGTCCCTAGAGCCTTCATCGTTGCTTCTTTCGCGGCGAAACGGCCCGCGTAGCGCTCGAATTTATTTCGGTGGCTTTCGCAATACTCCACTTCGCTTGAAGTGTACAACCGCTGGAGAATGGGCGCGCCGTGCCGCGCGATGGCCGCCTCGATCCTGTCGATTTCCGCAATGTCCAGTCCCAGCCCGACTATCAATTGATCCTTGGTCCAGCCGGTAGCAGGACGTAGCGAAACTTGATTGTTGTGCAAGCCTGCATAGCAACGCAATTATACCTATAATGGATTTGGCGCCGCAGTCTTACTCCGGGTCGAGGCAAGCGCGATGAATCCCGCAGTTGCAAAAACAAAATCTTCGCCGCGTAAACGCTTGCAGAAAACTCCTCGATGGAGTTTGCGGCAAGCGCGTGGCTTACAGATCTTGGAAGCTCCGCCGCTCGCGCAACTCGATTGGATCGTGCATGGATTCAGCACGCGCCCGGGCGGCGCAAGCGAATTAGAACGCCATCGCGATGGTCGTAAAACCTCCGAAAAGGTCTTGAATCTTGGCTTCGCCGAATGGGACAGCCGCGAGCACGTTTTAAGAAATCGCCGGAATTTCTTTGCTGCATTAAATGCAAATGGCATGCGCGTGATTGGTCTGCGCCAAATTCATTCGGACATTATTCACATCGCGCATTCCACGGACTCTGAGCCGTCTGCTGATGCTCCTAAAGCCGATGCCCTAATCACCAACGAATCCGGCCTCTTGCTGGTGGTTCAGGTAGCCGACTGCGTCCCCATTCTTCTCGCTGACAAAAAACGCCGCGCGATTGCGGCTATTCATTCCGGCTGGCGCGGCACGCTTCAACGCATCGCGGAAAAAGCCCTTGGACGAATGCAGATGGAATTTGGCACGCGCCCGCGGGATGTGATCGCCGCTCTGGGGCCCGGCATAGGCCAGTGTTGTTTCGAGGTAGGACCTGAAGTCGTAGCGGAATACGCGGCAAAATTTCCGGACGCGCGAGGATGGTTTAAAGGCCCCTTCGATTCTCTTGCTCGCGGGGATAACGACCCGAATTGGCTCCCGTGGCTCACCATGCGGCCGCCCGGCCACCAACCGCCTGAGCCGCGCGCTCACCTGGATCTGATCGCAGCGAATCGCTCGATTTTGAATGCTGCAGGGGTCCCGTCCGGCAATATTTTTTCCTCGGATTTCTGTACCGCCTGCCGCACGGATCTATTCTTCAGTTTTCGCCGCGAGCGGATCACCGGCCGCATGATGGCCGCCATCGGTATTCGGCGATTTTAGTCCTGCGAATGATTCCGGCAGCTATTCTGCGGTGAATTGCTTCCGGCTTACCGAACGTAGCACTCAGAAAGTCGCCGGCGAAATTTGCGAGAGGGTCGAGCTCCCCAGGCCTCCCGTCGATTCCAGCAGTGCAAGTTGCCCGCACGCCGCCATCACATCTTGTCCGCGGGAATAGCGTACAAAAGCTCGGACGTTTTTTTCCGTAAGAATTCTTCGAAACTCTTCAACGCGCGATGGATCCGGCTTTTCAAACGGCAATTCGCCCGGATTCCACGGAATCAGATTCACCTTCACGCGAAGATTTGCCAGAAGCCTTGCGACGCGCCGCGCATCTTGCGCCGAATCGTTGAACCCTCCGAGTAGCACATATTCAAACGTCAAATGCTCCCAGGTACGCAACGGGTATCGCTCGCAAGCTTCGATCAGACTTTCAATCGGATACTTTCGGTTGATCGGCATGATCTTGTCGCGCTGCTCGTTCGTTGATGCGTTCAGCGAAATCGCAAGCTTGGGCCGCACTTTCTCAAGCCCTAGCTTCTCAATGCCGGGAATAATTCCGCTGGTCGAAAGTGTTGTGTGCTTCGGCGAGATCGCCATGCCGTTCGAGTCGAGTAAAATTCGCAACGCGGCCAGCACCGCTTCATAGTTCAGCAGCGGCTCGCCCTGGCCCATTAAAACCACATTCGTCTGTGGCTTCAGCGCGTCGCGATTGAGTTCCATCGCCAGCACCACCTGTCCGATCATTTCGCCCGCAGTCAGATTGCGGATCAACCCGAGAGTGGCTGTTAAACAAAAATGGCAATCCACCGCGCATCCTGCCTGTGTCGAAATGCAAATGGTTTGGCGATTTTCTTCCGGCATGAAAACAGTTTCAATCGTTGCGGCCTTCGCGTTTGGATTCTCGCTCTCTGCTGCCGTCCCTAAGCTGAGAACGTAGCGCAGCGTTCCGTCGTCCGAGCGATACGTCCGCACAATCTTGGGCAAATCTATTGCTGCCTCGCGGGTAAGGCGCTCGCGCAACGCGGCCGGAAGGTTCGTCATCGCGCCAAAATTGGACCGCCGCTCCGCATACAGCGCATGATAGATTTGCCCGCCGCGGTACGCTGGCTCGCCCATATCCTGCAAGAACGCACGAAGCTCTTCGGGCGATTTGCCGAGCAGATTCAAAGGGTTTCTTGCTATTTCCGGGGGCATTCTAAAACAATGATAGCACGCCGTTCAGCGCGGTTTCTTGCTGCCGCGCGTGCGGCGCGGCGCTATAATGTCGGTCGGAGTTGCTGTTTTCTTGTGCCTCAGTTCACCGGTCAGGGAGGCGTGCCGATGGAAATGCTGTCGATCGACGACTGGGTAAAGCAGCTTTGCGCTATCCCCGAAGCGGAGTTTTCGATTCGGCGAGTCTTTGATTTCACGGCTCAGAAATCCATTCAGCCGGAGACGCTTTCACCGTATCTTTTTTACGCGAAGAGCCACTACACGCGAAACTTGATTTACAAATGCAAGCTTTTCGAAGTGATGGCCATATGTTGGAATATCGGTCAGGTTAGCCGCATCCACAATCACCGCGACCAGAATTGCTGGATGGTGACTCCCATCGGCCGCCTGCGCGTGCAGAATTTCCGGGTCGATACTCGTGACGCCTCTCATTCCACCTGCAAGCTCGTTCCTTCCGATGCTTACGATATGGATCCCCAGCATCCCGCGGTGGTGCAGCCTGAAGAGCCCGTTCATCAAGTGCTGAATCTTCCGGAATTTGGCCAGCCCTCAACCAGCGTGCACATCTATTCCTATCCGTATTCCTCCTGCGAAGTTTATTCCATCGACAAGGGAGTTTATGCCGACGTTCCGCTGCATTATTCCAGTGAATACGGCAAGCTTTCTCCGGACGAGAAGTTGGTGTAAAAGGTTCCCGGCGTTTTTGTTCTCGCAGATAGTCTAGAAACATTCGTGCTGCCCCCATGACATTCTTGCCCGCGCCATGCCAGAATGGATAAACACATGCCCAATACGATGCAGGTTGACACACCGCACAAAGTCCAAAAGGAAGTGTTACCCAACGGCCTCGTGGTCATCACCGAGCCCATGGAGCACGTTCATTCCGTCTCTGTTGGAATCTGGCTGCGCTCAGGCTCGCGCCGCGAACCGGCTGAACTCAATGGCGTTTCCCACTTCATCGAACACATGGTGTTCAAGGGTACCAACCGCCGCTCGGCCGAAGACATCGCGCGCGAAGTGGATAGCGTCGGCGGCATGCTGGATGCCTTCACCTCCAAGGAAATGGTCTGCTTCAACACCAAAGTGCTCGATGAGCATCTTGCAAAAGCGTTCGACGTCATTGCGGACATGGTCCTTGAGCCAAAATTTGCCGAGGACGAGATCGAGCGGGAGAAATCGGTCATCCTCGAAGAAATTCGCATGACTCAGGACAATCCCGAAGACCTGGTGCATGAGCTCTTTACTCAGAATTTCTGGTATCCCCACGCGCTCGGCAAGCCCATTCTTGGCACTCCCGAAACTGTGGCTGCATTTTCGCGCGCCACGCTGCGCTCCTGGTTTCAGGAGCGCTACTCCCCGAACAATATGGTGATCACCGCTGCCGGACACTTGACCCACGCGCAACTTCTCGATCTGGTTGCGGAACGCTTTGCGGATCGTCCCGCAGGAAATCCTTGGACTCCTGAGTCCGTCCCGGTCGCCGCTCCGCACATCACCGTGCGCACCAAGCATGAATTGGAGCAGGTGCATCTCTGCCTCGGCGTTTCGTCGCTGCCGATGACCGATCGCCGCCGCTTCGGTGTGTCCTTGCTCAGCAATGTTCTAGGTGGCGGAATGTCTTCGCGCCTCTTCCAAAATATTCGCGAGCGTAAGGGCCTCGCGTATTCAATTTTCAGCGAACTGAATTCCTACCGCGATGCCGGCGTGCTTTCGGTCTACGCTGGAACGTCGCTGGAAACCGTCTCCCAGCTTGTGCGCTGCGTCCTCGATGAATTTCGCCGCATGAAAGACGAGCCGCTCCCGGAAGAGGAGCTGCGCCGGGCTAAAGACCATCTGAAAGGCGCCACGCTTCTAGCCCTCGAAGGCACCGGACAGCGCATGAACAGTCTTGCCCGCTATCACATTTATTTCGACCGGCACTACACTGCGCAGGAATTGATCGCCATGTTGGAAGAAGTCACCGCTGCCGATGTCCAGCGGCTGGCCCAGGAGTTTTTCCAGTCCGACCGCATCGCCGCTTCCGTGGTCGGCAACCTCAACGGCTTCCAGCTCACCCGCGACCAGCTTGTCCTTTAATTCACCACCTGAATTGCTGTTGTTGACGTAGGCGCCGCAGTTTGCCATCATCTTCGCGGTTCCTGCGCGCAGTTCTTC
>Ga0209530_1000658_pt1 | contig 21374 bp, 13 predicted proteins | sample BlaSpr_A8_Ref_O1_FD_187987 | JGI IMG/M metagenome (GOLD analysis project Ga0209530, IMG submission 187987) | Forest soil microbial communities from Thunder Bay, Ontario, Canada - Black Spruce, Ontario site 2_A8_Ref_O1 (SPAdes) (version 2) | ecosystem: Environmental > Terrestrial > Soil > Boreal...
ACCTGCACGACTTCGATCACGAGTGTGAGCATCCCCACGTCGGCGAACACGGCCAGTTTCTACTGGAAGGACACGACGGCGGGGAGCCCAGTAATCACGACGTCGGGAACCGGAGCCTTCAGCAGCGCCCCCACCCAGGCCGAGACGGTGAAAGCGGCAGCGGCCTCAAAGCTGGTGTTCACGACTTCGCCGGTGACGGTGACGGCGGGAGTGGCGTCCGGGACGATTACGGTACAGCGCCAGGATCAATATGGCAATGCGAACACCACGGATGCAACGAGGACAGTGACGCTGTCGAGCAGTTCGACCGGGACGGTGACGTTCACTCCGGCCAGCTTGTCAATCGCCAGCGGCTCCAGCAGCGCCAGTTTCACATATACGGACACGAAAGCCGGGACGCCGACGATCACGGCGGCGAGTACTTCACCGACGACCATCACCTCGGCCTCGCAGCAGGAAACGGTGAATGCGGCGGCGGCCACGCTGAAAATCGCGCCGACAAGTCTGAACTTCGGCACAGTCTATTACGATCAGATCGGCGTTCAGTTCGTCACGTTGACCAACACCGGGACAACTCCGATTACGATCTCGAGCGTAAAGATCACCACTCCCGGGAACGCCATCGCCGACTTTGGCGAAATCACAGTTTGTCTTCCATTTATTCCGTCGATGCCCGGCACATTACAGCCCGGAAAGACCTGCACGATTGCCGTAGGCTTCTTGGATGCTTCGAAGATCTTCAGCCCAACGGCCTCGACTGCCACCATCGCGATCACTGACAACGCGGCAGGGAGTCCACAATTGATCCCGCTTAGCCTTACAGTTATCAACCCTCAGGCGAGCTTGAGCGCCTCCAGCCTTAGTTTCGCTACGCAAAAGGTAGGCACCACCAGCGCCTCTAAGACGGTGATGTTGACGAACACGGGAAACACACCGCTCACACTCGGCACTCTGACGGTCAGCGGCAATTTCGCCCTGGTCAGCGGCAGCGGCACCACTTGCAGTAACAACGTCACGGTCGCAGCCGGCGCCAGTTGCTCGATCAATGTCACGTTCAAGCCAACAGCGAAGGGGAACAACACCGGCAGCGTGAAGATTACCGACAACGCGTTGAGCAGTCCTCAATCGATCTCGCTATCGGGCACGGGAAACTAACCGAGACGACGTCCCTTCAACAGGTCCGCGACTTCGGCCGGCCCACGCAATCTGCGCCGCATTGACGTTTTAGAAGGGTCGGCGCAGAGGCGTTCGAGCAAAGCCTGGAACCGAGGATGGTCGCGCAGCAGCGTAAGGCCCGGGCTGTTTTCGATCCACTCCTTATGCCCAAATCCGTTGCGGACCGCCTTTTCGAGGCGCGCCAGGCTCGCTCGTTCTCCCCCGTCGACTTGGTTCTAGAACCTGCTGTTGCTCCCCTGGAACACGCATTTCCATTGGTATCTTTACTCTAAAGCATAGGAGACAGATGATGCGTTGGGCGTGACACCAGCTTCTTTCTTCTAAGGCACAAATGTACAACAGCTTCTTCAGCCTGCGCGAGAGTCCGTTCAACGTTAACGTCGATCCGCGTTTTTTCATTCCCACGCAGCAAACTGGACAAGCTCTGCAGCGGATTGCCTACGGGATTCAGAACCGCAGGGGTCTCATCCTCCTCACCGGCGAAGTAGGGACGGGCAAGACCATGTTGATTAATCAGTTGCTCGACTGGCTGCGCCAGATGGGGACGCCGACGGCGTTTGTTTTCAATTCGAATTTGGGCGAAGGTGACCTCTTCAACTTGATGGCCTGTGATTTCGGAATCGCAATCGAACCGAATGATCGAACGAATCTTCCGATCCGGTTCAACCGCTGGTTGTTCGAATGCTACCGAGCCGGGGTGAGCCCGGTCTTGATCGTGGACGAGGCGCAGGGCTTGTCGTTCGAGAGGCTCGAGGAAATAAGACTACTGCTGAACATCGAGACCCCTTCCGACAAAATGCTCCAGATCGTGTTCGCGGGACAGCCTGAGTTGGAAGTCAACCTTAACCGGCCTCAGGGGCGCCAGCTCCGGCAACGCATCGCGGTTCGCTGCAAAATAGGCTCGCTAACCTTGGAACAGACGCACGATTACATCGAACGGCGGCTGCGAATCGCAGGCGCTGGCGGCGAATCGATCTTTCAGAGTCAAGCAATGGACGCAGTTTATTTTTATGCGCGCGGGATTCCCCGTGTGATCAATTTGATCTGCGAGCACTCGCTGATCAATGCCTACGTTGAACAACTTCGGCCAGTGCCGGCGCGCGTAGTCGAGGAAGTGGCCGGCGAGTTCCAGCTAACTTCCAGCCCCTCAACCACCAGCCCGGAGTCAATTCAATCGACTTTCGGGTGGCTGCCGACACCGGGCGCGGCGCCCAAACAACGTGAGACACAACGCGCTCACGCCGCGGTGGCCGGCGTTTCATCTTACTTTCCTAAGGTCAGCCCGAAGAACCCACCCGCTCCGGCGCTTTCAGATCTCCAGGCACACTCGGCGACACCAGACATCTCGGAGCCGTCTCCCTTAACACATGTTTCTTTCGCGCCGGCCACCGCGTCCGCGCCAACCGAGCAACCGAAACACTGGCCGGTGGTTTTGCCCGCGCCCGCCCCACCTGCTCAAAATGTTTCCCGAGCCCCCAGGACCCCGGCCTCGAGCCCATCCGCTCATGCAAGTACCTCGCCGGAAGCGCATCGGTCCAACGCGGAAATTCGCAGCGTCGAGAAGTCCCGGCGCCAGCGTCACTGGGTCTCGTCAAGCCCCCATACAGGACAAAAGTTTCGCCAGTGGTGGCTAATAACACTTTCAAGCTTGCGGCGTTCTGCAACACCGACGCCTGAAGTGCACCAGCGCCCGGCATACCGACACTGGAAGAATGTGCATCAAAAGCCGGGCCGGGTTCCGTTTCTTTTGCACCGCGATTGGCTCACGCAGCTGGATAGGTATGTGTCCATCATCCTCCAATCCATGCGGCAAATTAGGACAGCCATTTTTCGATGGCTGCAACAACCCCTCAGTTCGGCCCACCGGCGCTAGCGGACCCAAGCTTCGGAGACCTTTGTGATACTTATCACAATAAAGCGGGCTTTCACGTTGCTATCCATGGTGGTCCCAACGCTCGTAAAGCGGTGCAAGGTTTGCATTCAACTCCCCATTTAACATACTTACCGGGAAAGTAAATCCCCCTCGTCCGAAGCCAACTGATTGTGAACAGCCGGGCGAGTGCGGCGCCGCAACCTTCGTTAGAAGTGAGCCCGAATCCAATTGAGCCGCCGGAAGAGCCTCTACGTTATTTATTAGAATGCTTTGCCGAACTTCGCTGCCCGCCTAATTAAGTCTACTGTAGACTTGATTCTGGGCCTTGCTTACATGAAATCCTCTCGGTCGTCCGCCCTCATCTTAGGCGCTTGGTTGTTTTTTGCCGGTGGCTACATGGTCGTCGGTCTATTGCTGCCGCGCGGCTCAACGCAAACGGCCCTGAGCTATCTCTTGGCGTGTTTGATCCCGCTTTTTGCCAATACGACATTGCTTTGGAATGCCGCCTCGCCGTACAGACGCCGCAACGCCTTTTGGATGCTTCTCGCGCTCGGGTGTACGCTGTGGCTCGCCGGCATCCTGGTTCGCACTTACGGACAATTGGTCGTTCATCAAGATGAGTATGTTCCGTTCTATTTAGACCTTCTGTTCTTCCTTCACACCGTGCCCTTCATGGCTGCATTGGCTTTGGCGCCCCATGCCAGAAAAATGCGCGAGACGCTTCGCTTTGGTTTGCTCGATTTGCTCCTGCTTTCGATTCTTTGGCTGTACGTTTATATTTTCGCGGCGATGCCTTGGAAAACGGTCTGGCCCGATTCCGCGTTGTTCAACTCGCGCGACGTGGGCAGCTACATGGTCGAAAACCTCGTCGTGGCCATCGGATTCGGATTTCTTTTTTTTCGCGCCAAAGGTGCATGGCGAACTATTTACGGTCATATCTTCGGAGCAACTTCACTCTACATCGTCGGGTATGTTTTGGCGGTCATGGCTGTGCGCAACCCAGGAATCTACAGCGGATCGTTGGTTAGGCTTCCCGCACTTGCGGCATTCGTATGGCTGGGGATCACGGGAATCGTTGCGCACGATCTGGCATTCGAACCTGAGCCCGCGCCAACTCCCACGCGGCGAAATACGCAATGGCCTGTACGTCTCGCTATGTTCGGCGTGCTCGCGGCCCTGGTGCTGGCTGCATGGGATGTTTTCGTTAGCGGCGCTCCTGCACCGGTGGTGAGATTTCGCCTCGTCGTAACTTTAGTCACTCTGTTCGTCGGCACATCCCTGGTTTTCCTGCGGCAGCATATGGTTTATCAGGAACGCACCGGTCTCGTGCACGAGCTCTGGGAGTCGCTCGAGAACGTCAAACGTCTCCAGACCCATTTCGTACAGTCCGAAAAACTTGCCTCGCTCGGCCAACTCGCCGCCGGCGCGGCGCACGAAATAAATAATCCGCTCACGGCCATCCTTGGTTATGCTGATGTGCTGACCGTTGAGAATCCCCGAAACACACGGCCGCATGCGCTGGGAGAAAAAATTCGCGAGCAAGCCAGGCGCACAAAAGATCTGGTTACCAACCTTCTCAGCTTTGCGCGGCAAGTACCTGCCGAAAAGCAATTGCTCGATCTCAATACCGTACTCACCGGAGCCGTACAGCTTCGCAATCTGGATTTGCGCGAAAAAAATATCCGCATAGAACTCGAAAGCCGTAGCGTGCTTCCAGCCATTCGCGGAGATCCGAACCAGTTGCTCCAGGTTTTCTATCATCTGATCAGCAATGCCGTGGACGCGATGGAGACCGCCGGCGGTGGCATACTGATGATCCGCACGCTGCGCGAGAGAGGCAACGTGGTCATCGAATTTTCCGATACCGGCCCCGGCATGCTCGATCCCGAGAAGGTTTTCGACCCGTTCTATACGACAAAGCCGGTCGGTAAGGGTACTGGGCTGGGCCTCAGTATTTGTTACGGGGTCATGCAGGAACATGGCGGAACGATTTTGGGATTCAATCGTCCCGAGGGTGGCTGCACGTTTCGATTGGAGTTGCCCGCGGTCCTCGCCCTTTTTCCGCAACCATCAGCATTGCCGATTGCGCCCGTCAATACTCGCTAAAACGAGCGGTCGAAAATGGACCGTCTCCAGGTTTGAACGACTGACCTATGGACCTCGCGTTCTGCAATTCTGGCGAATATGCTAGAGTCCAAAATCTATGGATGTTCCTGCCATTGCAACGCAGGCCTTGACCCGCCGTTTTGGCGACTTCGTCGCCGTGCAAGACGTGAATCTTTCTGTCTCGCCGGGGCAATTCTTCGGATTTCTCGGCCCCAACGGCGCTGGAAAATCAACGACCATTAAAATGCTCACGGGCCTGCTTGCGGCTAGCTCCGGCTGCATTCAACTCCTTGGTCTCGATCTGGCGAAAAATCCCGTCGAAGTAAAGCGCCAAATCGGAGTGGTACCCGAAGGTATGGCGCTGTTCGGGCGGCTTACAGGCGCTGAATATTTGAATTTTGTCGGCCGCATGTACGGTCTCAATCGCGAAACCGCCGGCAAACGCACGGCCGAGCTTCTCGAGTTCATGCAGCTTGCCGAGCAGCCAAAAACTCTCGTCACGGACTACTCGCACGGAATGCAGAAAAAGCTCGCGCTCGCCGCCGCCGTGATTCACGGCCCTAGAATTCTTTTTCTCGACGAGCCTTTCGAAGGCGTGGACGCGATTGCGTCCGGCACACTCAAGGCCATGCTCCAGCGCATGATTGCGCGGGGCGCCACGATTTTCCTCACTTCACACGTTCTCGAAATCGTCGAGCGACTGTGCAGCCATCTGGCCATCATTCACAAGGGACGCTTGGTTGCGCAGGGCTCTCTGGAAGAACTTCGCGCAGGAGTCGAGGCGCAAGCCGCTGCTGCTATGGCCGGCACGTCACCCGCCGTCTCCGCACCGGGAGAAAAGCTTACGCTCGAGGAAATTTTCCTTCGCATCGTTGGCGGTACACGTCACGCCGATCAGGAACTTTCATGGCTGGGCTGAGTTTCTCGCCCTATATGCGCGGGCAATTCGCTGCCATCGCACGGGTTCGCTGGCAGCTTTTCGTCAACGGACTGCGCACGATTCGCGGCCGCCTCGAAGTGGTCGCTCGCGGATTTATGTTCCTGGCGTTCGGAGTCGTCGGACTGGGAGGCTCCTTTGCGCTCGGCGCCCTTGGTTGGTATTTTGTTTCTCACGGAAAAGTAGAATGGATCGCGATTCTGCTTTGGCCGGTGTTTTTGTTCTGGCAGCTTTTCCCCGTGATGGCTTCCGCGCTCACGGAAAACGTGGATTCGTCAAACCTGCTCCGTTTTCCACTTTCCTTTCCATCATACTTCTTGATCCGCCTGGTGTATGGAGCGCTCGACCCGTCCACGGCGCTGGGGTGTTTGTGGCTGTTCGGATTGGCAATCGGGATTGGCGTCTCCCAGCCCGGTCTCTTCCTGTGGGCCGCCCTCGTGCTGTTCGCTTTCGCAATATTCAATATCTTGCTCGCTCGCATGATTTTCGTTTGGGTCGAACGCTGGCTGGCTCAACGGCGCACCCGCGAAATTCTCGGAGCCGTTTTTTTTATCTTTATCATCTGCTTCCAATTTATCGGCCCGCTCGTGAGCCGAATCGGCCGGCACAGGCATCCCGAGGTATCCAGAATTACGACGCAGGTGCTGCCGTACGAGCGCGCTATTCCCCCAGGCCTAGCCGCAGAAGCAATTGCCCGCGCTATGCACGGCGCCTTCACGCCGGCGCTTGCCGCCTTCGCTCTAGAGTGCGCCTACGCGCTTGCAATCCTGTGGCTGCTGAACCTTCGCCTTCGGGCGCAATATCATGGAGAGAATCTAAGTGAAGCCGTGGCGCGCAGCAATTTGCGCAAGGAAAAACGCGCCATTCGTTTAGGATGGAACGTATCAGGTGTTCCCGGTCCCGTCGCAGCGATCCTGGAAAAGGAATTTCATTACCTCTCACGCAGCGGACCCATGTTGTTCACTTTCGTCATGCCGGTGGTTATTCTTCTGGTTTTCCGCCTCGGCCCCCAAGCTTCAATGAGGCAAAGCAATTTTCTTGCGCACGCGCCGGACTTGGCTTTTCCTGTCGGCTCGGCTTACGCCCTGCTCATCCTGACAAATCTGGTCTACAACTGTTTCGGAGCAGATGCCGTCGGTATGCAGCTTTTTTATGTTTCTCCTGTGAGCTTTCGAGAGATCCTGCTGGGAAAAAATCTCGCGCACGCGCTGGTGCTCGCTTGCGAGGTGGTCCTAGTCTGGATTGCCGTGGGTTTCATGTTTCATCCGCCGGCCGTGGAAATAACGTTTGCGACGGTTATGGGAGTTGCCTTCGCGTTACTTCTGAATCTATCTGCAGGCAACCTGCTTTCGATTTATACACCCAAGAAAATTGACTACGGAGCGTTCGGTAAGCAACGCGCCTCAACAACTACCGTCTTCGCCAGCTTAGGCATTCAGGCTGTGGTGTTCGGCCTTGCTGCCGTTACACTTCTGATTGCTAGAGCCTTCGGGGAAATTTGGATAGCCACCGTCATATTTCTGATTCTTGCAGGCCTGGCATCCATTGTTTACATCCTGGTCCTGAATCGGGCCGACCGGATTGCGCTCGACCGCCGTGACGCAATCCTAGCCGAGCTTTGCCGCGGTTAAATCGCAGCGTGTGTCCTGATAACCAAGGTGGCCGAGGATCTCAATTCCAGATCCCATTTCAATTTGCACCACAACGGTCTCTGAGATACATTCGCGTCGCCGCGCGATTGTGCTTCTTGCTTGGTCGAGGAATATATGAATCGCTCACTTCTTGCCGCCTTCTATCTTGCATTGTTTATCTTTAGTAGTTTGGCGATCTCCACTCCGGTTGCGGCGCAGGCGCCCGAATCTTCTGATCCGACGATAGCGCGCGGAAACATCGCAGCGGAGCTGAAAGAATTCGTGGAAACTCCGGGTATTTCCGGCTATGAAAATGAGCTTGCTGGAAAAATTCGGTCCGAAATATCGGCGCGAAACCCCAAGACAGACAACCTCGGTGACATAATCGTTACAATTGGCACTGGTGCGCCCAACCGTCTTATCGTTACGCCCATCGACGAGCCGGGCTTCGTGGTTAGCGAAATCACTGACGACGGCTACTTGCGAGTGCAGCGCCTCCCGCAGGGTGGTCTTCCTCCAATCTTTAACGAACTCTACTCTGCCCAGCCTGTGAAGGTCGGAACAACAACCGGGAAATGGATTGACGGCGTCGTTGCCGGCCTTTCCGTCCACCTCCAGGGCGGCCGCGCGAACACGCCGAAATCGAGCGATCTCGAGAATATGTACATTGATATTGGCGCCAGCTCTGCAACGCAAGTCCGGAAGGCCGGCGTCGATGTCCTGAGCCCCATTTCGATCAATCGCGCGGCGAGCAGTCTTGGCTACGGCAAGATGGCTGGCGCTTCAATCGGTGATCGCTTTGGCGCCGCTGCGCTCGTAGACTTGCTAGTTGGTCTCGATCCGTCAAAGGTAAAAGGCACGCTGACGATCGCTTTTGTCGTTCAACAATGGGCCGGCGCTCGCGGGCTCCAGCGCATTTTGAGCACAACGAAACCCGACGAAATGATTTACGTCGGCCGGCTCTTTCCGGGAGGACCCGTCGCCGGAATGGAAAGCGTACATCGTGCGCCGCGTCGCGAGCCGGGCAGTGGCGTTCTCATCGGTATGGAGGAAACGAACGGCACGCCGGCGGGCCTCTCCGCAGACCTGAAGCAACTCGCAGATTCCAACAAGCTTGGGATCAATTCCGATTTCTCCGCGTCGTTGCTTCCACGAAGTTATCTTCCTGCGCCCACCATGCCAGCGAAATGGGCGCACCTGGGAATTGCAACGGACTGGTCTGACACTCCTGCCGAGTTGATTGATATGTCAGATCTCACGAGTTTGGAAAATCTCCTCCAGCTATACCTTCAGGAGGGATTGGAAGTTCCCACGGAAGCCGCAGGAGGATCCGCTACAAGAGATGGGATGGTAATAAATCATCCCTCCAACATTGAAATTCTCCGCGTCCTCATTCCGAGTTATGGCGTGAGCAACCACGAAGGTCCCGTTCGCGAGGACGTCAAAAAGCTTTTGCCGACTTGGGCGAAGCTGGATACCGATGAAGCAGGAAATTTGATCCTGCAGCTCGGCACGGCCCCAGCGGAAAATAAATCGCCTCGGATTCTGGTGGTTGCGCACATGGATGAAATCGGTTTCGAAGTGAAATCGATATCAAAAGACGGGCGGCTTGAGGTCGTATGGCGCGGAGGCGGAGAGCTTAGTTTTTTTGCCGGCCATCCGGCGCTCGTACATAGCGCTGGCGGGGACAAGGATGCGATCGTTGAGCTTCCCAACGGCTGGGACGAACCAAAATTCGAGTGGCCGCGCGGACCCGAGAATGCGATTCGCGTGGACGTCGGTGCCCGTAGCCCTGAAGACGTTGCCAAACTGAATATCAAAGTGGGCGATTCCATCACAATTCCAAAAGCGTATCGACCCCTTCTTGGCAATCGAGCGAACGGCCGCGCTTTCGACGACCGCGTAGGCGACGCGGCCTTGATCTCAGCTGTTTGGGCGTTAGGAGGCCCGCTGAAGGCCCGCGATGTCACATTTGTGTGGTCCACCGGAGAAGAAGAAGGTCTGGTTGGAGCAGCCGCGGTTGCGAAACGTCTTGCCGCGGAAGGCAACGTTCCAGATTATGTTTTTGCCGTGGACACATTCGTAAGTTCTGACTCGCCGATCGAATCAAAACGCTACGCTGACGCTGAAATCGGCAAAGGATTCGTCATTCGCGCGGTCGATAGCTCGAACATCATCCCGCCGGACCTGGTCGAGAAAGTCATCAAACTTGCGCGCGCGAATCAGATCCCGGTGCAGTTCGGCGTCACCGGAGGAGGAAACGACGGCTCGGCTTTCGTCCGTTACGGTTCGGTGGACATCGCGCTTGGCTGGCCATTGCGATATTCGCATTCTCCCGCCGAAGTGATTGACACTCGGGACGTGGATTCGCTGGCGCGCATCATTACTGCGATCGCAAAGACCTGGTAATTCGCTTTCAGCGGTATGCCCGGCGTCATGACCAGCTCCCGGAACGGTGCGTAAGGATTTGCGCCTCTGCTATAATCCCGCGGCGTGAATGGATCCAAGCCAAACTTTAAGCCGCCCCGACACATCGTGGTCGAAGGACCCATACGCGTGGGAAAATCGACTCTCGCAAAAGTCCTTGCAGAGCAGCTTCACGCGCGCCGCATTTTCGACTGCGAGGACAACCCTTTCCTTGGCGATTTCTACGATGAAAAAAGTGGCGCCGCTTTCCGCGCTCAAATGTATTTCCTTTACGAGCGACATCGCCGCCTGATGCAAATCCAGCCGGAAGACTCCGCGGCTCCGATAATCAGCGATTTCTTATTCGAGCGCGACAAAATTTTTGCTTACATCAATCTAGACAATGAAGAGCTCAAACTTTACGAACGTTATTTCGGTATGCTTTCATCTTCGGTACCGGCGCCCGATCTGGTGATTTATTTGCAAGCCAAGCCGGATGTTCTTCTAAAGCGGGTTTCAAAAAAGGGTGATCCCACCGAGAAGCAAATCTCACCGGAGTATCTGGAAGCTGTAGCGAATGCCTACGAACATTTCTTTTTTCGCTATTCGGCTTCGAACCTCCTCGTCGTGGACACTTCGGAGATAGATTTCGTTGAACGCAATGAGGACCTGCAGGAGCTCTTGCGCAGGCTTCGCCAGCCTGTGAAGGGCACGCAATACTTCCTTCCTCTGGGTCAGGGCTAGCACGCAGTTCCCGTTTTTCTTGAATGTTTGGAAAAAAGGGGGCCGGGACAGGTTCACCCGCCAGTGACCCCATCCCGGTTACGGCAAGGAGGAGAGCTTTAGCCGCTGCAGTGCCGGCTTCGTTCAGGCTGCTTTATGCGGCCCGGTAAAACGATGACGCCATCTGCCCAGAGCGGAATTCAGAGGGTGGCTGCGGTGCAAAAACGTAAGCACCGGCGCCCGGCGCATTCCGATTTTTTCCAGCGCGCGGCGAATCCGAAAATCACGTCCCGCAGAGACCATGCCTTTCTCCAGGGTTTGGATCGCCTCCGGCGTTCTCCCAGCCTGGTAGTAAACCTCGGCCAAGTTCAAATAGAGCTGGGCGTGATTGTGTTTCATTCCCAGTGCTTCCCGACAGAGTGTTTCCGCGTCTCCGAAACGCTTTTCAGAAAGCGCGGCCAGCAGTCCTGTATAGGATAGGTAAAACGGATTTTTGGGCGCCACGCCCAGAGCGCGCCGCGCATGTTGAAGGGCCTCATCGGCATGGCCGTCGCGAAGGTGTTTCAGGCATTCTTTGAAATCGTTCATTCCGGCATCTGCTGGGGATGTAGTTCCAATCCAGTGGGACATAGGCTGGCTCCTTCTTTGTCCCTGCCGGACACCAGCAGGGCTGATTAGAGACTATCGCCGGGAATTGCGGATGGAAATAGAACGCAGGGCCAGTTTTCGGACTAGAACGGTTACTGGCCGGATAGACAGGCAAAAAAAGGGCAATGGCTCTGCGCCCGAGTCACACCTCAGCTCAGGCTCGCCAGGCATTCACAGCAGACACTTTAGCGCGATGGTTGCAGGTATTGATTGAACCAGCCCACGGCCCGCTCAATCACGTCGCGGCTGTGCGCTGGATCGGCGAATTCATGGCCTTCGTGTGGATAAATGACGAATTGGGTGGGCACACCCGTCGTTTTCAGCGCGTGCCAGAATTCGTAGGATTGCGGCGGCGGGCATTCCCCGTCGCTATCGCCTACGACCACCAGCGTCGGCGTCTTCACATTTTTGATAAACGTGATGGGCGAGCTCTTCGCGTACACTGCCGGATCGTCGTAGACATTTGCGCCGAAAAACGGTGGCATCCACTGGTCGATTTTGTTCTCGCCGTAATAGCTCAACCAGTCGGAAAGGCCTGCGCCTGCCACAGCGGCGCGGAAGCGATTCGTCTGCGTAACTCCCCACATGGTCATGTAGCCGCCATAGCTCCAGCCCGTAAGACCGATCCGCTGGGGATCGATTGGAGCGGATTTTATAGCTTCGTCCACTCCCGCCATGATGTCGCGGAAATCACCGTAACCAAAATCCTTCACGTTGGCGGCGGTAAATTTTTCTCCCTGGCCGTAACTCCCGCGTGGATTCGGCTGGAACACGAAGTAGCCCTGCGAAGGCAACGCCATAGCGTATTCCCACCGCGTGGGCCACGCTGGAGTGACGGCCCAAGACGGACCGCCGTGCACGCGCACAATCAGCGGATACTTCTTCGCGGGATCGAAGTCGCTTGGGTACGTCAGCCAGCCCTGCACTTTGCCAATGTCGGTGGTCCAATGCAGGCTCACGGATTTACCCCACGCTGGACGCAGCCCTTCATTTCGATGGGTAATCTGCTTCCACTCTCCTGATTTTCCGGCCCACACTTCCGGTGGCTTGTCGAACGACTGCTGAATGAACCCTAACGTTTCACCATCGCTTGAAATTGAGAACTGCATTCCAAAGTCACCGGAGAGAATCGATCCTTTAAGAAATATGTCATGAGTTTTTTCAACGCTTCCATCTGAGTTCATTTCATGGATGGCGCTCGCGCCATCCAAATATTCAGCAATCAAGATTTTCTTGGAATCTGGCGCCCACGTAAGCCAGCTCGCCGTTGCGTGCATCCCGGGAGTCTCATTCTGCGTCTCCCCGCCCGCCGCCGACACAAGATAAACGTCGCCGCCGACGATCGGCTCATCGCTCATCAGGCCGCCGATGAATGCAATTGTTTTTCCGTCAGGCGACCACTTAGGGACGCCAATCTGCATACCAGGTTTTGCGACAACGTCCGTCATCGCGCCAGAAGTCGCATCGATTTTATATAAGCCGGCGAGGTACCAGTTGTCGTCGCCATTTCCATGCGCGGCTGTAATCACTAGGCGTTTACTGTCTGGCGCCCAATCGAATTCGTACACGTACATATCCTCAGGCGAAATCTGCCGAACGCTCGCCGCTTCAGAATCGACCAAAGTGAGCCTTTGCTCGAGGGATTCCTCGGAGACAACGCCTTCGTCCGGCGTCTCCGCAACCAACGGCCCGGCCGCGCGCGTTGCATTCTCGGTGAAAAGCAGCGCGACCGTCTTCCCGTCGGGCGACCAACCTGGGCTCGCAAAAAAACCCTTCAGATGTGTCAATTGTTTCGCATCGCCGCCCGAGGCATTCGCGACGAAGAGCTGAAGCTGCCCCTGCGTTGCAGCGTCGGACAGAAAAGCGATACTCTTGCCATTCGGCGACCACGCAATGTCATGTTCCTCATATGCGGCTTTGCCATCGCCCGCCGTAACTCGTGTGGCTGCGTCCGGCGCCGTCAGTTCGGCAACGTAAATCGCCGAATTCACGGAGGGTGCTCCGCCGGGGCCGGGAAGTGATTCCACCCAAGCCACTCTGTTTCCATCGGGAGAAATCTCGGCCTGCTGAAAGGTACGCACATCAAACATCGCCTTCATAGCATCATCGAGCGACTTTGTTTTCAACGTAGCCTGCGCATCCGAGGATTTCTGCGCACACTGGCTCGGCGCCCCAACGGTGATAGATACTAAAATGACGGCCAAGAAAAAAAATCTTCGCATTTTCTCGCTGCGTTCCGCTTTTCTCCGCAACAATAGATCTTCGCTCATGGTTCCCCTTTCGGACGCGGCCATGTTGCGCGGTCCCTGCCACAAAATCAAGGCCGGAACTCGGAACTCCGGGAAGCCTTGCTCATTTTTCTTTAGCAGCGAACCAGACACTCTACGACGTCAGATCTAGCCCGACCGATTCCGCTTGTTCCCACGCTTCTTAGGAATTATGCTGCGCTCGAACCGATCACACTGTGGAGCACCCAATGGAAAAATGGACGCGCCGGAGATTCTTTCTTTCCACTCTGGCAAGCGGCCTCGCTGCGGGTACGCGCGGGCTTTTCGGAGCCGCTGTTCCCGCAACCGCCAAATTATTGCCGCAAGCAAACGCGCAGGCTTCAGCGCAAGGCATTCGCCCGCTAATTGTTTCCGCGGCCAATGGGCTGCAACATCTGGACGATGGAATGGCCATTCTGAAGTCCGGCGGCGATACCCTCGATGCCGTGCTGGCCGTTGTCACAAAGGTGGAAGACGATCCGAACGATGATTCTGTCGGCTACGGCGGATTGCCCAACGAAGAGGGTGTGGTCGAGCTTGACGCATCCGTGATGCATGGTCCATCGCGGCGCGCTGGCGCGGTTGGTTCGATTCAAAAGATCAAGAATCCATCGCTGGTGGCTAAAACTGTGATGGAGAAGACGAATCATGTTTTCATCGTGGGCGCTGGGGCAGAGAAGTTTGCGGTCGATGAAGGGTTCAAGACCATGGATCTCCTCACCGACAGATCCCGCATTGCTTGGCTCGCGTGGAAAGCGTCCTCGTCAGAGAATTGGCGACCAGGCCTGGATAGCCCGGAATGGAAAGAAAAACTCGCGCTGTTACTTGATACTCCCGAAAAGATGGCGTGGCGCGATCATATCGAAGATGTCGTCATGCATCCACCCACCGGAACGATCAATTGTATGGCAGTCGACGCGAAGGGAGATATTTCCGGCACGACCACGACTTCTGGTCTCGCATGGAAGATTGCGGGGCGTGTCGGCGACTCCCCCATACTCGGTGCGGGGCTCTTTGTTGATAACGACATCGGAGCAGCCGGCTCGACCGGGCGCGGCGAAGAAAATATCAAGATTTCCGGCGCCCACACGATAGTCGAAATGATGCGCAAGGGTATGTCGCCAACCGACGCGTGCCTCGAGGCTCTGCACCGCGTTGCTCGCAACTACAAACCGTTCCCCGACCGCCTCAAGCAATTTCACATTCAGTTTTACGCGCTGAACAAGAATGGCGACTTCGGCGCCGGAAGTTTGTGGGGGATGCATACGAATGGCCGCCGCGTGCAATTCGCCCTCCACGACGGCACCAAAGCGCGACTCCTGCCGTGCACGCCGCTGTTCGACAAAGTGGGAGGCGACTACTAAAAAAGCAAGGAAACATCCGCCCGAAGACCTTGAGCCTCGACGAGCGCTGGATCAGTTTCTCGACCAAGGAAACCCGCAGCTTACCGGACTACGTCCGATACGAACACCAAGCGGATGCCGCGGGATGCGAGTCGCGGGAGGTCGAGAGCAAGAACGGCGATCGTGTCGGGCCTTGGATGTCCAATTGCGATTGCGAATCCCTCGCGTTCCGCATCGTGAGCGGCAAGTTCAAGCTGCTGCAGGATTGCTTCGCGATTCTCCGAGTCATCGAGAAATACCTTTCGCGAGGCGGCGCGCACTCCCAAGCGCTTAGCCGTGCTGTAGGCCACCGTCGATGCCAGCGTGCGGCTATCGACAAAAAACAGACCGCGCCGGCGCAGTTCCGGCATCAATGCGGCCATTAACGCAGGATCTGCCGTCGCGCGGGATCCTTGATGATTGTTCACGCCAACAGCATGCGGCACCGTCTCCAGCATTCCGGCTAATGCCGAATCCACCTGCTGTTCGTTCATTCCCACTCGTAGCTCGACTTCCTCTGTTTTTGCTGTGGCGTTCTCGGACTGCATCGGAAGATGTAGCATCACTTGATCTCCCCGCCGGTAAGCCTCTTCGGCGACTTCCGTGGACAACGGCAAATGCGGCAGGACGGAAACGGTGAGCGGAAAGCCGAGTGCGAGCAGCGAATCGGCGGCCTCGCGGTCGTAACCCAGATCATCAATAATTATCGCGAGCCGCGCATCCCGGTGGCCCGGCGTCATTGCAACATTTGAGCGAGCCGTGAGCGGTGTGACGACGTGAATCGTATGCGTGCGAATGCCGCCGGTTACATAGTCAAACCGCATGATCCCGTCCGAAGTAGTTTCTCTGACCGACAGTTCATGGCGGCGCGCGATTTCATCCAGCGCCTTTGCGATCGCTCCGGCTTGCGAAGCGTCGGAAAGCGAGACGTAAATGTTATCCGCGGCTAATTTTCCCGGCGTTCCATTTTTCGAGGGCTGCAGCTCGGGGCGAATCGTAACCTCTGATTTGTGTCCGGAAATCTTTTGCGCGGCGGTGACGATTTCGCTGGTGACTTCGCGGAGCTCAGCCTTCGAGATTTTTTTCTTTCCGCAACCGCCGAGGAAGAGAACGATTATTGCGGGGAGAAGAATCAGAATCCGTGTCGCATCTGTGACCCGCGAGAAGCCAGGCCCCAGACGTGCCTTCACGAGTAACTACGCAGCCTTTCGCGCTGGGGTTGCAGCGCCCTGCAGAATTTCAATGGCTCTCTTGATAACGGGATCGTCGGCAGAAACTGGTTTCTCTGAGGGAACCGGCTGGTTCTGATCGTTTGCCGCAATGACCTCATCGATCGAGGGATGAACCTCGGCCGTGGCGGCAACTCCGTTAGCCGGAATTTCCTTGTTGTCCGGAGTGTAGTAATTCGCGACCGTCAAAATCATTGCAGAACCATCATCCATTTCAATCAGCTTCTGTGTCGATGCTGTGCCATAAGTGCGGTCGCCCACGGTGTCTCCGCGATGATTACCGGAAATGGCGCCCGCCACGATTTCAGCCGGTCCGGCAGTTCCGATTCCGATCAACACGGACACTGGATCCGTCCAGACGACTTTCGACGGTTCCGCCGTGGAAACAACGGGATTGACGGTTTGACCCTTGAGTGTAGTGATGGTTCCGGATGAAACAAAAAGCTGGGCGGTAGCAATTCCTTCTTGATCTTCACCGGAAGGGCAATCACGCAGGTCGAGAATCAGTTTCTTGACGCCCTGATGCTGAAACTGCACCAGCTTTTCGCGAATCTGTTTTGTCATACCTGCGTCAAACTTCGGAACGCGGAGGTAGGCGATATCACCCTGGAGCTTGTCTTCGAGAAGCTTGGGTGCGGGGAGTTTTTCAAGCGTCAGGTCTAGGTCTTGCGGTTCCGTCTTTCCACGGCGAATCACGGAGATCTTCACCACGGTCCCGGGCGCGCCACGAAGCAGAAGTTCAGCCTGACCGATTGCCATTTGTCCCGTGCTAAAACCCGCGATTTTTTCGATGATATCGCCGATGCGCAAACCGGCTTTCGCGGCCGGCGTATCCGGTAAGGATCCGAGCACCGCGATGTATCCGCGCCGGATAAGCACAAGGCCCGTCTCACCAGAGGCCTTCGTAGCGCTCTTTTCTTTGTAATCCTTGTATTCGAGCGGGCTAAGGTAGGCAGATTCCGAGTCCAGGGAATCCAGCAATCCGTGAAGCGCTCCGCTGGTAACTTGAGCCATGTTCGGGTCGTCCACGTAATCATTCTGGACTTTGTCCAGCACTTCGCTGTACACGGTGAGGGCGCGATAGGCTTTTTCGTCGTTCGACCGGGCGCGAAGATAGCCGGTAGCCACAAAGGCGACCACGACGAGAGATAGTATGATGACAATTTTCTTCGATAGCGGGCTCATGCGCTTTTCCTTTTCTCCGCCCAGGTCTTGCAGTACCCCCGGTTAGACGCGGGCGCGCTGCACAGGTTTGCTTCGGGTGGCGACGATCGCAAACGTTGATTATACCATTCGACCTTCAGTTTCGCTTCGCTTGAATCCGCCCGAGTGCGTATCTTGACGACATCGAAACCTCTTCCAGTTGGCGGAGATGAAAACAGTTGTCCACGGCTGTAAGAATGAGTCTCCGCGATAACTTCGGCGATCGAACACGCCGAAATACTCGCCCTTACCGCTGACTACCGAAATCGGTATGGTGCTGTTACATTTTATAATATTTGAGACGTTTGATGCCTTTGTGCACTGAAGGTAACGTCCTTTCTTTCAATCAAATTTTGTGCTTGTCGATTCGTTCCAATGTTGGTATATAGCGTGCATAGATTTTGGTCAGCGATTGTTCTGTTCTGGTTTGCACTAAAGTTTCCTCGGGGTGGGGGACTATAGCGTGCGACGTCTTTCATTTAACTGTTCCTTTCTGAATTCAATCCAAGACCAGCCTGCCGTTGTTTCTCGAAATTTCGATCTCTTGCCAGCGGTCAGCAGAACTCAAAGGAAAATTGAAAAGGGGGAGTCCGTGAACACATTCTCTTCAAGCCGCGCAGCACGCTTAGGTGTATGGGTTACTCTGACCGTTTTGGCGCTGATTCTTCTGACGGGAGTTCCAACCCGTGCGCAAGTGTCCAGCGGCTCCATCTCTGGCACCGCCATCGACGCATCGGGCGCGGTTGTCCCTGGCGTGCAAGTCCGGGTCGTCAATACTGGGACCGGGTCCGTTGCAACCACAACGACGGACGGTGCCGGATTGTTCCGGGTCTCGGAGTTGCAGATCGGAACGTACAGCCTGGAGTTTACGAAGCCGAGTTTCAGCAAGTACGTAGTCAACAATGTCGTCGTGACGGCTGGCACGGACCAGGGCGTAGGATTGATCAAATTGGCCGTCGGCGCTTCCACCGTTACCGTAGAAGTCACTGAAGCTCCCCCCTTGCTGGAAACAACTGAGGCCCAGGTCTCTACCACGTTCACCACGCAACAGATCACGAGCTTTGCTGGTTTGCAGGAGAATGAGGGAATGGATTTCCTCGCCCTGCAGATTCCCGGCGTCAATATGACGCGCGACAACACTTTCTCGAATTCCAACGGCGTAGGCTTTTCAGTGGACGGCATTCGCGGCCGGAATAATGACCAACAAATCGACGGCCAGAATAACAACGACAACTCGGTTGCCGGGCCCTCGCTATTCCTTTCGAACCCTGACTTCGTTCAGGAATACCAAGTTACAACCAACAACTTCGGTGCCGAGTATGGACGCAACTCGGGTTCTGTAGTCAACCTGGTGACTCCGTCGGGCACTAACAGCTGGCACGGGACCATCAACGGAGCCGAAGGCAACGCAGTTTTGGACACTCGGACCAACGTTGACAAGGAACCATTCCAAGATCCGAGCCTCCCGTCAGTTCCTTGGTTCAACAATGTGTTTGCCAGCACGACCGTGGGCGGGCCAGTGAAGAAAGATCACGTCTTCGTCTTCGGCGGGTTTGACACGCAGATTATCGAGTCGACTTCGGTGGACCAAAGCGGTTCTCTGACCCCTACGCCGACTGGCCTTGGGGAGTTGGCGACGTGCTATCCGAACAGCACTAGTGTGGCGGCGTTGCAGACCTATGGGCCCTACGGAATCGGCGCAGGCAATCCAACTCCCGTGAAAGTGTTCGATGGAACGACCGGTATGGTTGATTTCCCGGTCATAACACTTACCGGATCGAATACAAGCCCAGCCTGCGCAGTTCAATTTGGAGGGATTACAAGGACTTTAGGCACTCCCTTCCACGAATACGATTTCATCGGCCGCTCCGATTTCCAGTATACAAACGACCGAGTGTACCTTCGCTATATCTACAACTATTCCAATTCCATTGATGGCGATCCCTTCGGGACGGCCGCGTCGGGTTATCCGGCTTCGGTTCCGAGCCGCAGCCAAACCGCGCTGATTGGCTGGACTCACACGATATCGCCGTCTATGACGAACGAGCTTCGGTTGTCTTATGGCCGGCAGAACACCGAATTTGGCGGCAATTCCATCGGGAATACGGTCCCGCTTCAGGGCGACATTGGCAACGCCCTGGCGAGCGTCTCAATTACAGACACGCCGTCCGTTCTCGGCTTCGGACCGCTCGATAGCGCACCGCAAGGCCGCATTGTCAATACGTATCAGATCCAGGACAACTGGAGTTACGTCCACGGGAAGAGCCAATGGAAAGCAGGTGTGAATTTCACACGTCAGGTGTCTCCGAACATATTCCTTCCGAACTTTAACGGAAGCTACGACTACGCTGCGTTCACCAATAACGCCGCGACGAACGTAGTTACTCCGGATTGCACGGTTGCACCGGGTGGGTTCTTGGACCCCCTTTCAGCTTTCGCGTGCAACATTCCAACCACCATTGGTATTACGCAAGGAAGTCCAAAACTCGACTTCAAGGAAAACGACACATTCCTGTACGTCCAGAACGATTACAAGCTCAGGCCCAACTTGACGCTGAATCTCGGGCTTACCTGGTCTTACTATGGCCAGCCTGCGAATCTCTTCCACGATGAAACGGTTGCGAACCAGAAGAGTGCTACACCGTTGTGGGATCCCTCTCTTCCGAATTCGGTTACCACCTTTCCTTCGATCCCAGCTCCCAAGAATAGCTGGGGCCCGAGTGTTGGTTTCGCCTGGAGCCCAAGTATGGATAATTGGCTGACGGGTGGGAACGGGAAGACGGTGATTCGGGGCGGCTACAGACTCTCGTACGATCCGCCGTTCTACAACATCTACCTCAACATCTCAACTTCATCCCCGATCGTGCTCTCGCAGTCGCTAGGCGGGAGCGATGCGGCTGCAAATCCTCTGCCTGCGGCCCCGTTCGGAGGCACCGTGCGCGCGCAGCTCGCTCCGTTTCTGGTAACCGGTGTCAGCGACCCGCGGAGCTTTGACGAAACAACCATCACCCCGCACTTTGGGCCGGATCACGTTCATAGCTGGTCGCTTGGAGTCCAGAGGCAGATTTCGAACGCGACGGCCGTGGAGGTTCGCTACGTAGGGAACCACGGTGATAATCTTTTCCAATCCATCAATGACAATCCGTTCATTGCCGATACGGCGGCAGTGTTCCCGAATGCGCTACCAGCGAACGTGACGCCTTGCCCCTCGGCGGATGCGGTTGTGGCGAATTCGATAGGACGTGTAAATTGCGACGAGGGCATTGTTCGCAAACGGACCAACACCGGTTATTCCTTTTACAACGGGCTGCAAGTTCAGTTCCGCGCAACGAATCTTTACAAACAACTGACCATGACGGCTAACTATGTCTGGAGCAAGACTACCGACAATGTGAGCGAAATATTCAGTACCTTTGGCGGGGCCACTACGCTGGCGTTCTCGCAGAACCCCCTCAACTTCACGTCCGGAGAGAACGGATTGTCGGGATTGAACATTCCGCAAGCTTTCACTCTGAACGTTTTTGAACAACTCCCGTTCTACCGCTCGCAGCAGGGAGTGGTAGGCCACCTGCTCGGCGGATGGGGCGTTTCGGCCAACTACATCCTCTCCTCCGGCCAGCCCTACACTGCAAACCAAGTCTTAACGGGCTTTTTCAGCGGTGGAGTGGGCATTGACGAGCCCTTCGACGCCCATTTTATCGGCACGTTAGAGACATTGCGGCCGTTCCTGGGAAGTTCGAGCGCACCAGTTCAGCAAGTGGGAATTTTTGCCGCCGACGCGTGCGATTTGTTC
>Ga0209530_1000659_pt1 | contig 21361 bp, 16 predicted proteins | sample BlaSpr_A8_Ref_O1_FD_187987 | JGI IMG/M metagenome (GOLD analysis project Ga0209530, IMG submission 187987) | Forest soil microbial communities from Thunder Bay, Ontario, Canada - Black Spruce, Ontario site 2_A8_Ref_O1 (SPAdes) (version 2) | ecosystem: Environmental > Terrestrial > Soil > Boreal...
CGGCCTACAGGTTCGCACGGATAAAACCGGCAATGTCATTGCCGAACGCCCCGGCTCGGACGCTAAATCCATCATTCTTCTTGTCGCGCATCTCGACACCGTTTTCCCCGCCTCCACTGATGTGCGCGTCAAGCGTGACGCCAATCGCTTGACCGCGCCCGGTATTGCTGACAATGGAGCCGGCCTCGCTGCTCTCGTCGGTTTGGCGCGCGCGCTCTCCGAGTCTCGGATTCGCACCACCAAGACAATCGTCCTCGCCGGTGACGTCGGCGAAGAAGGCGAAGGCAATCTCCGCGGCATCCGCGCCCTGGTCGAAAGCTACGGTTCGCGCCTGGCGGCTGTGATTGCTGTTGATGGCGCATCGATTGAGCACATCACCACCCAGGGCATTGCTTCGCAGCGAGTGGAAGTTACAATCACCGGGGCCGGCGGCCACAGTTGGTCCGACTTCGGCGCGCCCAATCCGATCACGGCGCTTGCCCGCGCCATCGTAAAGTTTTCCGCCGTAGCGGTTCCCGAAGCTCCGCGCAGCTCGTTCAATTTCGGCGTTATCGAAGGCGGCACGTCCGTGAATTCCATCCCCGCGAGCGCCGCAGTCAAAGTCGATCTCCGCTCCGAAGACGAAGCCCAAGTGAAGATTATGGAGGCTGCGCTGCGCGATGCGGCGCAGTCAGGCGTAAAAGAAGAAATGTCCGCCGCCAAGCCGAACAGCGATTCGCTTAACGTAAATTTCCGTTCGCTTGGTTCGCGCCCTGCCGGAAAACTTCCTGACAATTCGCCGCTTCTCGATACGCTTCGAAGCGTGGACCGTTTTCTGGGCAATCGTTCGCGCCTGGAACGCAGTTCTACCGATGCGAACATTCCTCTTTCTCTCGGCATTCCCGCCGTCTCGATCGGCGGAGGAGGCAAAGGCGGAAGCTCGCACACGCTCGCGGAATGGTATGACGCTACCGGGCGCGAAGCCGGACTTAAGCGCCTCTTCCTGACCACGGTCGCTCTCGCCGGGGCTCAGCCCTGATGTTTCGTGCGCTCCGAATTCTTTCGCGAGAGGTATCGGCGGACTCGCGCGCGCGCTTGTTTGCGATTCGCATTCGGGTTGTCGCGGTCGTCGCTATCGCGCTCTCGCTCGCCTTCCTTTCTTGGTATGCCATCAAAGCGGAAGCCCAGCCAGGGCCGCCGCGGCAGAATCAATCGGGCGTTCCGTCCCCACAAATTCCCGCAGACCTGGTCCTGACGAACGGAATTATCAGCACTATGGACGAGAATCATCCACGTGCCAGCATGATTGCGATTCGGGGCGAGTCAATCATCGCGGTCGCCTACAACATCAGCGACGCCGTCAAATCGGAACAAGCAGCCGAGGTCCAAGCGCTCATTGGTCCGAATACACGCGTAATTGATCTGGGCGGAAAATTCGCCATGCCCGGCTTCAACGATGCCCATATCCATCTTTTCGGCGCGGCCTACGCGAAATTGCAAATTGATTTCACCGGCGTAAAGTCGATCGCCGAATTTCAAGACCGGATTCGCGCGCGCCTGAAGGATTACAAACCTGGCGAATGGATTCTCGGGCGCGGATGGGATCACACTCTGTGGCCTGAAAAGAAATTTCCCACTCGCCAGAATCTCGATGCCGTCTCTACGGATCATCCCATGGTTTTCGGCCGGCTCGACGGCCATGTCGCCATCGCGAATTCTCGCGCGCTTAAAATCGCGGGCGTCACGCGCGACACGCCAGATCCTGCCGGCGGCCACATAGAACGAGATGCAAGCTCCGGCGAGCCGACCGGCATGCTCGAAGAATCCGCGATGTCACTGGTTTACGGCCGCATCCCTCGCTACTCCATGGAGCAGCGTCGCCGCGCGTTTCAACTCGTGATGGACGAAGCCGTGCAATATGGCGTCACTTCCGTCCAGGACAATTCAGTGATGGATGCGGATGACGCCGCGAATTACGGCTGGCAGAATTTTTTGGTTTTAGACCAGCTCAAGCGGGAAGGGAAGTTGAAATTCCATGTTACCGAATGGCTTCCATTTCTTGCGCCCGTTTCGCGTTTGGAAGAAATGCGGCGCTTCGGCGGTAGCTCCACTCCGGAAAATCCAGGAGACCCGTGGCTCAAGACCGGACAAGCAAAGTTGATCATGGATGGCTCGCTCGGCTCGCGCACCGCAGCGATGCTCGCGCCATATTCGGATGACCCGAGCACCTCTGGAATTCTTGAAATCGAACCTGACCGTCTGAAACAAATGGCCATCGAGCGCGACCGCGCAGGATTTCAGCTCGGATTTCACGCCATCGGCGATCGCGCGAACCGCGTTGCTCTTGATACTTTCGCCGCCGTGCTCGAAGCTAACGGCCCGCGCGACCGCCGCGACCGCGTCGAACACGCGCAGGTGGTCGAAGCCGTCGACTTCACGCGCTTCGGAAAGCTAAATGTCATCGCCTCGATGCAGCCCGCGCACCTCCTCGACGACGAGCGCTGGGCCACAGACCGTCTTGGCCCGGAACGCTCGCGTGGTGCCTACGCCTGGCACACCATGGAGCGGAACGGAGTCCCTCTAGCCTTCGGCACGGACTATCCCGTCGTGCCCATCAATCCGCTTCGCGGAATTTACGCATGCGTTACGCGGCAATTGACCGATGGCATGCCCAAACGTGGCTGGCAGCCGCAGGAGCGCTTGCGCGCGAAGGATTGTTTCCGCGCCTACACCGTCGGCTCCGCCTTCGCGCAATTCGAAGAGCAGCGCAAGGGAACTATTGCGCCCGGAATGCTGGCGGACATCGTTGTGTATCCTAAGGACCTCAACGAAACTAAGCCGAGCGAGATTCTTACAATTTCCGTGGTGATGACGATCGTCGGCGGAAAAATTGTTTATCAGCAGGCGCAACAGTAACGGAATGCGCCGGTCGCGGAAGGAATCCGAAATCGCTGCCTTCGATCTAGTTACTTTCCCCGTTCGCTCTCGACTTCGATGGATTGAATTTCTCCGTCGTAGCTTTTGCGTTCGACTGTAACGAAGCTTATTTTCGCGGTTTTCCCGTCCAGCTCGGTACACGGCTTGAACTCGCCCGCTTGAAACGGAACATCCTCGGAAATGTCCACGCGCGTATAGTCCCGCGCATGCAACCTGAACGTTCCGTTCCCGGCCGCAATCTTCAGCCGCATTTCGACGCCGGAACATGTCACATCGCTGATTCCACCTTCGGCATCGATCCTGGTGTGGTCGGCAGGAATTCCTTCAATTGCGGTTTGGAAGCGGTGCAAAGGTAGCGCCACGGAAACGTAAATCATCATCGTGGCCAGCAGGAGTAACCGAGCCATAAATTTGCAAGCTTTCTACTACATCCTTTTTCTCGCGTCAACAACTCGCGTTTAAGCGCATTGCTCTAGTTTTGTCGCGAACATTCGCCGCCGGAGTTTTTTAGGGGGGTCGGAGCTTTAGCTCCGACAAAAAGCTGTGGTGCGCTGCGCCCGCCTTTCGCGGTGCTGTTCCCGCGAGTTGTCGATCTTTCGGCTATCCAAGCTCCGGTACTCCCCGTCAGCATTTCTTTCGAACAGTTTCGCGCCACTTCGCGCCTTGTCACCGCCGCATGCGCCGCTTAAACTCTTTGCGCCATGTTCAGTAAACGCGTCCGCGCCGACCTCGCGCTGGGATTCTGCGCGCTCATCTGGGGCGCCACGTTCGTGGCGGTGAAGGACGCGCTCGCGGACGTTTCCGTGCTCGTCTATCTCGCGGTCCGGTTCGCGCTCGCCGCTGTGGTGATGGCGATTTTCTTTCGGCGTTCGCTTCGCGGCATCAGCCGAAAAGCAGTCTGGGCGGGTGCGCAAATCGGTTTCTGTATGTTCACCGCGTATGTTTTTCAGACCAGCGGGCTAAAATACACGACGCCTTCGAAAGCCGCGTTTATCACCGGATCGAGCGTCGTAATCGTTCCTCTTCTCTTGGCGTTGTTTGCGCGCCGCCGGATTAACGCGTGGATTTGGGCCGGCGCTCTGGCCGCGCTGGTGGGCCTCTATTTTCTCACCGTGCCGCCGGAAGGTCTTGGCGGGCTGAATCGCGGCGATCCCATTGTTTTCGGCTGCGCTGTGATGTTTGCAGTGCACATGATCTTCATCGGCCGCTACGTCGGGCAGCACTCCGTCGGCGCGCTGGCCGTGGTGCAAGTGGCCACCACTGCGATTCTCGCCTCGTTCGCGGTGCCGTTGCTGGCCGTCACCGGATGGGAACCGCCGCGCTTCGTCCCGACCGGCACTTTGATTTTTGCAATTCTCGTCACCGCAATCGGGTCCACCGCTATCGGCTTCTCGTTTCAAACCTGGGCGCAGCAGTACACTTCACCGACTCACACTGCAATCCTGATCAGTCTCGAGCCCGTGTTCGCCGCGATAACTTCCTGGCTCCTCGCGCGCGAACATCTGGGAGGCCGCGTGTTACTCGGTGCCGCCCTGATTTTCGCCGGCATCCTGCTCGCCGAATTAAAAGGCCACGCCCCCGCCATTGCCCCTGAATCCCTCGAGCCCGTCATCCACAAGGAATCTTAGCGAGTAAGAGTTCAGCGTTAGAATTTCTTCAATCTGCGTTTAGTTGTGTTGCGGAGGTTCTTGCTTGTGGTATTTCACGTCCACGGGATCGTACATCACGGGAAGCCTCAGATTCTTGCGTTCGAAGCCCGTAATGTGCGGATCGTGGACCAGGGTCAGGCCGATGTCGTCGAGCCCGCGCAGCAAACAATCCCGGCGGAACGGGTCGACCTCAAACGAATAGCTGAGTCCGCTATCGTCGGTGACAGTCTGCTTCTCAAGATCTACCGTCACGCGATAGCCCTGCCGCTTCTCTGCACGCTGGAAAAGCTCGTCGATCTGTTCGTTCGAAAGCGTAACGGGAAGAATCCCGTTCTTGAAACAATTGTTATAAAAAATGTCGGCGTAACTCGGCGCCAGAATCGTGCGAAATCCGTAATCAAGGATGGCCCACGGCGCATGTTCACGGCTCGAACCGCATCCGAAATTCGCGCGCGCCAGAATCACGGAAGCGCCCTTGTACCGCGGCTGATTCAAAACGAAATCCGGATTCAGCTTTTCCCCCGGCAGATAGCGCCAATCATAAAACAGGACGCGGCCGTAACCCTCGCGCGTCAGAAACTTCAGGAACTGCTTGGGCACCATCTGGTCGGTATCAACATTTACGCGGTCCAGCGGCGCTACAAGCCCAGTGTGCTTGACAAATGGTTCCATGGATATTTAGCTCTCCAAAATCTCGTATTTGTCGAGATCCTTGAACTGCGCCCAAGACGCACCTGATTTTACAGGCGCCGCATCGTACACGAAGCCATCGCCGTCGTCGCGTGCAGCTACGTCGATGATCAAACCCTCTGTGACCTCGCCGTTACTGAAATGCAGACGAAGCTTACGCCCTTCGCATTCTTTCTCGAATCTCACGGATTCTCGCTACTCGGCTCCGTCCGCATTTTTCCAATCGCGGATATCCACAAAGTGGCCTTCAATGGCTGCTGCCGCCGCCATCACCGGACTGACCAGATGAGTTCTCCCGCCCTTACCTTGGCGGCCTTCGAAATTTCGATTCGATGTGCTGGCGGAACGCTCTCCGCTCAGGAGGACGTCGTCATTCATGCCGATGCACATACTACAACCCGCATCGCGCCACTCGAATCCGGCGTCGCGAAAGATCTTGTCCAGTCCTTCGGTTTCGGCTTCCACTTTCACCCGGCGCGAGCCCGGAACCACCAGGGCCTGTTTCAAATCTGACGAAACATGTTTTCCCGCGACCACCTTCGCGGCCGCTCGCAAGTCTTCGATGCGCGAGTTCGTGCAGGAGCCGATGAAAACGCGGTCCAGCGGAATGTCCTCAATGCGCGTTCCAGGTTTCAAATCCATGTAAACGAGCGCGCGCGTGGCGGCTTCGCGGTCCACCGGATCGTTGAACGATGAAGGATCCGGGACCCGGTCGGTGACTTGCGTGACCATCCCGGGGTTGGTTCCCCAGGTGACCATCGGTGCGAGCTCGTTCGCATGCAAAGTAAGCGTCTCGTCGAACTTTGCTCCCGCATCGGTAGCCAGCGAGCGCCAATGGTCCACCGCATTCTTGAAATCTTTTCCGCGTGGAACAAAAGGCCGCCCTTCCAAATATGCAAATGTAGTCTCGTCGGGAGAAACCATTCCAGCGCGCGCCCCGCCTTCGATGGACATGTTGCACATGGTCATGCGCCCTTCCATGGACAATCCGCGAACCGCTTCGCCCATATATTCGAAGACGTAGCCCGTGCCCCCGGCAATTCCAATCTTGCCGATGACCGTCAGAATGAAATCTTTCGCCGTCACGCCGCGCGGCCGCTTGCCGTTAATTTCAATCTTCATCGTCTTGGATTTGAACTGCGTCAGGCACTGGGTAGCCAGCACGTGCTCAATTTCGCTGGTGCCGATTCCAAATGCGAGCGCGCCGAATGCGCCGTGCGTGGACGTGTGGCTGTCGCCGCAGACAATCGTCTGTCCCGGCTGCGTGATGCCAAGCTCCGGCCCGATGATGTGAATGATCCCTTGATTCTTGCTGTGCAGGTCGAAAAGATGCACGCCGTGCTCCTGGCAATTGCGCGCGAGCGCTTCGAACTGGCCCAGTGCGTCCGCGTCGAGAACAGGGAGCAAGCGGTTCTTCGTGGAAACAGAATGGTCCATCACCGCAAAGGTAAGCTGCGGCTGGCGAACTTTGCGCCCCGCGGCTTTCAGTCCCGCAAAGGCCTGCGGCGAAGTGCCTTCGTGGATCAGGTGACGGTCAATGTAAATCAGAGTGGGCTGCCCGGGTTCTTCCCGGACAATGTGTGCTTCCCAAATTTTTTCGTAGAGAGTGCGAGCTGCCATACGGTTGGTTTTCCACCTGCGGGGCAATTCCCCGAGCCGAAAGCGCAAAGCGCTATCGCTCAACCCTTCCTATTGTAACAAGCCAGTCAAAATTGCGCCAATCGGGTTGTGGAACCGCCTCCCGGCACCGCAGGAACGCCGCGGCGGGCGTCATGCATGAAATTACGAAGGAAAGCCGAGGCGGCGGATCAGATCTTGGAAGCGCGGATCCGAATGCAGCGAATTGAGTCGATCGTCGGACTTTATGAATGGCATCTGGCTTTCGCGCTGACGATAAGATTTCTCCAGCCACGACATCGCGTTGTCAGCGTCACCCAACCCGGCGTAAATAGTCGCAAATTCAAACGAAGGGACGTAGTGTTGTTTCGAGATTTCCGTAAGTTGGCTGAGTATTTTGCGCGTCTCGTCCTTCTGCCCCAAGCGCGCATATACATAGCCGAGCGCCGCAAGGGCCGCCGGATCTCCGGGACGGAGTTCGATCACCTTCTTGTACTCATCGATTGCCTGCTGCAACAAACCTTGGTTTTCATACACCGCGCCAAGTGACAAATGCGCGGGAACGAAGCTGGAATCCATCTCCAGCGTGCGCCGGTCCAGTTGCATTGCGTCTTCGTCCCGGCCCGCGTGGTGATATCTCGTAGCCACGGAGGTGTTGATCGCTAATGAAAGAGGATCGATTTGCTGCGCTGTCTCGGCTTGCTCCACCGCTTCCGGAAAGCGCAACATGGCTGTGAGGTAGTAGCTGTACCACTGATGGGCTGTCGCGTAATTCGGATTTAGCTCGATGGCGCGGCGAAATTCTTCTTCCGATAGCTTCCAGTTCCAGTCGTAATAAAATTCGACTAACGCCAGCGCCGCGTGTCCCTCTGCAATTGTAGGGTCCAGTTCGATGGCCTTGGACGCGGCGGCGCGAGCCTTCGAACTCGCCACATCGGCCGGCAGCACGTCCGATCCTAGAATCGAATAGCTGTCTGCCAAACCGGCGTAGGCCGCCGCAAACGACGGGTCTTTTGTTATGGCTTGTTCGAAATATTCGATGCTTTTATTCAGCCCTTCCGGAGTGCGCTTGTTCCAAAAATAGCGCCCCTTCAAATAAGCCTCGTAAGCATCGGGATTCACGGGAGCCGGATTTGCCGGATGCAGGCTAAGCTGCGGCGAGCCTACTGACCCGCGGACCTGATCCGCGATTTCTCGCGCTGCTTCGGTCTGCATCGACAGCACATCCTTCAGGTCACGGTCGTAGCTTTGCGCCCACAGGTGACGGTCCGTGGCGCAATCAATCAACTGCGCGCGAATCCGCACGCGGTCGCCCACACGTTCTACTGAACCTTCCACGATCGCATCCACGCCAAGTTCTTTTCCAATTTGCGGAGCGGTTTTGCTGCTGTCCCGGTAATGCATGGCCGAAGTCCGCGAAATCACGCGCAAGTCGGAAAATTGCGCCAAATCGGTAGTGAGCTCGTCCGTCATTCCATCAGCGAAATAATTTTGATTGGGGTCGGCGGAGAGATTCTGTAGAGGAAGAACCGCAACGGAGCGGCGCGATTTCTTCGCCATGCCTGCCATCCCCGCGCCATTTTTCGACGAATGCAGAATTCCCATCAAACGATCCCGCGTCTTGCCGGTATTGAATGCGACCGCCGTTCCCGCAATCGCCGTCGCCGCGAGGGCAAGGCCCAGGAACCAGGTGAACGAGTGTCGGGGGGACGACGCTTCGGCCGTGGTTCCTGGGATGCCGTCTACTGGGGAAGGGGCCTGGAGGGGAAGCGCAGCGATATCGCTGGTGGATTCTTCTACCACTGTAACTGGCGCGATAAATCGGTATCCGACCCGGGGCAGCGTCTCGATATATCGCGGCTCTGCCGCGGAATCGTTCAGCGCGTGACGAAGTTTTTTTATCGAGGTATTCAGGCTGTGCTCGAAGTCAACAAAAGTGTCCACCGGCCACAGCTTCTGCTGCATCTGCTCCCGTGTAATCACTTCGCCGGGAGTTTCTAGCAGCATCAGCAACATCTCGAAGGGCTGCCCTTGTAGTTTTATTTTTGATCCGTGCTTGCGAACCTGGCGTGCGCGCACATCTGCTTCAAAATCGGCAAACCGGTAGAGTTGAGAGGGCTTCGCCATGTCTCCAGGCAGAGTGAGCGAACCCACGATTCTAGCATCCGCTGATTCAGGATGCCAAACAGCCAGCGGTTCACCGCAACGGAGCCAGTCGAGCGGCCAGCCGGAGACGAGCGAAATGCGAATTGTATCCGCCGTGGACATTTGTTCAGGCAGTGCAGCCGAAGTCCTCGATTACGTAAACTGTGCGGCCATACTGATCTGGCTCAACCAGCAAAATCACTTCATTGTTCGAATTTTCCTGATCGTAATCCAGGTCCTGGATCGAGCGATAAAGCTGCAGCCCGAGCCGTCTTCCTTCCAGCCAAGCTTCTGTCAGGAAATGTCGAGTACCTTGCTGGTGGAAGACCAGCTTGGATCTGTTGTGCCCACGACTTGCCGGCGACGATACGCTAACGGCCAGCTTGTAAACCCGTTCGTCTGCGCCTCGGACCGCAAGCACGCAAACTCCGGGAGTCGGGCTGTGCAGTGCCTCAAATCGGTAGGTGCCGGCCAAAAAGCTGCCCGTACCAACAATGAAGTCGAAGGGTACCTCGACGACAAATCCGATGGCTGGCGGTTCGATGACCGCCGAGCGAACCTTGTTTGCCCACAAAGCCAATAAGCTAAGACCGGTGAACGCTTGCATCTATTTTCTCCTTATCTCGGTGGAGGAAACCTGCCCACCGAGCGTCTCGGAGAACTGGGCTTGATCCCCGAACGAGCGCACTTTGGCTGATCTAGGCAGGGATAACAATGCACCGGCGGTGAAACGATTATGTCCTGGAGGTGAACGCGTAAGTGATTGAAACTAGATATCGTAGTCGGAGGCTTTGCTGCCTATCCGGGTGCTTGGCGTCGGGGTCAGAATATTCTATGATCCGTGCGACGCTGTCCCTAAAAGGATTCGCTCCGATTCTCGATTCCAGGCACCCGGTCCAGCCGTTTAGTTCGAAATTTTGGGTTGCTTCCTCGCGGTATCCGGTCAGTTGACGCCTTTGCTTCTCCTGACCAGGCTACTGTACCTAAACTGTACCCCGGCCACCTTGACCCCACTTCGCATCGGACGTATGGTCTAGCCCATTATTCGCAGTGAATCTGAATTTCAAAGGCATAGCGCAGCCCACAGCTACGTCCGAGATTCACAAGGTTAACTCACCCGCCAGGTTAACTCCCGAACGTCACGCTTCTGCGTGAATCATCCCTAACTGTGCTCAGACTTGGGCCACGGGGGAAAGGAGTAACAATGAAACATATCAGGGGTTACACAATCGGTTCAGTTTGCTTATTCTTGTCGTTGAGTCCGTCTGTTTTTGGCCAAGGGCAGCCAGGCGGTCGAGGCCCTGGTGGGCAAAATTCGGGCGGCGGCGGCCAAGGCAGCACGGCTCAGGATCCTGGTGTCCGTGCTTCGAACAGCGGTCTAGGCCAACCCCTCACGACACTCACACCCGAGCAAGTCCAATTTTTCAACGACGGCCTGGCCCGATTCGTTCAAATCGATTCGGTGAGCGGCGGTGCGCCCAATGAGCCTGGCAGCGGACTTGGGCCGGGATACAACTCGAATAGTTGCGGAAGTTGCCATTCGCAGCCCATCACCGGCGGATCCAGCCCGAGCCAAAATCAATATCCGTTTGTCGGTCCCAATCCCCAAATTCTGGCGGGCACGGATTATGGCGCCTCGAACTCCATGCCATTCTTTATTACGGCGGATGGGCCTGTGCGTGAAGCGCGATTTCCATACATGATGAACGCCAACGGATCTGTAAGCCAAGTCGCGGACGGTGGAGTTCACGACGTCTTCACCATCGCCGGGCGGCAAGATGCGCAGAGTTGCGTCATGCCCCAGCCGAACTTCGAACAAATGCAGCAGCTCAACAACCTGATTTTTCGAATTCCCACGCCGGTCTTTGGCGCCGGCTTGATCGAGTCCATCCCGGATTCCACGATTCTTTCCAATATGAGCGCAAACGGTCAGACCAAGCAGTGGCTCGGTATTACCGGCCACCCTAACTACAGCGGCAACGACGGAAGCATCACGCGATTTGGGTGGAAGGCGCAGAACAAGTCACTCGAGATTTTTGCGGGCGAGGCTTACAACGTGGAAATGGGCGTCACCAATGAGTTGTTTCCAAACGAGCGTGCCAACCCGCCTGCCGCGTGCCTCTACAATTACACGCCGGAAGATTCCACGAACTTTACTTTGTCCGGCCCTCAGATGTTGAGCGATATAGTCGAATTCGCCAACTTTATGAGGTTCCTGGCGCCCCCGGCGCAGTCCAGCCAGGGAATTCCGGGCAACCCGTCCCAGCAGTCCATTCAAAATGGACAGGCTGCATTCTTGAAGGCGCATTGCGACATGTGCCACACGCCCTCGATGCAGACCGGTACGTCCGCTTTCACTCCGGGGCTGAGCAATCAAACCGCTCAGCTATTTTCGGATTTGCTGGTGCATCACATGGGATCGGGCCTGGCGGACAATGTTTCGCAGGGTTCGGCTGCAGGCGACGAGTTCCGCACCGCTCCTTTATGGGGAGTGGGGCAGCGGATCTTCTTCCTGCACGATGGGCGCGCTACTCCGGCAAATGGCGGCCTGCTCCGAGCGATCCAAAATCACGCGAGCAATGGTTCTGAGGCCAATCGGGTGATCGGTCTATTCAATCAACTCTCGAATCAGGACCAGCAGGATTTGTTGAACTATTTGCGGTCTTTGTAGCCCCTGGCGGGACCGGCATGCAAGCATCGGGCGTGTTTGCATGCCGGCCTCATACTGACGCTCTGCGTTAATACGGGTATCTCAGAGCACGCGACCGCGCACTTCTCGCTGCTTCCCGGCCTATTGCGGTTGTGCAGGTGGGGCGCCGCCGATCTGCGTGCCGATTACCTCGCCGGAAATTATAATTTCCACGCGGCGATTCTGCTGGCGTCCCTCATTCGTGTCATTGCTTGCAACCGGATTGGATTTTCCAAAGCCTGTTGCCGTGATCGAGCTGGGATCCACTCCTTGCTGAACCAGGTAATCGCGAACTGCGCCGGCTCGTTTCTCTGAAAGCGTTTGGTTCACTTCGTCGCTCCCGATGCTGTCCGTATATCCTTCCACGGAAAGTTTTAAGCCCGGGTGACCCAGCACGATGCCGGAAAGTTTGGCCAAAGCTTCGCGTGCCGCAGGACGAAGATCGTACTTCCCGAACGCAAAGAGCACATCCGCCATGTTGACTTTCAGTCCTCGCGGAGTGTCCGTCGTGGGCAGGATGCGATTGAATTGCTCCAGCAATTGCGCGCGAAGCTGCTGTTTTTCGAGTTCGGACTGCGCGGCTGCGTCCTGCGCTTGTTGCGCCTTCAGGCGTTCTTGTTCCGCATTCTGCCGTTCGCGTTCCGCCTGTTGTTGAGCCGCCAGGCGGTCGGCATCCGCGCGTGCAGTGGCTGCCGCAGACTGTGCAGCATCGCGCTCTGCTTGCAGTCTTTGAATTTCCGCCTGTTGGCGCGCTGCGGCTTCCTGCTGCTGGCTTGCCGCGGCGGCGTCGGCGCGAGCCTTCGCATCAGCTTCACGCTGGGCGGCGTCGGCGCGTTCCTGCGCCATGCGTTCGTCTTCTTGGCGCTGTACGGCGATATGCCGCGCATCTGCCGCGTTCTGCACTGCGTCGCGGGAAGCCTGAATGATCAGCTTGCTGTTTCCGTTGCGCGCCAGCAGGTCCTGCGCCTGCGTCAAAGAGGTTTGAGCTTTGTTCAACGCGTCCGGCGCGTACTTTTGGGCCCCTGCGTTTATCGCGATTTGCACCGCGTTTTGCGCCTCGAACAGCTCCAGCGGCACCTTGTTGTCGGATCTTGAGAGGTTGCCGCTCGTTTTTGATACTTCGTAGCTGTACGCGCCGCGATCCAGCAATTGGTAGCTCGCCGGCGCCTGGTCGATTGTCCCGCTCGTCTCAGGCAGCACCACGTTTTGCAACACCACCACGTTGCTCGGCTGCGATACCGCGAAATACGGTTCCGCCGTCACGATCAGCCCGAATGTCTGCAGCGAAGTGGTCACGTCGATTTTGCTCTTGTCCCCGTCTAAAAGAATCTCCCCGAGATTATTTGATTTGCCTTCGGGCGTAATGGCCCACAACACATACGTCAGATATTCGTTGCCGAACTTTTGCGCCGGCTCCAGTTTGCTGAACTGAGCGTTGATTTGGATGCGGCCCACTTTCCCGTTTACTTTTGCCTGTCCCTTTGCGAAGGGCAGAAGTGGCGAGCCCTGGAATCCGATAGTCGTGGATCCGCTGCGGTGCTGGTAATTAATGGTGACGATGGTGCCCGGGGTCATCGTGACGTGATAGGTGGGCTGGTTCTGCGCCGTGTTGTTTCGGGCCCGCGCTGCATTCCCCAGCGACATCGCTAAAAATGCCAATACCAACAGCAAAATTGCTCCTCTTCTCATAATTCTCCCTCTATCCGCTTATCGATTTTACGCCCCGGGGAATTCCTAATTTCTGCATCGTCTCTCAGCCGATTCCAGCCGGATAGGATTTTCCATCGCATCGAACACGGCGTCAATACCCGAGCTGCCGTACTCCTCGGACTCTGCTCGACACGCAACTTGCCGCTAAAAGTGAAAAAATTAAACGCGGAGGAACATTCAATCCGGGAAGGGTATGGTACGTCAGCGGGCCTGCATTGTCCTCATGGAAATGGCGGGATTAACACTCACGGCGTCACAGTTAGCGTGAACTGCTGCGTGTGAGTGGGGCCGTTCGCAGCGGACGCCGTAACCGTAATCATGTAGCTTGTCGGCTGTACTGTATTTTGGTGGATGTATCCCGCGCAGCTTGCCGTGAAAAGCAGCCCAACGAACATTGCTGATGCCAGGAATGTGCGCTGAAATCTCGCAGCCGCCGTAACTGGTCGGTTGTTTACTCTCACAAGCCCCGCGAGCCCCATCGCCAAAATAAATAAGGGCATATTGGCGGATCCGGGGAATGAGCCTCTCGACGGGACTTCAGTTCCGCTGGCACCCGGCGCTTGTACCGTTAAAGTTGCCGCAACGGCGCCCCCTGCTGGCGTCACGCTCGGCGGATTAAAGCCGCAATTTGCCCCCGCCGGCAAGCCCGAGCACGCAAGCCCCACCGCCAGTTTAAATCCGTTTTGGGGCGTTACCGTGATTGTCAAGGTCCCGGAAGCCCCCTTCGCCAGAGTAAGAGACGAATTGCTCATCGTCAGCGAATAGTCCGCCGTCGGCGGAGCTACGACGTTCACGCTCAGCGCGGCAGAGTTCGATGCTGCGTAGTTTGAATCACCAGAATATGCGGCCGTGATCGTATGGTTTCCAACTGAAAGACTGACGCTGCTGAACGCAGCCGAGCCTGCGCTTAACGTCCCCACGCCAATCTGCGAAGAACCATCCAGGAACGCGACGGTGCCGGTCGGCGCTCCACTTCCGGATTGCGGCGCGACCCGCGCGGTGAACGTGATGTTTTGCCCGCTCGTCACTTGCGTCGCAGACGCAGAAAGGGAAGTGCTAGTTCCGACCTTTGCCAGAGCCGAAACAGTGACCGACGCCGCGGAGGATGTGGACGCGGAGAAATTCGTGTCACCTGAATAGACCGCCGTCACCGAATGCGACCCAACACCGAGACTCGATGTGCTGAGTGTCGCTACTCCGGACGAATTCAAAGCGCCGGTTCCAATTTGCGTCGCGCCGTCACTAAACGTCACAGAGCCCGTAGGCGTGCCGGAGCCCGACAGCGGAGCGACAGTCGCCGTAAACGTGACGGCCTGCCCCAGAGTTACTTGCGCGGATGATGCGCTAAGAGACGTCTTTGTTGCCGCCGGTGCAGAGCTCGCCGGCGTAAAAACAAGAACCGTCGCGGAATATGCCGGAAAATTGTAACTCACGGCGTTGGACGCCACTTGCACCGGCGTCCCGGCAACAATCTGCGTCAGGTTCGCATTGCTGTAGGTGTAAACCGCAGCCGTCCCGTTCGGATTGAAGTTCGCGAGCGTCAAGCTGGTCTGAATCGCGGTCGTAGTCTTGTTGATCGCCACCACCGTCAGCGCCCCGTCGCTTGAGCGCAGCGCACCGTACACCGAGAGCTGCCCTTGATCGGTACTCGTCGAATTTACTGAGGTGTCTCCGAATTCTCCGCCTGCCCCGTCATAGTTGCGGTACAAGCGAAAACTGTACGCCACCGCATCAGTCGGCTGCGGCACAGTCCAGAAATTCGCAAAATCCAGCCCCTGGCGGCCGTAAATTCCAAGCACGTCAGCTTCCGTCAGCGCGTCCACCAGCGGATTCGTCCCGCTGCTGAAGCTGTACTCCGAAATCGAAAGCTTCGTCCCCGGATAATAAGTCTGAATCCAATTCTCAAATCGCGGCAGCAGCATCATGGGCCCATCGAAGTAATATTGCTCCACCCAGCTCCCCGAATTGAACGTGGGGTCCCATAACGCGCGTGTCGAAGCCAGCTCGGCGGCATCCGTCGATCCGCCTCCATAGTAATGCTCGTCAAAATAATCGAGGATGCGTTGGTTGTTGGCCTGGTCGTAGGCTGCCATCTTCTGCAGATAGTATTGCCCGGCGTAAAGATTGTTTTGTTCGCTGGGAGTTCCGATCCATCCGCCCAGCGTGAAATCCACCGGCCCGAATACTTTCGCGGAAGGGTCGGTCTGTTTGATCATCGCGGCGTACTGTTGGCCCAGGGAAATAATCGTGTCGTAGTCGGGCTGGTTCGGTTCGACGTCACGGTGCGTGTTGCTCCATCCTCCGGGTTCGTTGTCCAGTTGGTAGTAGGGAACGCCTCCGTTTGCGGCTGTGCCGAATGTCGCCAGCAAATGCTGCACCCAGCCTTGCTGCAGCGCGACGGTGTTGTCGATGTGATTGGCGTAGATGTTGGTGTCGATTAATTGCGTCCCGTTCGTCGCAATGCTGTTGCCGCAATCGTCCCCGTTCGGGTGCACGTAGGGGTTCGTCGATTGCTGCGCGCCATACACCGAGACGGGAAAGCTGCAGTTCCACGCCGCCATTTTGTTCACATAAGGAATAATCGGAATTGTCAGCAGAGTGTGGGCGTTGGAAGCTGTTTTATATGTATTGATCATCAAATCAGCCGAAGCGCTGGGAACCGGGGTCGCCTCCCCGTTTCCGCCCATAAAATACCAATCGAAGCCCGAGTTGCTGGAGTCCACTTGCCAGTTGTAGCGCGTCGTTCCGTCGCCGCCCCACCGGATATTGGGTACCTGAATTTCTTGCGCGTAACCTGCATTTAATCCGTAATTCGCGATGCCGTAAATGTCAGCGTTGATCGGATGTGGATTTCCCGCCGCGTCAACGCTCAGTGTCGGAGTTGACTGTGCCAGGGCGCAATGAGACGCCCCGGCAACAAGCATAATCGTGACTGACACATAACAGACCAAGCGAACCCAAATTCGACACATGAATCGCTCCCGAATTCGGAAAAAATTGAGGAATTACCTTAGAAATCAAACACTAGCGGCGCTCCGTACTGGGGTCAATGGTACGAAAGGTCAGGCTCAGATATTCGTTTGAAAGAGGCCAAATTGATCAGCGAAAGAGAGGACTACCATCGTTATCGCGGAAGCGACGTCACGAAAGGAGAGAGCCCGCGCCCCTAGATCAGCGCTTCTTCGGCCTGTGCGACCGTGTCGTACGAATCAAACAGAGGAGCGATTCCGGTGAGATGCAGCACATTCTGCACTCGGTGATTCATTCCCGCCAATGCAAGTTTACGTCCCGACTTATGGCAAGAAACAAACGCCCGGACCAGCGCGCCGATGGCCATCGAGTCCATCATGGGGACTTCCGAGAGGTCCACGATAAGCCGCGGAGCGGCCACGGCTACAACCGCGTCGTTGAATATCGGCGACGATGACGATGTGAAGGCGCCCTTCAGCACCAGGATGTGCAGTCCTTCGCGGCTGCCGGGTGTCGTGAGCACTCGAAATGGCTCGATTGCCATGCCGGGCATTCTAGTACCGTTCCAATAAATGTTCCTAACGTTTTCGCCGCCCCCTTCCGCCCTGCGTCATTCATCCGACGCCCGCTGTCACATCGCAGCGCCGTAGGGCTGAAACAGCTTTCTGCACCCAACACAACGTGGATTTTGCGCATAAACGTGTTAAGATAGAGCTGGCCTTCCTGAAAGTTTTACGTGGCTTTATCGCCTTGTGGGGCGCGGCTTGCGACCTGTTTTGCCCGACCTCTCGTGTTTTGTTGCGCTTGGTCCCTTGCCGCGGTTACTGATTTTTTCAGGTGGCGTGTCCGTCCGGCGGCCGCAAAATCCTTGCAGCAGGCGGAGTAAATCGTTCAGGGAGAGAAGAGCATGAAGAATCTTTTTGTTGGCAACATGAGTTTTCAGACCACTGCGGCGGATCTACGGACACTCTTCGAACCGTTCGGGCAGCTAGCTCGAGTTCATGTGGCTACCGACCGCGAAACCGGCAAAGCGCGCGGCTTCGGCTTCGTGGAAATGGTTAATGACGCGGACGCGGCCAAGGCTATCGCCGCGCTCGACGGCAAAGACCTCGGCGGCCGCAATCTCAAGGTCAACGAAGCTCGGCCCAAGTCCGAATCCAGCGGTCCACGTGGTCCTCGCAGCGGCCCCGGCAACGGCGGTCCCGGCGGCAATCGGGGCGGCGGCGGAAACCGCGGTGGCGGAGGCGGCGGAGGCCGCGAGAGATTTTCGAACGAGGATTACCGCGAGGTGGCCCGTCAGCCTCGCGAGCCTCGCTGGTAATTTGTAGCGCCAACGTTAGCGTCGGCGGTTGCCGTGCTGTTGCCCCTTCGCAAACCCATCCCAAGGAGAGGCTATGACAACGACATTCAAGAAGCGCCAGAAAGAAATGAAGCGCATGGACAAAGCGCGTATGAAGGCTGAACGCCGCGCGCAAGAAAAGCTTGAGCCTCGTGAAGGCAGTCCATCCGTGGAAGAATTTGACACTCGCATCGAGGACTTGCAGCCGCTGGCTTTTGATGATTCCGTAACTCCCTCGGACCAGAAATAGGTGCGTCACACTATCCTCGCTCGAATTTCGGAACTCGAGTTTTAAGGTGCGCGCGCGAATACCGATCGAACGCCGACGATTTTTCCGAAATTCCGCGGCTTGCTTACTAAGGTATACCGCAACCGTCGAAGCTTTAGCGGGTTAGAATAGGTGTTATACTGAGCGTTCGTCGCTTCCGTTCAGTGATTTTGGCGCCTGCGAAACTTCGGCGCGACCCTAAGGAGTCCGAGGATGGGTATTCAATTCATAGAGTTATATAGCTGGATTCGGCACCGCAAAATTTTTGCCACCCTCCTCGTCGTCGCCACCCTCGGCATCGGTATCCTGATCGGCACGCTGATTTCAGGCCGTGCTCTGGCCACCCGCGATCAAGGAGCCAACGGCGCCGCGCTCCTGGCCATTCCGGACCCGGTCAATCTCTCCAACGGCTTCGCCGCCATTTCTAAAAAGCTAGGACCCGCTGTTGTGAATATTTCGACCACGCAGATCGTCGAAAAGCCCAAGGGAGGCAAGAAGCCCCACGCCCTGGGCGATCCTTTCCAGGACTTCTTCGACCGCTATTTTGATACGCCCGATACCGGCCAGGACGCCGAGCGCAGCCTTGGCTCCGGCGTGGTCGTCAACAAAAATGGTTTCATCCTCACCAACGATCACGTGATTGACCAGGCCAGCAAAATCCAAGTCACCATTGACGGCGATCCCAACCATTACAATGCTCATGTAATTGGCATCGACAAAGATACCGATCTCGCCGTAATTAAAATCGACGCCAGTCACGACCTGCCCGTGGCAAAGCTCGGCAATTCGGACGGCGTACAGGTCGGCGACTGGGTTCTCGCCTTCGGCAGCCCCTTCGGATTGAATTCCACCGTCACCGCCGGAATTATCAGCGCGAAAGATCGCTCGAACATCGGCCATCAATTCCAACGATTCATTCAGACCGACGCCGCCATCAACCCCGGAAACTCCGGCGGGCCGCTGGTCAACATGGCTGGGGAAGTAATCGGAATCAATACGGCGATTTATACCGGCAGCCGCGGGTTTGAGGGCGTTGGATTCGCCATGCCTTCCAATGTCGTGATCAACGTTTACAACCAGCTCATCACCAGCGGGAAGGTCGTCCGCGGTTCCATCGGCATCACGTTCCAGGATGAGCGCAGCAATAATCCCGTTCTCCTGAAGGAACTTGGCGCCCCCTACGGAATCGTGGTCGAAGCTGTCGAGCCCAACAGCCCCGCGGATAAAGCCGGATTGCAGCCTGGCGACGTCATCACCGACGTGAACGGCCAGCCTATTCATACCGGCGCCGATCTCGTAAATCCGATTGCGCAAACCGCTATCGGACAGTCCGTGCAAATCCGCGTGGTTCACGGCAAGCAGACCAAAGATGTTTCCCTTACCGTCGCCGACCGCTCAAAGATTTTCCCGCAGTCCGCGCAGACTGAGGAAGATCAACCGGGCGAGGAAGAGGCGCCCGGCCAGTTTGGTCTCCACGTGGAGGAATTAACGCCCGATCTTTCGCGCAAACTGAACATGGGCAAAGTGACCGGCGTTATCGTCTCCGAGGTCGAGCCCGCCAGCTTCGCCGAAGATATCGGCTTCAACCGCGGCGACGTAATCATCGAAATCAATCACACACCCGTCAACAATCTGGCCGACTATCGTCGCGAGATGGCCCAACTCAAGCCCGGCCAGGACGTGCTCTTCAAGGTTGCGCAGCGCGGAGCCAACGATCGCGTATTGACACTCTTTCTGGCAGGGGCCGTGCCCGCCGCGCAATAACGGGCGGTCTCTGAACTGAATTTGTAGCGGCGGCCTTTAGGCCGGCGTCTTTAAGCAGCTAGATTACGCGCGGCTATCCCATTTCATTCATTGTCTAATAAGCGCTCACCCGTTCTCCACGCCTTGTTCTGAGACTTGATTGCGCGATAATAGGGCAGGGAGCCTTTCGATGACGCGAACCATAAAATGTTTGGCAATTGCCGCGGCTCTCCTGGTTGCATCCGCCCAGGCATTTGCATACCAGCAACAATCGGCTTCGTCTTCATCTGCTGCTCCTTCCACTACCACTACCGCCAAGAAGAAAACAGTTTCGAAGAAGCATCATTCCAGGCGCGAACCCACGCAAAAAGCTCCCACCCCCGCACGCATTTCTGAAATTCAGTCGGCGCTGGCACGCAATGGCTATTACCAAGGCCAGCCAAACGGGAAATGGGACTCGAACACTGTCTCCGCGATGCAGAAATTTCAGTCGGGTAACGGCCTCGAGCCATCCGGCAAACTCAACGCGCTCAGTTTGCAGAAATTGGGCCTTGGATCAAGTGTCGCCGGCGTGTCCGCGCCCAAGCCCGTACAGCCCGCCGGCAGCAAGCCTCCGGCATCACCTACTTCGTCCACCGCTCCCGCATCTGCCCCGCAATCCCCGAACTCAGGCGCTGCTTTGTCCCCCGCCTCCACCTCGGCTTCGGCCTCAACAAAGCCCCCGCAGCGCTGATTCGCCATTCTCATCGATCCACGCCGTGTGGAAAAAAAGCCCGACGGCAAATGGAAAGTGCTGTTCGACACTCATAATTTAAGAACCAGTTGCGAATGGGGTAGTTCCGATGTGATGAACGCCGCATCAAGCCCTAGGTTGACTCGTCCGAAAATAACGAATCAGACCAGATAGGCTACCCAATAACGGACACCCAATTTCGCAATCGGACGGCGTGGTGTCCAACAAAACAGGCTCTCCGCCATTTTGGATCAATCTTTTTAGTAGCATAGCCGTTTTCGACTTATGGACTGAATTTTGCTGAAGCGTACGGAGTAGCACAACGTCTAACCGACGTCTTAAGCAGGCAGAGGGCCGGGAGGAAGCGTCCACATGTGGAGTTTACTTCAGGATGTTCGCTATGGTTTGCGCATGCTGGTCAAGATGCCCACATTCACGATCGTGGCTGTCCTGACGCTGGCTTTGGGCGTGGGAGCCAACACGGCCATTTTCAGCATCGTGGATGCCGTGTTGCTGCGTCCTCTGCCCTACCGCGATGCCGATCGTTTGGTACGAATCTTCTTTAACGAACCCGGCGTAGGATTGCGCGACGTTAGGTTTTCCAAGCCCGAACTGGATGACCTGCAGACGCGAGCGGGTGTATTTGAAGATGTGACCCCGATCTTTGAGGGTAGCGAGAATGTGACCGGCACCCAACAGCCCGAGCGTGTGGAGGGGGTCAATACCAGTTTTAGCTACTTTTCCATGCTGGGCGTGATCCCGCAAATTGGACGGTTGTATGGTCCGCAGGACTTCGCGCCTGGTTTCGCTGCCGAGGCCGTGATCAGCGATGGCCTGTGGCGCCGTGCCTATGGCGCCGATCCGAACGTTATCGGCCGTACCATCCGGATCG
>Ga0209530_1000660_pt1 | contig 21353 bp, 16 predicted proteins | sample BlaSpr_A8_Ref_O1_FD_187987 | JGI IMG/M metagenome (GOLD analysis project Ga0209530, IMG submission 187987) | Forest soil microbial communities from Thunder Bay, Ontario, Canada - Black Spruce, Ontario site 2_A8_Ref_O1 (SPAdes) (version 2) | ecosystem: Environmental > Terrestrial > Soil > Boreal...
TCTTGCTGTACTTCAGCCGAAAATTTTCCGAGCATGAGTACGTTGGCCGCGTTTAACCCGATGATCCACGCGCAGGAAGCGCATCCCGCGCCGATCTGGAATACCGCTTCCCAGGCTTGACGCGGAGTGCAGCCGAGTCCTCCGAAACGAGGAGGTTGGGTCATCCGAAACAGGTCAGCCTCCGCCAGGCGCTGTGCGATCTCTTCCGGAATGCGCTTCTCTGCCTCAATGCGCGGGGCCTCCTCGAGAAGCCAGTCGCGTAACCCGGAAGCTTTCTCGGCTACAGAAGCTGATCCGGGTTCGATCGGCACAGAGTTTGACAGGACCGCCATAGCGAGAAACCGCTCTTAACGAGGAATCGTCGACAACCTATAACGACTAACGCACTTTAGACTGACTCCGCACTTATCTGGTGTATCGCCAGATACGAGGACCCTGATAATCTGTTTCCCTGCATCCTCTCGAAATAAGTTGGTGGAAGTGCAAAAAACACCAAAAACGAAACGCTTGCTGGGAACCTGGAAGATCGATTCGCTTCTCATTCGCCAGATCACCCAACAAGCCAGTTGGGGCCGGCGGCGAAAGTTTCGCAAGAATGAAATGCTCTATGAGCAGGGCACCACATCGACCAAGTTCCATCTCGTTGTCGACGGGTTGGTACAGGTCTCGATTGTGAGGGTCGACGGCGTGGAAGTCGTGCTGGAATACATGGGCCCCGAAACCATCCTCGGGGAAGGCGCGGCTTTCGATGGACTCCCCAAGTTCTCAAGCGCCGTGGCGGTGGAGGATACGGAAACGATTGAGTTTGATGCTGCGAAAATGGAAGCAGTCTTCAAGCAGCATCCCGAATTCGCTGCGGCGCTGTTAAGGGTAACCAGCCTCAAGCAACGAGTGCTTGCCGTTCGCCTGGAGCATCTCGCCTCGCGCAAACCGGAGGGTCGGATCATGGATCTGCTGCACCGGTTGCAGGAGATGTTTGCCATTGACTACAACGGCGGTCGGCTCATCGTGACCCATTTGACTCATGAACAAATCGCCGCTATGACAGGGACTTCAAGGGTCACCGTAACCCGAGCTATGCGGTCCCTGCGGGAACAGGATCAGATTGACATCATTGACGGGCACATTCTCGTAAAGAGCTTCCGTCCGTAGCTGAAGGTCCCATTGCCAGCCATCCTGTATCCGGGGATACAGAGCCTCCAGGCGCATTCCAGTAACCTCTGACCACGGTTGTTTCGCCGCCGGATTTCTTTCTCGACCAATCAGGAATTCCACGAGGCCATAACAATTGAAGGACGAGTCCCGTTTCTATCGGCGGTTGTTTGGGCGCTTCGCCACAGGCGTGGCCGTCGTCCTGGCCGAAGAAGACGGCGATATCCGCGGCCTCACCGTGAACTCTCTTACATCGGCCAGCCTGAATCCGCTGCTCTTGTTATTTTGCGTGCACAACGACAGTCGCTCAGGTGACCACATACTGCGCGTCGGACGATTCACCGTAAATATTCTCGCCGCCGATCAGGAAAAAGTGGCACGGCACTTTGCGGGCCGCCGGGATGCCCACGCAGAGTTCTCTTATGTCCGGGAGGAGGGCTTTGTTTGGCTTACTCATTCCAACGCCGCATTTCTATGCGATCTCGAAGCCGCTTATCCCGGTGGCGATCATCGCATCATTCTAGGACGGGTAAAGAACATGGTTGGCCCGGATGAGTGCGAGCATTTGCTCGTCTATCACCAGGGGCGTTATGGAAATCTTCAGTCAAAAGCGATCACTGACTCACAGGCAGAGGGCACACAACCATGACGGAATTTGCATCGAGGGCAGATTTGCAGTCGAAAAAGATCAGCTTCACCCGGCTTTCCCATAACGCATATGCGTACACAGCGGAGGGCGACCCTAACTCGGGCGTGGTGATCGGCGACGAGAGCGTTCTGGTGGTGGATGCGACTGCCACTCCGGTGATGGCGCGCGCTTTAATTGAGCGAATCCGAGAAATCACCGACAAGCCCATTCGCCATGTGGTGCTGTCGCATTATCATGCCGTCCGCGTGCTCGGGGCATCAGCCTTCAGGAGCGAGGGCTGCGAGCATATCATTGCCAGTCGCGGCACCTACGAGATGATCGCGGAACGCGGTGCGCAGGACATGCAGTCCGAGATCGAACGTTTCCCCCGCTTGTTTCAGGCGGTCGATTCCATCCCCGGACTGACCTGGCCATCTCTGGTTTTTCAAGGCGCAATTACCCTGTACCTGGGGCAACTCGAGGTCAGGATTCTTCAGGTCGGTCCGGGGCACACAAAAGGCGACACCATCGTGTGGCTCCCGCAGCAACATATCTTGTTTTCCGGGGATCTCGTCGAATATCAAACTGCCGCCTACACCGGCGATGCACAACTGGAGGAGTGGCCCGACACGCTGGAATGCCTGCGCGCCATGAAGCCGGAGAAACTCGTCCCCGGCCGTGGGCCAGCGCTCGAGAATCCCCAACACGTCCACGATGGACTGGATTACACGAAAGATTTTGTAAGCACGCTCTTCACCTGCGCCAGGGAATCGATTGCCGCCGGCAGAACGCTCAAAGAAGCGTTCCAATATACACGCTCGAAGATGGATCCTAAATTTGGACGGATGTTTATTTACGAACACTGTTTGCCCTTCGATGTGTCGCGGGCTTATGACGAAGCGAAGGGAGTCAAGCATCCGAAGATATGGACCGCGGAGCGAGACAAAGAGATGTGGCAGGCGCTGCAAGGTTAATCACGCGGCGGCAATAGCGAAGCGTTTCTGTGAAATAGCCAGCCCGGAGGTCCTCCCTTTTATGACCAGGCCATCTGCGAAGCTTCATGGGGCAACAGGAGAGTTACAATATCAATCCGGATTCGGCAACGAGTATTCCACGGAAGCGCTCAGCGGCGCGCTTCCCGTGGGGCAGAACTCGCCTCAGCGCGTTGCTTTCGGTCTCTACGCCGAGCAGATCAACGGGACTTCATTTACCGCGCCGCGCGCGTTGAATCGCCGTTCCTGGTTTTATCGCATCCGGCCCTCGGTAATGCACAAGCCCTACCGGCCTGCATCCAGAAATCTGATTCGCAGCAGCCCTTTTCACGAAACACCCACCTCGCCCAATCAGTTGAGATGGGACCCACTGCCGATACCGGAATCACCCACGGATTTTGTCGGAGGACTGATCACGCTTGCCGGCAACGGCATCTGTGATAACCACTCTGGAGTAGCCATCCATGTCTACGCCGCTAATCGCTCCATGGAGAATCGCTTTTTCTACGATGCGGACGGCGAACTGCTGATCGTCCCGCAAAGCGGAACGCTTTTGCTACGCACGGAATTTGGCCACCTTCTAGTCAAACCCGGCGAGATTTGTGTGATTCCGCGGGGCGTGAAATTTCAAGTTAAGTTGATCGATTCGGAAGCTCGCGGCTACGTCTGCGAAAACTACGGAGCCATGTTCCGGCTCCCCGATCTTGGCCCAATCGGAGCCAACGGTCTGGCCAACCCTCGAGATTTCCAGAGTCCTTGCGCAGCCTACGAGGACATCGAGGGAGAATTCCAGGTTGTCGCCAAGTTTTGTGGCAACCTGTGGGAATCCGAATACGATCATTCTCCGCTCGATGTCGTGGCTTGGCACGGGAACCTTGCTCCCTATAAATACGATCTGTTGCGCTTCAATTGCATCAATAGCGTCACCTTTGATCATCCCGATCCATCGATCTATACCGTTGTTACTTCGCCCTCCGAAATTCCGGGCATAGCGAATTGCGATTTTGTCGTCTTTCCTCCGCGCTGGATCGTGGCGGAGCACACCTTCCGTCCTCCCTGGTTCCATCGCAATTTCATGAGCGAGTTCATGGGATTGGTTTGGGGCGAATACGATGCCAAGGCCGAAGGGTTCCTTCCCGGCGGAGCCAGCTTGCACAATTGCATGAGCGGTCACGGACCGGATGCTGAGACCTACGAAAAAGCATCGGCTGCGCAACTCCAACCACAACAACTGAAGGACACACTGGCATTTATGTTTGAGAGTCGTTTCGTGGCGCGGCCAACCGAGTTCGCCTTGAACAGTGCCCAACTGCAGCATGAGTACTACAGATGCTGGCAGGATCTTAAGAAACATTTCAAAGCCCCGGCGCAATAACGAGAACCGCTTATGGAGAGCCTTGCCCAAGGACGGATAACGGAGAAGGCGAAGAGTCCACCTGCAGCTCTGCAGGCGCTGCTGGCCCGCATCATCGACTACGCCGGCCTATTTCCACCGGCTGGGTCGAGTATGTCAGATGCGGTGGCTAACTACGCGCAGTATCAAGCGAGCGAATCGGCGTGGGCGTTGGGCCGCTTTGTTGTTCCCGCGAATCGGTTGGCGGAATTTGAGGCCGCCCGGTCGAGGCTCCCTATTCGACAGACCTGGCAGCTCACCTGTCTGATCGGGGATAACCTCCACGACGATTCGCTCCGAGTTCATGACTTTAACCGGCGCAGTCGATCCATCGGTGCGGCGGTAGATAGCATCGAGATCAAATTGGGTTGCGGCGATCGCGCGCAGCTTCTCAGACAAATCCCTCCGAGCGACGTATGTGTCTACTTTGAGGTTTCTCTGGACGAACCGCTCGAGCAATTAGCAGCCATCAATAAAGCAGGAGCACGCGCGAAGCTGCGCACCGGCGGAGTAACAGCAGAAGCCATACCCTCAGCGGAAGGCGTGACCGGCTTCCTGTCCCGATGTGCGGACGCGGGAGTCGCATTCAAAGCGACCGCTGGATTGCATCATCCGGTTCGATCTATCCATCCGCTGACCTACGAGCCCAATGCTCCCCGAGCAAGAATGCATGGGTTCCTGAATGTTTTCCTGGCCGCCGCCTTCGCTCTTCAGAAAGTCCCGCAAAATGAAATGGCCGCAGTCCTTAATTCAGAAAATCCCGCCGACTTCTACTTCGATGACATCGGCGCTCGCTGGCGGGATTCAACGCTCACAACCGACCAGATCCGTCACACTCGCGACCAGTTTGCTATCTCCTTCGGTTCCTGTTCGTTTGAGGAACCTCTCCATGATCTTCGGGATGTTCAAATTTCATGAGGCCCTCGGTCGACGCTACGCATGATGTTCATGCCTCCTCATGGGTCGAGTCTGCGAACCACGCCGGAGCCGACTTCCCCATCCAAAATCTGCCTTTCGGAGTATTTTGCAGGAACGGACAAGATCAATCGTCTATCGGCATTGCGATCGGCGACCGTGTGCTGGACCTGCGCGCTTGCATCGAACGGCGAACTCTGCTCCCGGCAGACAGCGCGACGATCAAGGCATGCCGGAGCAATTCATTGAATGATCTGATGGCGTTGCTGTCAGACCAGCGCGCGCAACTCCGGCATCAGTTATTCCGGTTGATGCACACCTCGGCGAAGCCGGAAGTTCGGCAGGCCGTCGGCGAGTCTCTCTATCCGATCGCCGCTGTTGAAATGCAGCTTCCAGCGCGCATTGGAGACTACACAGACTTTTACGCCTCCATCTTCCACGCCACGAATGTAGGGAGCATTTTCCGGCCCGGCGCTCCGCTGCTTCCCAACTATAAGTGGATACCCATTGGCTATCATGGCCGGGCATCTTCCGTGGTGGTAAGTGGCGCCGAAATTCGGCGCCCGCGTGGCCAGACCGTGGCGGAGGGCACGTCAGTGCCTGCCTATGTCCCCTCGCGCAACCTGGACTATGAATTAGAAATTGGAATGTACATCGCTGGCGGAAATGAATTAGGCAAGCCGATCCCTATCGAAACCGCGGCCGCCAATATTTTTGGACTCTGCCTGGTCAACGACTGGTCCGCTCGCGACATTCAGCGCTGGGAATACCAGCCGCTTGGTCCCTTTCTCGCCAAGAGTTTTGCAACTACTGTTTCCCCCTGGATCGTCACCATGGAGGCGCTGGCGCCTTATCGCCAGGCAAGTTTCTCGCGCCCTTCCGGTGACCCCGCGCCTTTGCCATACTTAAGCGGCGAGTCGGATCGGCGGTATGGTGCAATCGATATCACGCTGGAAGTTGCCTTGAGCACGGCGAAGATGCGGGAAGCCAAACTTCCCCAGCACCATCTCAGCCTGGGATCTTTCCGCGATATGTATTGGACGCTGGGCCAACTGGTCGCACATCACACTAGCAACGGCTGCAATCTCCGGCCAGGAGATCTTCTGGCCAGTGGAACCGTGTCGGGTAGCGCTCCAGGGTCCGCCGGTTGTCTGCTGGAGTTAACCAGGAATGGCAGCATCGAAATAGAACTCCTCACCGGCGAGAAGCGCGGCTTCCTCGAAACCGGAGATGAAGTGATCCTGCGAGGCTGGTGCGAAGGACCGGGAAAGGCACGGATCGGTTTCGGCGAGTGTCGCGGCCGCATCCTGAATTAATTGCGAGCCGCCAGTCACCCTTCAGGCTCCCGCTAGCCATTGCAGCGGCATTCCTCCCAGACCCGCCAAGCGTGCGGCAATGGCGGCCATGAATGTCAGGCTCATCAGCACAAGGAGGGCGACATCCAGGACATTAAAACGCAGTGCTTGCGAAAAAGTTCTGCGCCGGTAGGGATCAAAAGCGCGAGCCTCCATGGCTAGGCTCAAATCACTTGTAATCTTCAGAGCGCGCAGAACCAGGGGGATGATGTAAGCAACGTGTTTGCGCAAGCGTACCAGCAAATTTCCTTTCCCGAACTCAACCGCTCGCGAGCGTTGCGCTTCCAGAATGGTCGCGTGCTCGGCTTGCATCTGAGGAATCAGGCGTAACGTAATTCCAATGACCATGGCAAAAGGAACAGGAATTCGCAGACGGTACAGCGCGGTCATCACCTCGCGAGTCGAAGTCGTCTTGAATACTACAAGGCAAGCCAGCAGGATCGACACAATGCGCGCGGCAACGGAAAATCCGTTAAAAACGCCTGGTTCCGTGATACCCCACGACCCAACCGAAAGCAGTGCATGTCCCTGGTGGCGGAGAAAAACAATCCAGAGCAGCCACGAAACTCCAGCAATGAACCACCCAAGGCGGCCAGTTTTAACTAAAGCGGGCAGCGATAGCTGGCTCGCAAACGCAACCGCCACGGTCAAAAAAAGAATCAATAACAGGATCAGTGGATGCGCCAGCACCGACACCATCAGGAATACCCAGGCGAGGTAAAGAATTTTGACGCGCGGATCGACGCCTCGTTCCACGACCATCCTGTCGACCCGAGTGTTGCCGGAGAGGGTTGACATGACTATGCCCTTGCCAGCTGTTCCACCATCTCACTGACCCGGCAGGTGAACAGGGAGGGGTTGAGCGCCTGCGCCAGCAATGTTACCTGCGGCGGCGTGACCAGGCAGGACCTCAACTCGGTAACCCGGCGGAACACTTCCTCCGTGCGCCCATCGAGCGCCACGGAGCCATCCCGAACCACGATCACGCGATTCGCATAATTCGCCGCCAGGGAAACATCGTGCGTCACCATTACGATCGTTAGACCCCGCCGTTGCAGTGTCGAAAGATAATTCATGATGCGCAACGCAGCCTCATGATCCGCGCCGGTGGCGGGCTCGTCCAGCACAAGCACCTCTGGTTCCATGATCAGAGCAGAGGCGATAGCGACTAGCTTGCGTTCAGCCAGCCCCATAAAATACGGATCGTCGCGGGCTCGCTGTCGTCCTCCCAGATGTTCCAGAGTGCTTTCAACCGCACTCTCAACGCGAGCTTTTTCCCAGCCGAGATTCTTTGGTCCGAAGGCCAATTCTTCCTCAATCGTCCGCGAGAAAAGCTGGTGATCCGGATTCTGAAATACGTATCCTACCTTTCCCGCCAATTGCGCTACACCGGAACTCCTTGTATCGCGCCCGCCAACCAGTACTTGACCCGTCGTCGGGACTAACAACCCATTAAAGTGTTTCGCCAGAGTCGTTTTGCCTGCGCCGTTAGGACCCATGAGCGCAATAAATTCTCCGCGTCGTATCGCCAGGCTGACGTTACGAATTACTTTCGTCCCATTTGGATATACAAACGACGCACCTTCCATCTCGATCAGAGTTTCGGCGGTAGCATTGCTTGCCGAACTTCTTTCCTCCGGTGGCGTCAACAGAACGAAATCTCGCATCTGCCCGATCGCGTCTTCCACTCTGAAAGGAAGAGGCCCGCGCCATTGTTCTCGGGTTCGCAGTTGGTAAGCGACTTGCGTGACCTCGGGAAGTTTCACTCCCACATTCAGCAACTCCTCCGCGGAATCGATGATTTCAGCCGGATTTCCTACCCGCACGATCCGGCCGTGATCCATCAACACCAGCCGCGACGCGTATGGTAGTACTTCTTCCAATTCCTGATTGACCATCACCACCGTGACACCGCTCTCGCGATTGAGTTGAGCGAGGGTTGCCATCAGTTCCTGCTTGCCCACCGGATCCAGTTCCGCAGTGGGATTGTCCAGCACCAGCATCTCCGGCTGAAATGCCAGAGCGGCCGCGATGGCAAGACGTTGCTTCTGCCCCCCTGAAAGATTCCATGGCGAACTGCGCGCCTGCCCCTCCAGCCGTACTGTGCGCAACGCGGAATGCACTCGTCCAGCAATCTCATTTCCCGGCAAACCGATGTTCTCCAGCCCGAAAGCTGTGTCTTCTTCAACACTCAGTCCCACCAGTTGCGATTCGGCATTCTGGAGAACGAATCCAACGTGACGCGCAAGGTCGGGAACGGAAGTCTTCCGCGTATCGAGTCCACACACCATAACTTCACCCTCCATGCGTCCACCAAAGCTGTGAGGGATAAGTCCATTCAGCGCATAACACAATGTGGATTTCCCCGAGCCCGCACGGCCGGCAATGGCAATAAATTCGCCGGCGCCAATCTCAAGGTCCACTCCCTGCAATGCGCACCGATCCTGCTGCCGTCGATACGAATAAGTCAGTCCTCGAATTTGGACGATTGGCCCCATGCAGTTGTCAGGAGTTTTGCTCGACGGAGCCAATCGGCTCCTCGTAACCCATCTCGTCGCGGGATAGTCCGTAGCGCTCGGCAGCCGGTCCAACCACACGCGCTACCAGCGGCCCCAGCAAGCTGCCTACAAAAGTCGTGAGGCCAACCGCCGGGAAGATGGCCCTCCAGATCAGCGAATCCGGAAACAGACGCAGATAGCTGAAGTTTGTGCAGAGATAGAAAGCTCCTAGAACGCACCAGAGAATCACAACGGCGTAGTACTTGAACCAGCTACTGCTTTTTGCCATGCAGTAGTCTTTCGGTCCGCGATAGAGGCGATAGAACAAATACGCCATCCACCAGGAGACGATCGCTCCGGCAAGCGAACCCGGCGAGAGCGAACCGGTCAACGCATCGCCGAGCAGGTTGGCGATCGCCACTCCCCACACCGCCGGCATCCCAAAAATTGCTCCAAATGGAAAACGCACTAACGCATCGGCGCGAAAGGTGAGGAAGCCGGGAATCAGCACCAGCACTGCGCTGACGGCCTGCAGAATCACCGACAACGCCGCAGTCATCGCCATCATCGTGACTGCCTTCGCATTCCAGCGCCGCCGCATTTTAACGACGCCCGGCGGGAAAAATCGAATCTGATAGTCGAATAGTTCGGCTGCGAACATGATCGTCATGGGAACCGTCAGCACCATCCCAATCCGAAACATGGTTTGGGTGCTGAGCGACCGGCTAATCAGTTCTTCCAATCGTGACAGCACTCTAGGATTCGCCTCCTGCGTCACGACAACGCACAATGGTCTTCACGCCTTCCTGCCGCGAAAGCTTTTCGAGTGCGTCCCTAGTTCCGGCCAGGGACACGGTCGAAGTCACGAGACGGCCTACATTCAGCTTTCCGCTGGAGATCAAATCTACCGCGGTGCGAAAGTCTCGCGGCCCAAATCCGAAGGAACCGGTAAGAAGAACCTCGTCGTAATGAATCCGGTTCATGTCCAGGTTCAGGGTCGATCCGGATGGCATGCCCGCGAACAAGTTGATCGCCCCGCCCTTGCGAACCAGCTTCACTGACAGTTCAGCGGCTTTCACATCCGCCACCGACACCATCACTTTGTCCGCTCCCTCGCCGCCGGTTGCGCGCATCACGGTCGCCGCCACATCTTCATTCCGTGCATTGATGACTACATCCGCAACGCTCGCAGCCATTGCCATGCGCTCGGGCATCATGCCGCTCAAAAGGATTGGCTTTGCCCCGAGGACACGTCCGATCTCCGCCTGCAACAACCCCATCACGCCATCGCCTAGAATCACCAGCGACTCTCCCGCTGTCAGGCCAATACTGGAAAAAGCGTGCAGGCAGCAGGCGACAGGTTCGGCAAAACAACTTGCATTCAGGTCGAGTCCTTCCGGCAACGCGATCATTGCTTCGGCAGCCAGGCGTTCCGGCACGCGCACAAACTCGCTGAACCCACCGGGATCGAGCAGTTGCTCGAAAAGATTAGGACAGAGACTATACCGGCCTTTTTGGCATTGCGCACACGATCCGCAGGGAACATAAGGCGCAACCGTGACACGGGTCCCAGGCTGCCAGGCACTGGATTGCTGAGATTCCACCACGATTCCGCTGATCTCGTGTCCCAGCCCCGATCCGGGGCGAATCTTCGGATGACCGCGCAAAAAAGTCTTCACGTCCGTTGCACAAATGCCGCAGGCCTCCACCGCCACCAGAACTTCCCCGTTGGCGATTTTCGGCACCGGCATGTCCTCAATTTGAATCGAACCCGGGCCGTAATACTTAAGAGATTTCACGCGAACCTCGAGTCCTTTTTTGCGCGGACGCCGACCGCCGCCTCAGTCCGAACGGAAATGGAAACGCGATCCGATCGTCTCAGCCGATGCACAGGATTTCCATCGACACACAGTGTGGCATCCCCTTCCATACCCTCCACCACAATGCTGGTTTCTGCGGAGAGGCTTACGTATCGCGACACCACCGGTGGAGCGCTCAACAAATCGGACGCAGTCGTCCCCACTTGAGCCAGTGGCAGATCGCAAACCAGGCATCCAGCCGGAATACCCGCAAGCGTCGCCAGGCAGATTCCTCCGGTGATCGCCTTGCCGAAAAATGCAGGTTCGGCAAAACCCGCGACCACGGTTCCAACCGCTTCGCCCTCGGCAACCAGCGTTTGTTCTCCCGCACGAACTCGAGTCACCTTCGCTTCACGACCCCCGATCGACCGAGGTTTAGCAGGCATCATCTTTCCGCCAATTCGCTCGGCCGCGCTTAAGTCGCAGCGACGGCCATCGAGGGTGCCTACGATTGTGCAGCCGATCACAATGTCATTAAATCCCATCGCCACCAGGCGATCATTCACCGAAGCCAGCAATGCGTGAACCTTCCAGATCTCGAGTTCCGCAAAATTCAATTCTTCAATCTGGCTTGCTCGGCACGTCATCAACCGTCCTACGTTGGTCGATCCGGTTCCAATCCCAATCACCGGCACCGTGCTTCCCACCTCCATCGCTGCGTCGGAAAGTGTTCCGTCTCCGCCAACAACAATGAGCCCGTCGAGTTTCTGGCCGGCGATCCATCTCGCCAATACTCGCGTCGTCGTAATTCCGGCAATCGTTTCGGCTTGGTGAACCTGCACACGACCGCTCCAGCCCGCTAGCGCCGACTCTCCGGCGTAGTGAGGTCCGGTTGCGACTTCCTGCGCGCCACAACGTTCGATCACCTTACGCGCCGCAGCCAGAGATTCCTCCGATCCGCTGCCGGCTGCTGGATTCGCAATCAGTCCGACACGCCGCCACCGCTCAGCCATGAACTGCCTCGACCAACGATGCCGCCACTCGCCCCGGGTCCGGCGCCTGCCAGATGTTTCGTCCGACCGCCACTCCTTTGGCGCCAGCGGCCAGCGCCTCGCGGGTGGAAGCGATAAGCTGTTCCGGGCTTTGTTTGGATCCGCCGAGCACGACTACCGGCTGGAAACAGGAGGCAATCACGCCGCGAAAACTTTCCGGGCTGCCGCTGTACCGGATTTTGATCACGTCCGCTCCCAACTCCGCTCCCAGGCGCGCCGCCACTGCAATCTGATCGGCCGAGACCTCCGTCACCGAAAATCCTCCCGGCAACATTTCGCTGATCAGAACCATTCCCCAACGCTCGCACTCGGCGGCCAGTCGCGCCAGCGCATGCAGGCTCGCGGATTCCCCCTCCGCACCCACGATTCCCATTGCGATAACCGCATCGGCGCCGAGCCGAATCGCGTCTTCAACAATAAAAGCCGGCCGGGTTTCCGACCACTCGCCCGTAATCGCCGTCGGGCCACAGTCGACACGAACAACCAGTCCGGTTCCTCCAAAGAGCCCGCTGAACGCTGCGGCGATTCCCGGCGTAACAATCAAAGCATCGATCCCCGCCGCAAGCGTTGCTGGAATCAGACGATCGGGAGATGCCAGCTCAGCCAACGGGGAAAGACCCGAGATTCCATGATCGAACGCCGCCATCACGGTTCTTCCATCGTTGCCGAATAGCCGATTGAGTCGAATCTGTTTGCCTGAGTTCATTTTTATAAGTTCTTTTTCTGAGTTCCTTGAAAAATCCAATCCTAGTTTTGACTTGTACTATCCGCATCCATCGCGCAGCGAAATCCAACTGCGCCGGACCGGTCGATGCTTGGAGCCATAAGCAGGTACTTGCTGTGTTCGGACAACTTATATGCCTGCGGAAAATACCAGCGTGAGCCTTGCGGCTGATAGTGACTGCCGCCGCGCAACACCGCGGCGCGCGTGTGCTCGTCCACGTATTCGTCTGTCCATTGCCAAACATTGCCGGTCAGGTCCATTACGCCAAAAGGGCTGGCTCCCTTAGGATGCGACGACACATCGCTGGCCGCAGCCATGTCGCGTCCAGTATCTGGTTTCGGAACCGCATCCGCTTCCCAATCATTTCCCCAGGGATAACTTCGACCATCCGTTCCCTGAGCCGCATACTGCCACTCCCACTCGTGGGGAAGACGCTTGCCTGCCCAGTTCGCATACGCGCGCGCATCCTCGATCGATACCCAGGTCACTGGCTTGTTTGCCCATCCTGCCGGATACGTTCCATCTTTCCAGTCCTTAAGAAAATTGTGATCGTCCGCCGGATGATATTTGGTTGCATCGAGAAAGGCCTTGAAGTCGGCATTCGTAACCGGATAGGTATCCATCCAGAATGATTTCATGTGAATCCTCTGGGCGTGGTACCTGCGTGGCGAGGGCTCCCACGGATATTGGACGTCAACTCCTTCATCGTTCATGCCTTCGATCTCAATGCCGGTGACCTGGAAAGTGAAATCGTCCTCCGGGATCTTGACCATGCTGGACGGCTGCTGCGAGGGCTTCGCGGCGGGTACGATTTCAGCCATTTTCTGCGGAAGAGTTTTCCAATCATGCGAAAAGCTGGACAGGGGCCTCTGACTAAGATTTTTCATGACGGCCAGCAACTCTGCTACTTCGGAATCGTTGCCTCCTGATGTTTCAAGCACCGCGCCGTATCCCTCCGGCTCCATCGTAAATTCAATAACCGACTGTTCTCCCTCGCGCTTCGGACTTATTTCTTCGCCATGCCACAGATCAAAGTAGCGTTTCCCCGATCGGTAGGGCACAAGCCACTGCCGTCCTTCAACGGGGTAGTGGTTCCGATTAACCGCCGTCCACAGCGTCGCATTTTTTGTAGGAAATTCGCTCACATAAACCCCGAAGTGTTCTGTCGGAATATGCGGCACCCAATCCGGACTGATCAGGATCTTGCTGTACGCCCGTTCGATGGTCGCGGTGCGCCGCAGCGCCTCGGCGTCACGCGGCGTCATCTGATTCCAGATACCCCAGACGTTCTCCCAACTCTCGAAACCTACCCCGTTAAAGAATGCCTGTTGCAGGTCGTCGACGTGATCGTGAGACCACCGGTCGCACATGTTCACCATGTGCCGCGACTCCAGCCACTTGTAGCGGCTCACGGAAGGAACAAAACCATACGTCCAGTACCCCCAACTGGAGTTGTCGTAAGCCAGCATCTCATCGGCCGCAAGCGGCGCCTCGGGCTCAAGAGCCAGGGGATGGCCAATCTTGTCCGAGGCTCGCCGAAACGAGGCGGGCATTCCCTCCTGGGTGTCGCCGTTGATTCCGTCGGCATCCACCATCGCCAGTTCGCGAGCGATTGCATCCGCGTCCGGCAGTCCCTCGGCATGAGTCCCTTGATCCCAAACCATCACAGGAAACAGGACCCGAACCCCGCGCCGGTGAAAGTCGGCGACCATCTTGCGTACTCCTTCTACGCCCCCTGGCAAATCTCGAAACAGATCGTACTGGCTGCGGCTATCGATCCCCATGTTCGGATATGTGTGCCAGATCAACACACTGTCGATTCCGCCGTAGCGCCTCACCAGATCATCCAGGTAACGATCCACAGTGTATTGGCGAGTTTTGGGATCGTAGAAATACCGGTCGTGTACCATCATCTGCGGCTGGACGAAACTCGACTGCGTCCATTTCAGTTCCGGCCTGTCGTATTGCGAAGTCTCATAACCCATTCGGACCCAATGTTCCGTCCGCCAGTGGCGGATATCCGCTAGCCACTCGGCAATTTGAGCTGCGCTGCACGTCCGTGGCTTTCCGGGGGAGTTCCATTGCATGACCGGAGCGCAGTCGGGGCCAGGAATCTGCTCCCACACGGGAGCGAATGCAGTGTCCTGTGCATGGGCAATCACCCCGGACAACGCAACCGCGATCAAAGTGACGAGTATCCAAACAGGCCGCATGGCTTCACTCTACCCACGATGCGATCAAAATATGACGGAGAACCTCATTGTAGACGTCGGTTCCTCCGTTGAGGAGGAGCCCTCCGACTCGTCCGGTGACAGGTTCCAGAAATGAAGAGTAGAGCATGCGCATCACAACCCTTGTATCCAGCGCTACTTTGTATACAGCGCTACCGAATTGCTGAGAAGCTTGGATTATCGTGTGCGGCACTGGGCCAGCACGGTCTCGTGCGGATGCTGGCGATTTAGCAATCGCAAGCAAGAAGGTTCTTCGTTCCTAATCGAATTGTTCGAGTCACCCGGAGGCGCTACGTGACATTGGCATGGAAACGTTCAACGAGGTTCTGGTCGTCCTTGATTTGTCGTTCCGTCTTGTCATCACTTCTCTTTTTCCTCGCCTTCTCGTGGGCGCCTGCTTTCGGGCAATCAACCTTCGGGGAGATCATCGGCACGGTGCGGGATGCATCCGGCGCTATGGTGAACGGCGCCAAAGTGACTCTCGTCAACACCGGAACAGCCATCGAGCACGCGGTGACCACCGACAGCACGGGCTCTTATTCGTTTCTTAACCTCGAAGCCGGACAATACAAAGTGATCGTGACGCGAAGCGGTTTCGCCACGGTCGACATTTCAGACCTGCATCTCGAGGCGCGCGAAACCAAACGTGTGGATGCATCCTTGAAAGTAACTTCGACTGTGGAAACGGTGAATGTGGAGGGCGGTGCGATCGGTGTGATCACCACCGATGTTTCCAATATCGAAGCCAATCGTACGGGGCGGGAATTGGTCGATCTTCCAGTCGCGATTTATTCGCGGTCCACCGGTTCTACAAGCCCTATCTCGACTTTGACCACCCAGCCCGGTGTGCAAACCGACGGCAGCACACTGGTCATTCAGGGTACGACCTCGGCTTTGACCGCCATCACTCTCGATGGCATTAGTACGATGTCGATCGAATATGCGGGTCCGATCAACGAGCTATTCCCTTCTTTCAATTCGATCTCGGAAATGAAGGTGAGCGGATCAAACAACAACGCCGAGTTTAGCGGAGTCGCCGACGTCACCACTACATCCAGGGCCGGAACCAATGACTTTCACGGCGGGGTCTTCTGGAATGGCGAAAACGACGCGCTCGATGCCGGGGACCCATTCGCATCGAGCAAGCCGAAATTGATCCTGAACAATTTTGGAGCGTACGCCGGTGGACCCATCATCAAGGACAAGACTTTCTTTTTTGGCAGCTACGAAGGCTTGCGGCTTCCCCGAGAAACGCCCATCGTGACCAGTGTCCCGTCGGTCGCCATGCGCAGTGGAAATCTGTGTGCTTATTTGAATGACGCTTACGGAGCCGGCAAGACTATTTCCAATTACGACGGAAGTCAGATTCCGTGCAACGCCGTGCCCATCTCTCCCGTCTCGGCAAACATCCTCAAATATCTGATGCCGGCTCCAAACACGGGATCAACGGATAGCTTCGCCAATAACTATTCAGAAAACTTGGCCACCCCCATTTCCAGCAATCAGTTCGACACTCGTATCGACGAGCAGATCACGCCAACGCAATCGATCTTCGGCCGTTTGACCTACAAGAAACGGTCCGTCACTACCGCCCCCGATCCCTATCACCCGTTTTTCTGGGAGGTCGGAGGATCGCCATCCACCGGACCCTTTTCTCAGCCCGAAACCGATACGGCGTTGACCCTCGCCTACAACTTCACCATCACACCATCGTTGCTGAACGAGCTTCGCGGCGGGTTCAGCCGCTCCCATCTGGCAACCACCCTGGATGTGAACTCGCAAACCATACTGAACGAAATTGGGCTCACCGGCATCCCGAACGTAAGCCCTTATGGCGCCGTTCCCAATGTTCTATTCGGTGGCGTGGACGGAGGCTTTCAGCAGACCGGTGGAGCGAATCCCTCCACTCAAATCAGCAATACAGTTGAGCTTTCCGACAATCTCACATGGGTCAAGCATGCCCATACCTTCAAGTTTGGATTTGACTTCCGGCGCCTGAGCGACCATGACGACAATGCATTCGGAAGCATTCGGTCTGGACAATATGCCTTCGATGGTCAATCTTCCGCCGTTGGAACCACCATCGGCGATCCATATACCTCATTCCTGCTTGGCTATCCCGACTACGAACTTATCACGTTGATCCACGACGATAAGATGAACGGATTAGGCTATGCTTACGGCCTGTTTGCCCAGGATGACTGGAAGGTGACGCCGAGTCTCACTCTGAATCTGGGTCTACGCTACGAACTTCATCCTCCGATGCGCGATACGGGATACAACAACGGAGCGCTCTTGCCCGACTACCAGGGGAATCCCCACCAGACCGCGCTGGTTGTTCCAAACCAACAGGCCGTGGGCATGGCCGATCCCGGGTTGTTGGGTTCAGTTCCCAATACGCCTTTACTGACTGCGGCTCAGGCAGGCATCCCCTCCGCTCTGCGCTTCACGGACAAGAATGATTTTGGTCCGCGCGTTGGATTTGCCTGGCGTCTTTTTGGCAACGATAGAACCGTACTCCGCGGCGGCTACGGCAGATTCATCGAGGCTCCGCTGGGCTTCGCCTTAGTTGCCGGCTGGGCCACGACGACGAGCTACATCCCTTACTACGGCAACGGTTATAGCGGCCCCAATAATACAGGGACGCCGGTCATCTCTTTTCCCTCCCCCTGGCCGACTCCCATCGATCAAGCGGAGCCCGGCGGCGCCAGCTTCTATTATGCTTTTCCAGTTCACTACCGGGATCCGAGCGTCCAGCAATGGAATTTAACTTTTGAGCATGAGTTGGGTTTTGATACCGGCCTGCGGCTCTCTTACATCGGCAACCACGGCAGCAATTTGGAAGTAATGCAGGACTTGAATCAGGTTCCAGCCAACACGCTAGGCTACGCCGTCGCCGGTGCCAATCGGCCTTACCAGGATTGGACCATTATCGAGAGCGTCGCCAATGCCGCGAAAAGCAACTACAACAGCGGGACTGCGGATGTGCACAAACGCTTTGGCAATGGCTTACAGTTTGAAAGTAGCTATGTTTACACCCGCGACCTCTCGACCGCAGGTGGTGGAAATCCGACTGCTCTGGCCGTGCAACCCGCCAACTTTGTGACAGATCGGTTCAATCCCGGGTTGGATTACGGAAACGTCATCTATGATCGCCGTCACCGCTTCCTGACCACTCTTCTTTACGATCTTCCCTTTGGAAAGGGGAGGAAATTTCTGGGCAATGCAGGTGGAGTCGTGAATGGAATCGTCAGCGGCTGGGAAGCCGGTGGCGTGCTCGTGTTTCAGAGCGGACCGTTCCTCACGGCGTATCAAACCAGTTGCGACTCTGCCGGCACGAACATCATCACGGTCACCGGGTCGGCTCGAGCAGATATCGTCCCAGGGACTTCGATGTATGCTCCTGGTGGCACAAAAAATGGAGGCTTCCCCCAATTTTTGAACCCGCAGGCATTTTCTATACCGGGGCTCGATCAGGGTGGTAATTGCAACGCGATCGGCCGCTTCGGCGATGCTGGCGTCGGTAGTGTGGTGGGTCCGGGCACAAAAGTAGTTTCCATGTCTTTGATCAAATCCGTTGCCCTTACAGAGAGAGCAAAACTCCAGGCCGGGCTGGAGGCATCGAACCTGTTCAATCATCCGAACTATGCTCCTCCCGCCATGCAAGTGGGAACGAGTGGTTTCGGAAGCATTAACGCGGTACAGACTGCGGAAGGTGCTGGACCCCGGATCCTCGAATTCACCGCACGCATAAGCTTTTAGACCTCGGCGATCCTTCCGATGGTTCCATTAGCTTGGCGTTCGAATGTCGTGGAAAAATGGCGGAAGCGAGTGGGAATCGAACAGACACCCTAATGTAGTTTCATGTACTTAGCCAGCGGCAGATGGCATCTTACGCGGCTAATTCGGCCTAATTCGGTGTTAACGGCACGGAGAAATTCGAATTCACAAAGGTCCAATGCAGGGAACCATTTGGGCTTGCCACTGCTTTGAATTGGAATGATTGATGTCTTCGTAAATGCCGCCACATGATCGGATAAAAAGAGTAGCTAATGGTAATGCTCAGATCAGCACTTGTGATATCCCATACCCCGCCAATGATGTGTCCGCTAGTATTTCCAGACTCAATCGCCCTGAAGCAGGGAAGGGTTGCTCTCCCGGAGTGTGCGAGATATTCGGCGAAGTTTGGAAAACGAATTGGTCAGCTATTCGGTAATGCAGTTTCGTTTCAAGATTTGGCTCACAAGTAGCATCGAGATTGGCGATTGGTACATAACCTTCATCCACAACCAGAAAGAGGGCCAAATATGGATTGCCTTCATAGGAAGGCATATTCTTGAACGGAGAGCCAAGGATATCAATTGGCGAAAGCCCCTATTATGCCGATCAGCGTCAAGACCGCGCCTACGCGTCTTGTCCATTTTTTCTGAAGCCGCGACCGCATTTTATGCGATTCCCGCGACTTTTCGTACTTTTGGGGAATGGTCTGTTATCCGGCCCATACAGAATCCGTTTATCGTCCGACATGAGCGACAATTTTACGCCGCGTCTACTCCGATTACGGCAAACACTTTTTTCCCCCGCCTCTAAGGCTGTTTTCGCTACCATCCCCACATTTGCAAAACTACCGAGAATTTTGGCGCTGTACAACTTGACCCCGCTGAACTCACCGAAAGAGTTGCTGAATTCCCAGGATTTATTGTCTGAGGTGACGATACTGACCCACTCGTTGTCACAAGCCCAACCGTTCTTGGACACACAACGGTTTGCGAGATCGTACCGCCTGACACCTGAATTGTTGGAGCCGTAGTGCAAGTTCCTCCAGTAATATTGCGACACGACAATGAATTAAACCAAGATTGCTGGTCGAGCGACGCGGCGTAACTGCCGATTACAGTGCCAGGGGAATAGGACCCAAAAGTGTCCAAGAAGCCAAATGGGATGTCAACCGCTGCAATCGGCACGTTACAGTCTGCGCAATAAATGTGCACGCCATTTGTAAAGGCACCTCCAGCGGCCACTCCTGGACCTGTAATGGCGTATCCGTTGCCACCGGTCTGATTCTCGCCGGTAATAGCGCCCGCATTGTAACCAAATGTAGACACACCATCTACATACACAACGGCGCTATTAGACGAACCCACTAAGTTAAAATCAATCGCGAGTGTATCTTTGAATGACGATGCGCCATTCACAATCTGCAGGCAATATGAAACCGCCCGAAAGGCTGTTTGGCAGTAAAAACTTAATCGCGCATGTTGAAAACTATTCGTACAGTTAGAAGTACTACAGTTCTTACTGAACTCAATCCCGATTAGATTTTCGTGGAAGATACTCCCAGTGAAATCCAATTCTTCCGTAAAGTAGTTTGTATTCTTGACCAATACTGCCATATCACCGGCGGAGATCATTCCTTGGAAATAGTCGCGAAGAATTCTATAGCCATGAGCAATGTTGCCCACACTCAAAATACTTTGATTGGTTGTTGGTGAAGACTGAGCTACAAACGAGCAGTCTACAACTCCACCGACACCGCCTGCCGGGCTATCGTTGATTCCATTGGGGTCGAGTACGTTAATCCAAGATGCCGCTGATCCGGTGTATTGGAGAGTTGCACCTGGTTCACAGGATAGTGTTACCAGAGAAAGTAAAACCCCGTCTCCAACCTGCTTAGCGAACGTTTGTATAACATCTGAATTGGCAATACGAATCGTTCCATATGGATAATTCACACTACCGTTATTGACCGTCCGATAAGAAATCGTTGGCAACTTAGCCACAGCGGCATTGATTTGAGCGCCGAGATCAGCAGCGCCCCAGGTCGTCGAGCAGGCAGGAGACACAATAGGTGTGTTATTTACAATGCAGGAGTCTAGTGCAGGCAGGGCTGTTTTCCCGGTCAGTTGCGCAGCCGCAAAGCCACTCAACAAAAAGAGAATCCCTGAAATCTTTTTCATCGCTTAACCTCCGCATGAAACTCTGCGATGCTAATTGCTGTACAGCAAAAGCTGATGCGGCACGCGGACATGCGAACCACGATGAACAATTATGGGGGCATCGTGACGGGCGAAATGTCCGTAGTTAGTGGAAAAGTGGCAGGGTTAGCCCTCAACGGCGCGGGACAGCCGTACCTTGTTGAAAATTGGCGGAAGCGAGTGGGGGTCGAACCCACCGGTGACGGGGTGACCCGCCGCCCGCCGGTTTTGAAGATCACCTAGTGTGTTCTGATCTGTTGTGAAAATTCTTTACTCTACCTGATTCTTCAACCGCTTACTAGAACCGAGTTCTAATGTGTTCTTATCGACTTCGCCCCGTTCTGAACATAGAACTATCACGTTTTTATCACAGCGTCTGTGGGCGAGTGCAACCGACCCCTTAGAATCGCGCTGCGCCAACTCAAACTACCCACAAGCCGCCGAAGAGCCCGAAGTCGGTTTGTGGGCGTGAAACGGGCAACTCGTCGGAATGTCAATACTCGATTAAGAGTTCGACGTAAAAGGTAGAATCGAGATAGTTGAGGTGTGTGAATTTCCCATGTTGGACGACTATCCTGCCGCCGCGATTGGCTCACACAGTTTCCGATTGTGCAGCGCGAACTAGGACGACAACTTCTC
>Ga0209530_1000661_pt1 | contig 21337 bp, 22 predicted proteins | sample BlaSpr_A8_Ref_O1_FD_187987 | JGI IMG/M metagenome (GOLD analysis project Ga0209530, IMG submission 187987) | Forest soil microbial communities from Thunder Bay, Ontario, Canada - Black Spruce, Ontario site 2_A8_Ref_O1 (SPAdes) (version 2) | ecosystem: Environmental > Terrestrial > Soil > Boreal...
CCAAACCGGCCCGGGTCGCTGGGCGCGGGCCAAACCGGCCCGGGTCGCTGGGCGCGGGCCAAACCGGCCCGGGTCGCTGGGCGCGGGCCAAACCGGCCCCGGGCCAGCTGGGCGCGGGCCGCCTCACTTGCCGTGAGCACGGGGTTAGGCGTCGCGGGTCTTGAACATGAAGCTGCCGATGCCTAGCAGCACGATGACGTATGCGCAGAGCACGAATATCTCGCCCCATCCGCCGAACAGGTGCGCTCCCTGTGACCCCACCGTGGTGGAGATCGCCGACCCCGCGGACGACGGCAGCCACCGCTGCATTCCGTTCTCCACGCTGGTGGGAAGGAAGTGGACGATGATCGGCAGGACGAACAGCACCCCGATCACCGCGGTGATCGCGCCCGCGGTCTGCCGCAGGATGGATCCCAGCGTGAAGCCCAGCAGCCCGCACAATGTCACGTACACGGCGACGCCGACGATCGCCCGCAGCGCGAACGGCGTGGAGAGGGACGCGGCGTGGTGCGTGCCGGACAGCAGCGCCTGGCCGAGGAAGAAGACCACGAAGCACGTCACCAGCGAGACCACGAAGGCGACACCGGTGAATACCAGGGCCTTCGCCGCGTACACCACGGGACGGCGCGGCATCACGATCAGCGAGGTCCTGATCATCCCGGTGGAATACTCCGAGGTGATGACCATCGCGCCAAGGACGACGATGATCAGCTGGCCAAGGAAGCCAATCCCGGCGAGGCTGGTCGACGTGGGGTCGAACGTCGCCTGGTTCGACGCGGACATCGTATTCCAGTGCGCACCCACCAGCCCGGTGACCAGTGCTCCGATGCCGATACCGGTCACGACGAGTGCCACGAGCGTCCAGTAGGTCGAGCGCACCGAGCGGATCTTGGTGAACTCCGAGCGCAGCACGCCGCCGATCCCGGCCCGCCCGGACACCGCCGGCAGCCCAGCCGGCGCGGGAGCAGTAGTTACAGCCATCTCAGTTCCCCCCAGTGAAGCTGGCAACGGGCGCGCCCGGCACCGCGGCGTGGTATTCCACGCTGTCCCCGGTCAGTTCCATGAACGCGGTCTCCAGCGACGCGCCGACCACGGTCAGCTCGTGCAGGCGGACCCCGCCGTCGTAGGCGATGTCCCCGACCCGCTGAGCATCAAGCCCCTGTATGGAAAGCTCCCCGATCACGGCCCCGTTCGTCACGGTGCCGCCGGCCGCGACGATCGCCTTGCCGAGCTGATCGAACTGCGGTGTCCGCACCCGCACGGACTGGCCGGAGGCGGATGCGATGAATTCGGCCATCGTGCAGCTCGCCAGCAGCTTCCCGCGCCCGATGACGATCAGGTGGTCGGCGGTGTGCTCCATCTCCGACATGATGTGGCTGGACACGAAGACGGTCCGCCCCTCGGCGGCAAGCGCCTTCATCAGGTTGCGGATCCACAGGATGCCCTCGGGGTCGAGCCCGTTGACCGGCTCGTCGAACATGAGCACCCTGGGGTCGCCGAGCAGGGTGCCGGCGATGCCGAGCCGCTGCCCCATGCCGAGCGAGAACCCCTTGGACCGCTTCTTCGCCACCTCGGTGAGCCCGACGAGCTCAAGCACCTGGTCGACGCGCTTGCGGCCGATGCCGTTGGTCTGCGCCATGCACAGCAGGTGGTTGTAGGCGGACCGGCCGCCGTGCACCGCCTTGGCGTCGATCAGCGCGCCGACTTCCCGCATCGGGTAGGCCAGGTCGGCGTACCGCTTGCCGCCGATGGTGACCGTGCCGGAGTCGGGCGAGTCGAGCCCGAGGATCATCCGCATCGTCGTGGTCTTGCCGGCTCCGTTCGGGCCGAGAAACCCAGTGACCGCACCCTCGGCTATGCCGAAGGTGAGGTCGCTGACGGCGACCTTGTCGCCGTAACGCTTGGTGAGGCCCCGTGCCTCAATCATCGCAATCGTCCCTTCTGCTGGGGCATGGCCCCTGAGCTCCCCATTGCCCCTAGTCTCCCCGTACCCCAAGGGGCGCGCATCACCCGGCATGATGATTCCCCATCGGCCGTCAGGCTGATCCTCGCACGTGCAAGGTGATCGCGAAGCCCTTACTGTTCGCCCTGATCTGGTGTACTTGCCCCTGTCCGTGCACCCGCGCCCGCCCCGCCCGCAGGGTGGTGCTGACCGCGCCCCCGTCGGCCACCGATTCCTCGATCGCGTCGCCCGCGACCAGCATCATCACGTCGCAGTCGCAGTACCGCCCCGGGTCGCCGGGCGCCAGGACCATCATCCACGCCGTGATCCCCGCCGCCGTGAATTCAAGATCCATCTTCTCAGAACGGTCTGGGTGATACGCAGCACGGCCCCACCAGCGTTCTGGGTGGCTTGCCAGCAGCCGCAGCTCCCTGGCCAGCGTGCCGATGGTGAGTGACCCGGGCTGAGCCGGTATCTGCCGGGCGAGCTGGGCGAGCTCAGGAGCAGCTGACATGTCCGTGTTCAACGGAAAATCCTCTATGTGCGGTGGGTGACAACGGATGAGGGCGTTGTTACCGACAACACATGAAACAGGGCGCGTAGCTGCGGGGTGCGCGTCCTGACATGGCGGTTAGCTTACACGCTTGAGGGCCGTGTCGATGGCTTCGGCGGCAGTGTTACCCGAAATCAGGTCGTCCCGCGACCAGGCGGCGACGCACAGTGCGCGCAGGCCGTCAATCCGGTCTCCGTCACCGCTCAGGTCGAGCTTGCTCCCGTCCCAGCTGGCCGTCCAGCCGCGGCAGGTGACGTGCCCGTCCTGACTGGTGATGACCTCGGGGTGCGGCTCGAGAAGTCCCGTCAGGTCCTGCGACAGGTAGGCGGGCCGCTGGTCCGGCGCGGCGAGGACGGCGTGGGCCGGGTCGGTGACGCCGGTGAGTACCAGCAGGCTGTCCACGCCAACGTTGTGTGCGCCCAGGATGTCGGTGTCCAGCCGGTCGCCGACGATGAGAGGGTTCTTAGCGCCGGTTCGCAGCACCGACTCATGCTGCAGCGGCGGTTCCGGCTTGCCGGCCACGATCGGCGTCACGCCGGTGGCGGTGGAGATCACCTGGATGAGCGAGCCGTTGCCGGGCCCGGTCCCGCGTGGCCCCGGTATCGTCAGGTCCGCGTTGGACGCGACGAACAAGGCACCGGCGGAAACCGCGAGGCTTCCTTCCGCGAGTGCCGAGTAGCCCAGGGCGGGGGAGTACCCCTGCACCACCGCCAGCGGCTGGTCGGCGGCCGTGCTGACCGGCCGCAGCCCGCGTTCCCGCAACGCCAGCCGCAGCGCGGTGCTGCCGATCACGAGCACTGGCGCCCCGGCGGGCAGCCGCTCAGCCAGCAGCCTCGCGGCCGCCTGAGCGGACGTCACCACGTCCTGCGTCGTGGCGGGCACGCTCATGCCGTCCAGCATCCCGGCCACCGCGGCGGGCGTCCGCGAGGCGTTATTCGTAACGTAGGCCAGCCGCATCCCCTCCGCCTTCGCCTTCCGCAGCGCCTCCGGCGCCCCCGCGATGGCGGTCCCGCCGATGTAGACGACCCCGTCCAGGTCGAGCAGCGCCACGTCATAGGTGTTCGCCAGCGCTTTCTCGGATCCCCGCAGTCCTGGCCTGGTGCTTCCGGTCACTGGCTCTCCTCTGTGCTCGCCCCATACGCGGGCACGTCGCCCTCCTGCGCTGGCCGCCCCGCATTCTGCCTGGCCCGGAGCGTGGCGCGCACCTGGTGCAGGGCGTCGGTGTAGTGCCGGGCGTCGGGCCGCATCGCGGCGGCGAGCGCCAGGTATTCCGCCGCCGCCGCGTGATTCCCTGTCCTGGTCAGCGCGAGCCCGAGCCCGAAATTCGCGTAATCGTCCGAAGGGCTGGCCTCGACGATCACCCGGAAGTTCTCCGCCGCGTCAGCGTACCTGCCCGCATCGAACTGAGCCCGGGCCAGGGCCTCCCGGACGCTGTGAGAGCCGGGCTCGACGGCGCAGGCGCGCTCCAGGACCTGTGCCGCGGCGGCAGCGCTGCCCCGGTCGAGGAGTTCCATGCCTCGCTGATACCAGGCGTGCACGTTCTCTGGTGCCTCTGGAGGGTTCTGGCCAGGGAGTTTTTCGTCACCTCGGGAATCCCAGCCCGCGCTCGAACCTTCTGACATGTGTGCAGACCCTTCCGTCCGACCCTCGTCCGGGTGTCGCTCTCGCACCCTTCCGTGGCATCCGGTATGCCCGGAACCGGGTGAGTGGAATCGCGAACGTCACGTCACCACCGTACGACGTGATCAGCGGCGGGAGTCTGGCGCACCTGCGGGCGGCCGATCCGCACAATGTCGTTCGCCTTATCCTGCCTGGCACCGGTCCTGACGCGCCCAAGGCGGCGGCTGCCCTGCTGGCCGAGTGGATGTCAGATGGCGTGCTCATCAGGGACCGGATGCCCAGTCTGTACCTATATGAGCAGCAGAACGGGTCCGGGCGGCAGCGCGGCATCATCGGACTGGTCGGGCTGGGCACCCCGGACAGCGCCGGCATCCTGCCGCACGAGAACGTGATGCCTGGCCCGGTGGCCGGGCGGCGGCAGCTGATGGCGGCCACCGAAGCTAACCTGGAGCCGATCTTCCTGGTCTACGACGGCACCCAGCCGGGCAACGGGCTTACCGCGACGCAGGTCACCGACGAGGTGGCGGAGACCCAGACGCCGCTGCTGTCGATGCGGACCGAGGATGGCGTGACCCACAAGCTGTGGCGCCTGGCCGATCCCGCCGGCCTGGAGGCGATCGCCGCCGACCTGGCCTGCCGCCGCGCGCTCATCGCCGACGGGCATCACAGGTACGCTGCCTACCTGGAACTGCAGGCGGAGATGCAGGCACTCGGACGCGGCGCGGGGCCGTGGGACTACGGGCTGGCGTTCCTGGTCGACTCGGCGGCCTCACCACCCAGGCTCGGCGCGATCCACCGCGTGCTGCCCGGCCTGGCGCCCGCCTGCGCCGCCAAACTGGCCAGGGCCGCGTTCACCGTGCAGGAACTGCCGCCAGGAACGGACCAGGCCACGGCCCTGGCCCGGCTGTCCCGGGCCGGCCAGGCAGGGAACGCCTTCCTGCTGACCGGCGGGGCCGCGGCGGCCGGCGGTGGCGCCGCTGCGCCCGGCGGCGGCGCCAGGCACGATCCGGCCGGTGACCAGGCCTGGTATCTGCTCAGCTGTCCGGACCCGGTGCAGGTCGCTGCCGCGATGCCGCCGGGTGCGTCCCCGCACTGGCGGGGCCTGGACGCCTCCGTGATGCAGCAGCTCCTGCTCGCCCGCCTATGGGGCATAACAGACAACGAGCAGGATGTCCTGATCTCCCACTACGCCGACGAGGCCGTATCGCAGGCCGCGGAGACCGGCGGGACCGCGGTGCTGCTCAACCCGGTCCCGTTCGACGCCGTCCGGGAAATAGCCGAGCAGGGCGAGCAAGTGCCCAGAAAGTCCACCTCGTTCGGCCCCAAGCCCCGCACCGGCCTCGTCCTGCGCACCTTCGGCCCCCGCGAGCGCCACCCCGCCTAATGGCCCCCAGCCCCCAGCCCCAGCCCCGAGCTCCCGGCTCAAGGGGACCCGTGGCGCACGAACAGCCACCAGGTGGGGTTCGTGGGCCACGGGTCGCCATAGGGCTGGTGCGCTAGCGCCAGAAGAGGCAGAGCTGGCGGGACTGGGCGACCAGGGTGCCGGCCGAGTCCCAGATCTCGAAGTCTTCCTCGTGGTAGCCGCCAGCCACGTGCCGGGTCAGCGAACGGCAGGCCAGCCAGCCTGGCGCCGGACGGGCGCGGAGGTGAACGGTGAGCTCGACCGTCATCCCGTGCCCGTCGAGCTCCCTGACGACCATGGGCGCGGCATCGACCAGCAGGGGCAACGCGAAGATATCGGCGTCGCTGCCGTCGGCGAAGCGGAGCCAGAATTCCGCCGCCGGAGTACCCGAGGGCTGACCGCGCAGCCAGCCTGGGAGTTCCGGGGCACGGACGTCGATGCGCTGATCGATGGGCGACTCGTCTCCCGGCTCGGGGTAGACAATCACGCAGTCATCTGGCGGTGGCAACGCCGGCATTGCCGTGCCGTGAAACAACAGCCCGTTCTGCTTGCCTGGTCTTGAGAAGGCGGCAGTGGCACGGACGGTATCCTCACCATCCTGCGCCAGGGTCGCGGCGCCGAAGGACAGGGAGCCCCCAGCGCGCAGCACCTCAGTGCGGACGGTCGCTGGGCCGGGGCTGCCCGAGCGCAGGAAGAAGCCGGAGATCACCAGCGGGTCCGGGTGCGGCATGACCCGGGCGAGCGCCTTCGCGCAGACCGCCATCTGGTACCCGCCGTTCACGACACCGCCACTGCCGTCCCAGCGGCCGGTCAGGGTGATGGCGCCATCCTCGGGTACCGCCGTATCCTCATCGAATTCGCTGGTCACGGGAGGGTGAGGATTTCGTAGCCGTCATCGGTGACCGCGAGGGTGTGCTCGAACTGGGCGGTGCGCTTGCGGTCCTTGGTGACGGCGGTCCAGCCGTCCGGCCAGATGTCGTAGTCGATCGTGCCGAGGGTGAGCATCGGCTCGATGGTGAACGTCATGCCCGGTTCCATGATCACCGTGCTGCGCGGGTCGTCGTAGTGCGGCACGATCAAGCCGGAATGGAAGGTCGTGCCGATGCCGTGGCCGGTGAAGTCACGGACCACGCCGTAGCCGAACCGGCGGGCGTAGGCCTCGATGACCCGGCCGATCACGTTCAGCGGGCGGCCGGGAGCGACCGCCTTGATGCCGCGCATCATCGCCTCGTGGGTGCGTTCTACCAGGAGCGCGGATTCCTCGTCGACGTCGCCGGCCAGGAAGGTGGCATTCGTGTCGCCGTGCACGCCGTTGAGGAAGCCGGTGATGTCGATGTTTACGATGTCACCATCGCTGACCACCGTGTCGTCAGGGATGCCGTGGCAGATGACCTCGTTGAGGGAGGTGCACAGTGACTTCGGGTATTTCTTGTAGCCCAGGGTGCTGGGATAGGCGCCGTGGCTGACCAGGAAGTCGTGACCGACCTCATCCAGGTAGTCGGTGGTGACGCCGGGCTCGACGTGCCGGCCTACCTCCGCGAGGGCCTGGGCGGCGAGCTTGCCCGCCACCCGCATCCGGGCGATCATCTCGGGGGTCTTGATGTCGGGCTCGCCGGTCCGCGGAGCCTTCTTGCCTACGTATTCCGGACGGGGGATGCTTGCGGGAACCTGTCTCGGCGGAGAAATCCGGCCCGGGTGGAGCAAAGTCGCCATGAATGGGGAGTCTAATCAACATGGACGCTGAACACGGCTGGTGGTACTGCCTCAAGGACCACACGGTAGAGCCTTACGACAGTGATTGCCCGGGCAAGGACCGGCTGGGACCGTACGCGACTCGTGAGGAAGCGGCTAGGGCGCTGGAAACGGTACAGCGTCGCAATGAAGAGTGGGATGCCCAGGGCTGATGCTTTTAGTGGCAAGGGATTAGGCTAAGGGCGTGAGCAATGAGTTGCCCCCGGTGGCAGAGGCCCGGATGCAGGAGATTCGGGCCAGCGGCACGTGGGGATCCGCGCTGAGCTCGGACGAGTTTGCGGCCATTAAGGCGGTCGGCTTCTCGCCGGTCGGCCAGGTGCTGGGCGCCGCCGTGTACAACATCGGCTACACCGGCGGCTACAACTGTCCCGGCGCATGGGGAGCCTACGGCGGCTTCGGCACGGGCCCGGTCCGGGCCCAGACCCAGGTGTCTGGCCGGGGCGGGTGGGGCTCGTTCGGGCCGCTGGTCCAGGCCATGTACCAGGCGCGGCACGCGGCCATCGACCGGATGGTGACCGAGTGCGCCGAGCTGGGCGGGCACGGCATCGTCGGGGTGAAGCTGACCATCGGTCCGTTCCCCTCCGGCGGCCTGGAGTTCAAGGCCATCGGCACCGCCATCGTGGCGCCGGGCGCCCCGCTGCCGCGCGGCAGGCAGAAGCCGTTCACCTCCGACCTGTCCGGCCAGGACTTCGCCAAGCTGATCATGAAGGGCTGGGTGCCGGCCGGGCTGGTGCTCGGCATCTCCATCGGATCCCGGCATGACGACTGGCTGACCGTCGGGCAGACTCGCTGGGGTGCCGGCAACGCCGAGGTCATCGGCTATACGGAGCTCGTCAATGAGGCACGGCACGACTCCCGGCGTCAGCTGGAAGCCGACGTGAAGAAGATCGGCGCCGAGGGTGTGGTGATCGCGTCGATGGATATGCGGGTCCGGGAACGGGAATGCCCGGTTCAGGAGGGGCGGCGGGACCACATCGTGGAGGCCACCGCGATCGGGACCGGGATCACCCGGTTCTCGCGCACGTCGGAAGGCCGGCTGGCCGGTACGACGCTGGCAATCATGTCGCTTGACCCGCAGCGGCGGCAGGCCGCTCGGATTCGTCTGTAACTGTTCTAACGCTTGGGGAGTTGGTTGTGGTGACGGAGCCTCGGAGCTCGGATAGCGCGGTCGCGGCGGAGCTGGATGCCGCGGGGGTGCCGCATGATGCGATGCGGCGGCTGACTGAGCTGCAGCCTGGCCGGGCCGGGGCGATTTTCACCTCCGACCTGTCGGTCAATGAGTTCCTGCTGGTCCGCGAGGTCGGGTTCCGGCCGCTCGGGCTGGTGCTTGGGTCGTCCATCTACCACGTCGGGCTGCAGGTAGGCCGGTGGGGACGGAACCAGGAGCTCGACGTGCTCTCGCAGGCGATGTATCACGCCCGCGAGCTGGCCATGTCCCGGATGGAGGCCGAGGCGGACGCGCTGAAGGCCGACGGGATCGTCGGAGTCCGGCTTGAGGTGGAAATGAAGGAGTTCGGCTCGGACATCGCCGAGTTCATCGCGGTGGGGACCGCGGTGAAGGCCGAGCCCGGCGCGGGCGGCGGCGGAGTGGACAACTGGCGGAACAACAAGAAGCAGCCGTTCACCTCCGACCTGTCCGGACAGGACTTCTGGACGCTGATCCGGGCCGGGTACGCGCCGCTCGGCATGGTCATGGGCTCATGTGTGTACCACATCGCGCATCAGAAGTTCGGCCAGAAGATGGGCAACGTCGGGCGGAACGTGGAAATCGAGCAGTTCACCCAGGCGCTGTACGACGCGCGGGAGCTGGCGATGTCCCGGATGCAGGCCGAGGCGGAGGAACTGCACGCGGAGGGCATCGTGGGCGTCCAGCTGCGCCAGCACAGCCACACGTGGGGCTCGCACACCACGGAGTTCTTCGCCATCGGCACCGCGGTCCGGCCGCTGCGCGCCGACCACATCATCGAGCGCCCCACCATGGTCCTCAGCCTCGACTCCTGACCTTTCGCGGCGGCAAGCGCGGGCCCGGTCAAGATTGTGTGCCAAAAAGGGGCGGAATCCGCCCCTTTTTGGCACACAATGATGCTTGCTACTATCCGCGTGTCCCGTTTGTCCCGTTATGTCGAGCAGGCCGCGTACCGCTCACATCGCGGGCGGGGTGGAGCCGCTGTCTAGGCGGTCGGGCCGCTGACGGTGTCTAGGAGGCGCGCTACGCGGTCGCGCAGGCCGCGGACCCCGGGACGGTAGCGGGAATTGCCGTTGTAGCCCAGGTAGCCGCCGCCGATGCCGCCGCTCCCGACTCCGGTAAGGACCTTGGAGGCCAGGCCCCACTCGCCGGCGACGTTGAACTCGCGGTCCTGGCCCCGGTCCGCCTCGCCGAGGTCGCCGCAGGCGGCCGTGATCAGGTGCTGCGCGGCGCCGAACGACACGTTTTCCACGGTCAGCGCCTCATGGGCGAGCGCGTCAAGCTCGGGATCGCCCTGGTCAAGGGTGAAGATCGTGGCCCCGATCCGCCGGGCGTCGCTTACCCGCTCCAGCAGCGGTACCGGGGCGGTCTCCGGGGTGACGACGAACAGGGTCTCGCCGCGCCGGGCGGCCTCCAGACGGGCCAGGCCCACGCGCAGGTGGGCGGGCGCCTCGGGCGGCGGGTTCCACCGGATCAGCGTCGGCATCAGCTCGGGGATCCCGGCCAGCCGGGACTCCTCGTCCAGATGCGCGGTGAGGTGCCATGGCTCCTCGGCCGGCGTGCCTACTACCAGCAACCCGCCGCGTAGGCGGGTGGCAGATCGCAGTCCTTGGGCAAATGCCCGCGTCCGTTCGAGCCACCCGGTCGGGGCGAGCAGCGCACGGAGCGTGGCCACCTGGTTCGCGTCCATCTATCTATAGTGCACCGAACCGCGCCTGTGCGCATCATTATCCACACGGAGAGTTCCGAATGTCCAGGGGTGTCCGAGGCCTCGGCGGGCATCTGGCAAGATCATGACCATGACAGTCAACGTCGAAGACATGGTGATCGGCATCCTCGGCGGTACCGGTGACCAGGGACGAGGCCTGGCTCGCCGGCTCGCGCTGGCCGGTCACCGGGTTCTCATCGGCTCGCGCAGCGAGGAACGGGCCAGGGCCGCCGCGGCCGAGCTCTCGGGCGAAACGGGCGAGGCAGGCGAGGCGGGCGAGGTCGATGGCATGACAAATAGTGATACCGCCCGTAATGCCGACGTTGTCATCGCGGCAATCCCGTGGGAGGGCCACGGAGAGCTGCTCTCCTCGCTCGCCGCCGAACTGTCAGGCAAGATCGTGATCGACTGCGTGAACCCGCTGGCCTTTGACGCCCGCGGAGCCTATTCCCTCCCGGTTGCGGAGGGAAGCGCCGCCGAGCAGGCGGCCGGGCTGCTGCCGGACAGCCGGGTTGTTGCCGCCTTTCATCATGTCTCGGCGAAGCTGCTGCTCGATCCCGAGGTGGCGGCGATGGACCTGGACGTGCTGGTGCTCGGAGACGACCGGGAGGCCACCGACGTCGTGCAGGCCCTGGCCGGCCGGATCCCGGGCATGCGCGGCGTGTACGCGGGACGGCTGCGCAACGCCGGGCAGGTCGAGGCGCTGACCGCCAACCTGGTGTCGATCAACCGCCGGTACAAGGCACACGCCGGGCTGCGCGTCACCGACGTCTAGCGGCCGCCTGCCAGCTAGCATTACGTTCCGTGATGGAACGTGGCCACCTTGTCGCAGAACGTGGTCAGGGCACGGTGTGCCTGCCGGCGCGTACCGTGAGCCCGCTGTCCTCGGTTGTGCGCCGGGGGGCATTCGCGCTTAGCCTGCTCGTGCTGACCGCGGTGATCGTCTGGGTGCAGGGTTCCGGCTACCGGGACTCGGCTCATCCGGACCGGGCGCTGTCGTTCCTGGACTCGCTGTACTACAGCACCGTGACGCTGACCACGACCGGATACGGCGACATCGTGCCGGTCACCAGCGCGACGCGGCTGGAGAACACGCTCCTGATCACGCCGCTCCGGATCATGTTCCTGATCGCCCTGGTGGGCACCACCCTCGGGGTACTGGCGGAGCGGACCAGGACCGGCTGGAGAATCGACAGATGGAGGTCGAAGGTGTCTGATCACACGATCGTGGTGGGATTCGGCACGAGGGCCGCAGCGCGGTCCGGACCCTGCGGGATACCGGGCTGCCCGCCAAGTCGATCGTGGTGGTGGATACGTTCGGTCCCGCCGTGCGCGAAGCCAATCTTGCCGGGCTGACCGGCATAACGGGCGACGCAACCAGCAGCCGCGTGCTGGCCAGCGCGGAGGCCGCCAAGGCCAGCCGCATCGTGGTCGCGGTGCCACGCGACGACACAGCCGTTCTGATCACGCTCACCGCCCGGCAGGTCAATCCCTCGGCGGTGATCGTCGCGACGATCCGGGAGGCGGAGAACGAATCGCTGCTGCGGCGCAGCGGTGCCGACCACGTGATCGTGTCCGCCGAGGCGGCCGGGCGCCTGCTCGGCCTGACCGCGATGGGCTGCGCCGTCGGCGACGTGATCGCCGGCCTGCTCAGCGTCGACGGGGACGCAGGCATCGAGCTGACCGAGCGCCCGGTGGCCGCGGCCGAGATCGGTGCCTCGGCGCGGACAGCCGATGGTGCCGTGGTCGCCGTGGTGCGTGATGGCGCCGCGATGTCCCCGGCCGACCCGCACCTCGGCCCGCTCGCCGAGGGCGACCGCCTGGTCATGTCCGGCCCGCCCGGACCCCCGCGGCCGAGGTCCGGGCTGGCTGCCGACGGCGGCTAACAGCAGGCCGCCAACAGCAGGCGGCTAGCGGTAGGAGTGCTCCTCATCGGGGAATGCGCCCGAGGCGACGTCTTCCGCGAACGCGGTGGCCGCGGACCGCAGCACGCTGGCCATGTCCGCGTACTTCTTCACGAACCTGGGCGTCTGCGGCGACAGGCCGGCCATGTCCTGCCAGACCAGGACCTGCGCGTCACAGGACGGGCCGGCGCCGATGCCGACGGTCGGCACCGACAGCTCCTCGGTCACCCGCGCGGCCAGTTCCGCCGGGACGCATTCCAGCACCACGGAGAACGCGCCGGCCGCCTGCAGCAGCTTCGCGTCGTGCAGCAGCCGCTCGCCGTCCTCACCGCGGCCCTGCACCCGGTAGCCGCCGAAGGCGTTGACCGACTGCGGCGTGAGCCCGAGGTGGGCCATTACCGGGATCCCGGCCGATACCAGTTCCTCGACCTGATGGACGACACGCCTGCCGCCTTCGAGCTTGACCGCCTGTGCGCCGGCTTCCTTGAGGAAGCGGCTCGCCGCGTCGAGTGCGGCACCGGGGGAGCCCTGATAGGACCCGAAGGGCAGGTCCGCGACCACCATGGCCCTGCTTGTCGCGCGCACGACCGCCGCGGTGAGCGGTATCAGCTCATCGACGGTAACCGGGATCGTGCTGCTATGCCCGTACACGACCATGGCGGCCGAGTCGCCGACCAGCAGGACCGGAATGCCTGCCTTGTCGAAGATGCCCGCCGTGAGGGCGTCGTAGGCGGTGAGCATCGGCCACTTCTCGCCTCGCGCCTTGGCTGCGGCGATATCGCGGACGGTAACCCGCCGCCCCGATCCCGATCCACCGTACAGTTGTTCGCCCCGTGGCGGCACTGCCTGAGACATAGCTACCTCCAAGCCTAGAGTCGCCCTTGCGGCGTACCCTGACACGTCGAGTATGTCACCCGGCTCCGGCCAGGGAAAAGACCATGGAAGACTATGCGGGTGAGTGAATTTGCGGGTATTGACGCTATAGCGGCAGATTATTACCGGCGTGGCGGCTCGCCAGGCCTGGCCTTCGGTCTAATCCGTGGCGGCGAGCTGGTGCACGCCGGCGGCCTGGGGGAGATCGCGGTGGGCACCGGGGTTGCGCCCGACCGGGACACCGTGTTCCGGATCGCGTCCATGACCAAGAGCTTCACCGCCGCCGCCGTGCTCCTGCTGCGCGATGAGGGGCTGCTGGCCCTCGATGACCCGGCCGAGACGTATGTTCCGGAACTTCGCTCGTCCGGGATCTCGCTCCGGCATCTGCTGACGATGACCGCCGGGTTCCCGACCGATGACCCGTGGGGTGACCGGCAGCAGGGCCTGCCGCTTGATGAGTTCGGGAAGTTCCTGGCGAACGGGGTGAGTGTCGCCCGGCTGCCTGGGATCAGCTTCGAGTACGCCAACCTCGGCTACGCCATCCTGGGCAGGATCCTCACCAAGGTGACGCAGACGCCTTACCCGGACCTCATCAGGGACCGGCTGCTCCTGCCGCTTGGCATGACCCGGTCCGGCTTCGAGGTACCGGAGGACACGGGGAACCTGGCCCTCGGCTACCGGCGCGCCCCGCACGGCTGGGAAGAGCTTCCGTTCGACCCCTGCGGTGCGTTCGCCCCGATGGGCGGCGTGTTCACCTGCGTCCGTGACCTCGCCCGCTGGGTGGCCGGCCTCGCCGCCGCATTCTCGCCCGAGCCGGGGGAGCACCCGCTGAGCCCGGCGGCCCGCCGGGAGATGCAGCTCGCGCAGGTGCCGACCGGCTGGGACCGCCCGGCCCTTTTCCCCGCCGACGGCGTCGTGACTGCCTATGGCTTCGGCCTCTCCATCACCGATGAGCCGGTGCTCGGCCGGGTGACCGGCCACGGCGGCGGCTATCCCGGCTTCGGCAGCTACATGCGCTGGCACCCGGCGACCGGAACGGGCGTGATCGCGTTCGCCAACAGCACGTATGCCCGCATGCAGCCGCTGACCGCCAAGATCATGCACGCGGTCGTGGACAGGCACGTGTACGCGGAACAGCCCTGGCCGGAGACCGCGGTCGCCCGCGAGCAGGTCAACGACCTGCTGCTGTCCTGGGATGACGGAAAGGCGGACCGCCTGTTCACCTCCAACGTCGGGCTGGACATACCGTTCGCTGAGCGCAGGCAGGCCATCGCGCTGATCCGCGAGCGCATCGGTGACTTCCGTTCTGATGCCAGGGCGCCGGAATCCGGCTCGCCCGCGCACTCGCGCTGGTGGCTGACGGGCCAGAACGGCACGGTGCAGGTCCAGATCCTGCTCACCCCGGAACGCCCGCCGCGGGTGCAGTCACTCGTCCTGGCCGTCCCGCCCGCAGCGGGCTCTCCGCTGGACACCGCGCTGACGGCGATCGTCGCGTGGATGAACGGCCAGGGCCCCGCACCCCTGCTCGATGCCACGGTGCAGCGACGGCTCAAGGCGGCCGCCGCCTGGGCCGGCCAGTGCACTCGAGGGGCCACGACCACCGGCGACGGCAGCACCACGGCCACCGTGGACCTGGCCGGCGAGCACGCATCCCTCGCTCTCTCGGTGTCTGTCGATCCGGTGACCGCCCGGCTGCGCCAGGCCGACATCACCTGGCAGCCCGCCTGACTCCTGCCCGACCCTGTGACTCAGGTCACACCGCACCGGCGGAAATAGATATCGATACGGGAGTGTTCCGTATCGATAGCTTCTAGAGAACGTCAGGGTGCAGGGGAAAGGCACTAAATGAACGCGGAAACAATCCAGCGGCGACGCTGGATCATCCTCGGGGTACTGATCGTCGGGCTGATGGCGATCGTCATCGACAACACGGTCCTCAACGTGGCCTTGAAGACTATTGCCGAGCCTCGCGGGGGCCTCGGCGCGAGCCAGAGTCAGCTTGAGTGGGCAATTAACTCGTACACGCTGGTGTTCGCGGGCTTGCTGTTCACGTTCGGGGTGATCGGCGACAAGATCGGCCGCAAGCGGATGCTGATCATCGGCCTGGCCATGTTCGGCGTCGCGAGCCTGCTGTCAGCGTATTCACGCAGCCCGGAGCAGCTGGTCTTCGCGCGGGCCGCGATGGGCCTGGGCGGCGCCGCGGTCATGCCGCAGACGCTCTCGATCATTTCCAACGTCTTTGAGCCGCAGGAGCGTGCGAAGGCCATCGGCCTGTGGGCCATGGCGGTCGGCATCGGCATCGCGATCGGTCCGGTGCTCGGCGGCGTCCTGCTTGACCGGTTCTGGTGGGGCTCGGTGTTCCTGATCAACGTCCCGGTGACGATCATCGGCCTCGTCGCGGCCGCGATCCTGATCCCGGAGTCGAACAACAAGGGCGCCAGCCGAATCGACTACATCGGCGTGCTGCTGTCCGTTGCGGGCCTGGTCCTGCTGGTGTTCGGCATCGTCCAGGGTGGCGACGGCGACCCGTGGATCAGCTTCGGCGTGCTCGGCCCGATCTTCGGCGGCCTGGCTGTGCTCGGCCTGTTCGCCTGGTGGGAGGCTCGCATTGAGCACCCCAGCCTGGACGTGCGGCTGTTCAAGGACCGCCGGCTGTCCGCCTCGGTGGGCGCGCTGGCCCTGGTGTTCTTCGGAATGGGCGGCGTCTTCTTCTTCACCAGCTTCTACCTGCAGAACGTCCGTGGTTACACCCCGCTGGACGCGGGCCTGCTGACCGTGCCGTTTGCCGTCGGGCAGCTGCTGCTGTCCCCGCGCAGCGCCAGGCTGGTCCGCCAGTACGGCGCGAAGGTGGTCGGCGCGACCGGCATGATCGTGATGGCCGCCGCGATCGCCGGCTACGCGACCCTCGGCGTGCACTCGCCGATCTGGATCCTGGCCGTGCTGTTCGCGATCCAGGGTGCGGCGATCGGTGCCGCCATGCCGGCCGCCACGGCCGCCGTCATGGACGTGCTGCCGCGGGAGCGCGCTGGCTCGGCGTCGGCGCTGACCAACACCGCCCGGCAGGTCGCGGTGGCGCTCAGCGTCGCGGTGCTCGGCTCGATTCTGGCCGAGTTCTACCGCAACAAGCTGAACCCGACGGCCGCTCACCTGCCGGCCGGGCTCCGCGACACCGCCACCTCGTCGATCACGTCGACGCAGGCGATCGCGCAGCAGCTCGGCAAGGCCGGCAACTTCCTGCTCGACCCGGCGAACAGCTCGTTCGTCTACGCGATGCGGTTCGCCACGCTGACCGCGGCGGCGCTGGCGCTAGTCGGCGGCCTGGTGGTCCTGCGCTGGATGCCGGGCAAGCCGAAGCCGGCCGCGACCGACACGAGCCTCGAAGATGTTGAGCTCGCGCTCATGGCGGAGGACGCTGTAGTCAAGAGCGCAAAGCAGGAAGGCTGACCAAGATGGCTGTAGCTCCTAACCTGGGCGCAACGATCACCGCGCATGCAGAAGAGGCCCGTAAGCCAGGGCGGCCGCGCAGTGAGCAGGCGGAGCAGGCCATTATCGACGCCGCGCTCGAGCTGTTTGCCGAGCGCGGCGTCGAGGGCGTGTGCGTGGAGGCAGTCGCCGCCAAGGCCGGCGTCGGCAAGGCGACGATCTACCGTCGCTGGGCCAGCAAGGAAGAGCTGCTGATCGCCGCGCTTGGCTCGCTCAAGTCCCCGATGTCCGATCCGCACGGCGCCACGGTCCGCGAGGACCTGGTCGAGCTGGTCGACGTGATGGTCAGGGACGCCGCCGATCCCAGGTACGCGCGCCAGTTCGCGATGCTGCACGGCGAGGGCGAGCACTACCCGAAGCTGATGGCCAGGTATCAAGAGACCGTCATCGAGCCGCGCCGCCTGGTCATCAGGGCGGCGCTGCACCGCGGCATCGACCGCGGTGAGCTCCGCGCCGACCTGGACGTCGACGTCGCGATGCTCACCCTGACCGGCATCGTGATGGCGCGCGGCAAGCACGACCCGACTCCGGCGGGCCCCGGCTTCGCGGCCCGGGTAGTGGACGAGCTCCTGGCTGGCATGACCCCCCGCCCCTAAGAATCAGAACGGCCTGTGTGCTACGTCCAGCGAACCCCGGCCCCCCCAGCGGGTCCGGCGGACGGCGTGGCCGGCGAAATTTAGACGGAAATTTGATGCCCGACGGAGGAAAAGGCGTCATTTTTGACCCTTTTCTCTCCGTCGAACACGGATGTTCCGCCTAAAATTCGATCCCATGCCAGATATGCCCCTCGGCGGGCCAGTGCCGATCGGCCGGGCGGACGCTTCCCGGATAGCCGAGTTCCTCGGCTCCCAGGAGTGGCCGTTCCATGGCGGCGGCCCCGCTGAGGAGGTCGCGGCCGGCTATTTCGCCTCCGACGTTCAGGCGTTCTGGGTCCTCGCCGACCCAGATGCCGCGGTCCCGGCCGGGCTGATCAAGCTGTTCGACCTGGCCGACGGCACGCCGATGTTTGACCTGCGGATCGGCGCGGCGTACCGCGGCGCCGGACTGGGCAGCCAGGCGCTGCGCTGGCTGACTGGTTACCTGTTCAGCGAACTGCCCGGAATCCGGCGGATCGAAGGCACGACCCGCCAGGACAACCTCGCCATGCGCAAGACGTTCCGCAGGTGCGGCTACGTGAAGGAAGCGCATTACCGGCAGGCGTGGCCGGGTCAGGCCGGAGCCAGCTACGATGCCGTCGGCTACGCCGTCCTGCGCTCGGACTGGGAGTCGGGAACTGTGACGCTCCCCGACTGGGCAGATGAGTAGCCAGGCCCGTTAAGGCTCCGCGTGAGCGCGGCCGAGGACGCAGAACTCGTTGCCCTCCGGGTCGGCGAGGACCGTCCACGGCACGTCGCCCTGGCCGAGGTCGATATCGGTGGCGCCCAGAGCCCGCAGCCGGGTCACCTCCGCTTCCTTGCCGTCAAGGTCGTACGGCATGAGGTCGAGATGGATACGGTTGCGCAGGCTGTCCACGCTGGGCGTACGAAGGAACTCCAGGTACGGGCCGACCCCCTTGGCCGAACGCAGCCTCGCGATATCGTCGGTCAGCTCGTGCAGGGTCCAGTCTGTCGCCTCGCCCCAGAACCGGGCCATGGCCCCTGGATCCGCGCAGTTGAGCACCACCGCGGCTATCGGCCCGGTGTCCCGGTAGATCTCGCGAGGCTCCAGCACGCAGAACACGTTGCCCTCCGGGTCGGCCAGCACCGTCCACGGGACGTCGCCCTGGCCCACGTCGGCGGGCGTCGCACCGAGCTCCCCAAGGCGCGCGACCAGCTCTGCCTGATGAGCCGCTGAGGTGGTGGCGAGATCGAGGTGCACCCGGTAACTCACCGTTTCGGGATCCGGGATGGCAACGACGTCGATGCAGACGGCGACCGGGTCCGGCCAGGTGAAGTCGACGGGCTCAACGTTGGTCACGCCGGGTCCCTCGCTGGAAACGCCCCAGCCGAGCGCATCCGCCCAGAACCGGCCGAGCGCCGAGTCATCCCGGGCATTTATGTTCACCTGCACAAGTCGCGTCGCCATGCAGGCGATCCTATGCATGCCAGGTCGGCTCAGTGACCGCTGTGCAATCTGCGTATGTTCAGAAGCAGTCCACGGACCCGCCGAAGGAAAGCAGCACCCTTTCTTCGTCACCATCAGCCCCACCCGAGCCGCCGCAGAGTCCCTCCTCGCTCAGCTCCTGCGCGGCTAGCGGTATGCCTACCCGCGCTTGCTAGTGGCTGTTTCTATCAGGGCCAAGGGGCCTTGCGCGGCCTGGTAACTGCCGACACCTATGCAGTAGTCAGGGGCGGGACAGGCGACCTGGGTGAAGTCGACGTACTGATCCGTGCCCACGTCCCCAGGGGGGAACGGCGGGGTCGCCGCTGACCACGTCGTGCCTGACAGGGTGTCGATCGCACTGCCTTCCCCGCCACTGGGGGTTAGGTAAGGCCCTGCGGCCACGCAGCTGCCGACTGCCTGGCACGCGACCGAATCCAGGATCGTGGATTCCGACCCGGAAGACGGTTTTTGGGCTGCGGACGCCCCTGCGGGCAGCGGGGGTGCGGAAGCTGTCCACGTGCCACCAGACAGTGTCTCGGCCAGGTAGCGGAGCTGACCGCCACCCACGGTGTAGGACCCGGTGGCCACGCAGTTTCCCGCCGCGGGACAGGAGATCCCCGAGAGGTCGGCGAGCTGGCTGTCTGCGGCCGCGTCGGCCGGCAGCGGCGCCGTCACTGGCGCCCACCTCCCGTCCGACAGCGTCTCGATCAAGGCCGCGGCAGTACCATCGCGTTCTCTGTACTGCCCGACCGCGACACATGAGCCGGCATCCGGGCACGCCACACTGCGCAGCACATCGAACGCGGAGACCGTTGATACCAGGGGTGAGGGAACCGCGCCTGCTGGCAGCGGCGCGCGCACCGCCGTCCAGCTTCCGGCCGACAGTGTTTCTATGAGCGGCTGGAGGTTGCTGTTCCGGTCGGTGTAGAAACCCGTGGCAACGCACACGCCCTGTGTCGGGCAGCCGACATCCTCAAGATGCGCGTCCTCGCTGCGACCATCCGGCGGCAACGGCAGGTCGGCTGCCGTCCAGCTGCCATCCGAGAACGTCGCGGCGAGCGGCCCCTGGCTCTTGGAGGCAGTGATATGCCAGCCGACGGCTGTGCAGGCGTTCACGGCCGGGCAGGTAACGCCATCAAGTTGGCCAGTTCCTGCACCGGACACGGGGCCCGAAGTGTTCCACGAGCCGCTGGACAGCGTCTCAATCAGCGGCTTAAGGCTGTTACTGCTGAGCTCGTATTGGCCGACCGCGACGCAGCGGCCAGCGGCGGGACACGCCACGCCATCCAGCCAGGCGAACCGTAGTGCGCTGCTCGCGGAACCGACGGACGGCGCCTTGGCCGCAGTCCACACGAGGGGCACTGGGGCGGCGCCGGCAGATCCGGTCCGTGGCGAGTACGCCAGCCACCCCGCCACCGCGAGAATGACGACCGCCGCTGCCCCCGCGGCGATCAGTGTCCGGCGGCGCCGACGCGGCGGACGCGTACCCGAGACTGCTTGCGGGGCCGGATCGCGCTGGGTCGGCGCCCCACGATCCGGCGCCGGATCCCGCACAACACCGTGCAGGTCCTGGATGCCGGTCTGGGTGGCCATGGCGGACATGGGCTCCGCCGGCTTCGCGGCCTCCACGGTCTCCACGGTCTCCACGGTCTCCGGAGCCTGGGCATTCGCGACGGTCACCGGGTGCGAGGCGGGAGCAACCTGATCGGCCTCGTGCGGCATCGGCACAGACGCCGGCGTGCCGCCTGCTGCGGAATAGTCGCTGCCCAGGGCACGCGACGTATCCTGAGCGCCGGGACGCGAGGCCGGGTCCTTGGCCAGCAGCGCCCCGATCAGCTCCCCCATCGGACCGGCATACCCCGGCGGGTCCGGCGAGCGGGTCAGCACGGCCGCGATGACAGCAGTCAGTGTCGGCCCGTCGAACGGCAGCCTGCCCTCAACAGCTGTATACAAGGTCGCGCCCAGCGCCCACATGTCCGCCGCAGGACCGGTAACGCCGCCATCCAGCTGCTCGGGAGCCATGTAATGGACCGTGCCGATCAGCGTCCCCGTGCCGGTCAGGCTGGTCGTGGCATCGGCGATCCTGGCGATGCCGAAGTCAGTCACGATCGCGCGGTCTCCGAGCAGCAAGATGTTGTCCGGTTTCAGGTCACGGTGCACGATCCCGGCCGCGTGCGCCTCCGCCAGCGCCTCCGCGACCTGCCAGCCGATCTGAGCAACCCGCTGCCACGGCAGCCGCCCGGCCGCTGCGATCTCAGCGCTGAGAGCCGGACCAGCAACATACTGCATCACGATCCACGGCGTGCCTCCATCCTCGACCACGTCATGGATGGTGATCACGCCGGGATGATCAAGCCGCGCCGCCGCCCGCGCCTCCCGCATCGTGCGGGCGACCAGGTCTGCGTGCTCCTGCGCAGACTGCGGCGGCAGCAGGACTTCCTTAACCGCCACCACCCGGTCAAGCAGCTGATCATGGGCGCGCCACACCCGCCCCATGCCGCCCTGGCCCACCGGCTCAGCCAGCAGGTACCGCCCGCCAACCAGAACCCCCACCCCACCCGGCATAGCAGAATCATAGGTGCAAACCCCGCCTAAGCTGTAGCAGCGAACCCGGGGCCCACTTCCGCTGATAATGCAATCTCCAGTTCCATTTGTGCATGTTGCTGTTCCGGCTGGTCATGGGCCCCGGGCCCTGGCAGTTGCTGAGCGCACGCCAGGACGCGGAGCGTTCTAGGCGGTGCGCGTTCTGGCGCGCGGGGCGGTGCGCGTTCTGGCGCGCGGGGCGGTGCGCGTTCTGGCGCGCGGGGCGGTGCGCGTTCTGGCGCGCGGGGC
>Ga0209530_1000662_pt1 | contig 21326 bp, 14 predicted proteins | sample BlaSpr_A8_Ref_O1_FD_187987 | JGI IMG/M metagenome (GOLD analysis project Ga0209530, IMG submission 187987) | Forest soil microbial communities from Thunder Bay, Ontario, Canada - Black Spruce, Ontario site 2_A8_Ref_O1 (SPAdes) (version 2) | ecosystem: Environmental > Terrestrial > Soil > Boreal...
GAAAATCCCGTATACTTTCCTCGCATGGAATCCCTCAAGTCCGCGATCGAACGGCTCGCCTCTCTTGAAGTTGAAAGTAATCCCGACGCCCGTCAAATCTTCATGGATTTTCGCGATGAGCTGACCCAAGGTAAGATTCGCGCCGCGGAAAAGATTGACGGACAATGGGTAGTGAATGTGTGGGTCAAGCAGGGCATTCTACTGGGCTTTCGTTTAGGCGAACTTAGCAAGATGGGCGAAGACGTGAGCCTTTCTTTCGTCGATAAAGACACCTTCCCTGCCCGGCGATTTACGGTCCGGGATCGCGTACGCATCGTGCCGGGAGGATCGTCAGTGCGCACCGGTTCCTACGTTGCGCCCACCGTGATCTGCATGCCTCCGATGTTTATCAACGTCGGCGCCTATGTGGATGAAGGGACGATGGTGGACTCGCACGCATTGGTGGGCTCCTGTGCCCAGATCGGCAAGCGTGTGCATTTGAGCGCGGCGGCGCAGATCGGCGGAGTACTCGAACCTATCAACGCGTCTCCCGTCATCGTCGAAGATGACGTGCTTATCGGTGGAAACTGCGGCGTCTATGAAGGCACGGTGGTGCGGACGCGGGCTGTGTTGGGCGCGGGCACGATCCTGACGCGCTCCACGCCTTTATACGACATTGTGCGCGGAGAAATTTACCGGGCCACGGATGACAAGCCACTTGAAGTGCCGGAAAATGCAGTCGTCGTACCGGGGTCACGAGCAGTGACAAAAGGTCAAGCGGCGGATTGGAATTTGTCGCTCTACACGCCGGTGATTGTTAAATATCGCGATGAGAAGACCGATCAGCGTATCGAGCTGGAAGAATTGCTTCGATAAATCAGGAAACCGAGCGCGATGGATTCGCGATCAACGGCAGGGCTGACTGCGCCAGATTCTTCTGGCGCCGAAGCTCGATATGTTTCTGGCGGAAGTGGGCTCGAGCGCGCTCGCCCCAGGCACGCACAAAATAATAATTCAGGCCCGCTCCAATGGCTGAACTGGCGATTGGAATCACGCGTCCCGCCCACTTTTCGACCGCTTCCTTGCTCGCCTGTGCTGCAATCCGCTGGATCACTTTAGGCACAAAACGATTGATCACTTCTTTTTCCAGCAACTCACGGCTGATGTCTACACCCGCGGCGCTGGCGGCTGCAATCCAAAGTTCAGCCGTCTCTTCGTCGGTGTTGTATTCGAAACCATAAATCAGGCTAAGCTTCTGAATCGTCCTCAGAGTGATTCCGGCGAGGATGCTGAGGTCCGGAACCATGGTCAGAAGTCCACCGAGGCCAAATCCGGCGCCCTCGGCCGCAGCCAGCTTCATTCCGCTGCGGATAACGCCGTCGGCAAGATCATCGAGAACGTTTAGGTCTACGGAATAAATGCCTTGAAAGCTGTTAATGGGCACTCCATACGCGGCTCGAAGCTGAAGAAGAAACCTATTCGGGTTGACTTTCACCGTCTCGTAGGCATGTTGAAAGCCGCGTCGTAGGCCATTTTCCACTCGCCGCCGCAGCCACGATTTGCGTTGTTGTATAGCCATCTGACTTGAAGTTAACGCAAGCAGCCCAGAAAAACCAGTTCCCATTGCTCTATTCACGGTTCTCGCTCCTGCGCCGGTCCGCCCAGCATTCCTATGCTACGATCAATGGACACTTAAAATGCCAACTGGAAAGCTGCACATCGTACCCCTCGGCGGTCTGGGCGAGTTCGGAATGAACTGCATGGCCATGCGCTGGGGCGATGACATCATCGTCATCGACGCGGGCCTGATGTTCCCCGAGGCCGAGCTTTTGGGCGTGGACATTGTGGTTCCGGACATTTCTTATCTCATCGAAAACCGGCAGCGGGTGCGCGCCATCATTCTCACCCACGGCCATGAAGACCACATTGGTGCATTGCCGTGGATTCTTTCTGAACTCAACGTACCGGTGTGGGGCACTGAATTCACTCTTGCTCTGCTGGAAGACAAACTGGAAGAGCACGGACTGCTCGAGAACGCCGATCTGCGCGAGATTCGCGCTGGAGAGCGGTTCAAGGCGGGACCATTCACGATTCATCCGATTCACGTGACACATAGTCTTGTCGACTGCGTTTCGCTGGCTATTCATACTCCCCTCGGCGTTCTGATTCATACCGGCGATTTCAAGGTCGACCCGACTCCGACCGACAACAAGATGTTCGACCTACACGCTTTCGCGGAGTACGGCAAAGAAGGCGTGCTGGCGCTATTTCAGGATTCGACCAATGTCGAGCGCAAAGGTTACACGCCTAGCGAGCGGGCGGTGCGGCGCAAATTTGACGAAGTATTCGCGCATACCAAGCGCAGGCTTTTTATCTCTTGTTTTTCTTCATCCATTCATCGCATCAAGCTGGCTGTGGAATTGGCGTGGCAGCACGGGCGCAAAGTGGCGTTTGTCGGACGTTCGATGACCAATTCGTCTGAAATTGCCGAAGACCTGGGATACATCGAGATTCCCGAGGGGCTGCTGATTCATCCGGGAGAGATGAAGAATTATCCGCCGGAGAAAGTCTGCGTGATGATCAGCGGCACGCAGGGCGAACCGATGTCGGCACTTTCGCGGGCCGCGGTCGACAATCACAAGCACGCCAAAATCGAGAAAGGCGACACGGTCGTGCTTTCGTCACGAATCATTCCAGGCAATGAGAAGGCGATCTACCGCATGATCGACCATCTGTTCCGGCGGCAGGCGCATGTCATTTACGAAGATGGATCGTCGCCGCCGATTCATGTGAGCGGTCATGCAAGCCAGGAAGAACTAAAGCTGATCATCAATCTGGTGAAACCGAAATATTTTATTCCAATTCACGGCGAGTACCGGCAACTGAAGCTGCATGCGGAGATGGCGGGCGCGATGCACAGTTCAGTCGGAAGCGTGATGCTGATCGAGAGCGGCGACGTTCTGGAATTTGACGAACTGGGGGCGCGCAAGGCGGGCCGGGTTAACGTTGGCCGGGTGTGCATTGACTCCGGTTCGAGAACCGATGTGGTCGAGGATTTGATCATCAAAGACCGCCGCCATCTCAGCGAAGATGGAATTGTGCTGCCAATTATTGCCATCAACAAGCTTTCAGGCCGGGTGGAAAGTTCGCCGGAAATTGTCACCCGCGGGTTTGCCCCTGGCGAAGACGGATTCGTGGACGGCGCACGGCAACTGGTGATGCAGACGCTGGAATCTTCGAGCGACGAGGAAAAGGCGGACTATGGTGTGATCAAAGAGAAAATCCGCGCCGACTTGAAGCGTTACATCTCGAAGCAAACGCAGAAGCGACCGCTGATCATGCCGGTGATTTTGGAAATCTAGCGGTAAGCCCTCTGAAGGAGTAAACCCAACCTCTACTGGGCCGCTTTGACCGTGAGCCTCAACCCTATCGCCTTGGTCACGCCAACCAGAGTCGAAAGACGAGGGTTCCCGCGAGCCGATAAGGCGCGGTACAGGCTCTCGTGCTCAATGCCGGCGGCCTTGGCTACCCTGGCAATGCCACCTCGAGCATCCGCAATGCGACGGAGGGCGAGCAGGAGTCCGCTCGGCTCGTCGTCATCCTCCAATGCCGCCCGAAGGTACTCGGCGGCAAATTCGGGATTATCGCGAAGCTCACGAACTGTAGCCTCGTCGTGGGACGTGCTTGCCTTGCGTTTCAGTGTCCTTTCCCTGTAGTCCTTCAGGTATTCATGAATATCTGCGTTGCCTTACGCCAGCGGGTTTGTCCAGCGGAGACTCGGGAAGCGCGCGAAATCGCGATCGGTGGTATGGAGCACGCCGCCGTATTCCACGGTTAAGGCGGCTAGTTGTGCGTCGCTAATTAGCGCGCCTGACGCCTGACCCTCGACAACCATGCGTCTCAATAAAATCCAGTGCTCATCGCTGGGCGAAAGAACTCGTATGTTGAGCTGCTCCAGCCACTCGTCTACCAGACGCGCCGCTTGCTCCAAGCTTAACCGGGGTCCGGGCAATCGAGTGTTGGTCATTACTCGCAGGAATGCAGTCACGGTTTGCCACGATAGTCCGACGGACTCGAGACCTGAGAAAGTCTTTTCTACCCAGTCCCGCGCCTTTGTATGTTGAGACGAGCCACTATCGTACGCGTAGATAAGAATGTTTGCGTCGAGTACGATCACCGATACTCCGGTCCCTCCAGGAATTCGAGCAACTCCTCGACATTGTCATAACTCAGTCCTGCGGGAAGTCCCAAATTTATGGGCTTTACCACGAATGGTTTTCTGGGTGGTTGTTTTGAAATCATTAATCCCAAGCGCAAAAAATGATTGACCACCTGCTTGAACGAAGCGCCGGATCGCCGACTCTCCTTGTTCAGGAGGCGGGCGACATCCTCGTCGAGAGAAAGAGTGGTTCTCACATCACGATGTTACATCTATAGACATCATGATGTCAATATTGCGTTTGGCGGGTCGAGTCGCGGGCTGTATCCTTTACATTCGGAATGACCGCAAGCGCCCATCCAATCATTGCTGCAGGCAGTTCGAGGAATCGTAAATGATGGTCACCATTCATGACATTGTCGAGGCTCAGGCTCGCTTGCGCGGTGTGACTGTGCGCACGGGCCTCATCCAAGCGTCATTGGGTGAAGATGGCGCCGGGCCTGACAGCCGCAAACTCCATCTCAAGCCAGAAAACTTGCAGCCCATTGGAGCCTTCAAACTGCGAGGAGCGTACAACAAAATCGCGTCGCTTTCGCCCGAGGAACGCAGCCGCGGAGTAATTACATATTCCAGCGGAAATCATGGGCAAGGCGTCGCGTATGCGGCGCGGGCGTTGGGGGCGAAGGCGGTCATCGTGATGCCGAGCAACGCGCCAGCCATTAAACGCGAGGCGACCGCATCCCTAGGCGCCGAAATCGTGTTGGTTGGTCCGGGCAGTCTGGAACGCCAAATTAAGGCCGAGGAACTATCCGCACAGCATGGTTACGTTATTGTCCCCCCATTCAATGATGAAAAGATCATTGCTGGTCAGGGCACGATGGGACTCGAGATTCTGGAGGATTTACCAGAAGTCGAGACCGTACTGGTGCCGGTAGGCGGCGGTGGAATGATCAGCGGCGTGGCAGCGGCGATTAAGCTGAGCAAGCCGACTGCAAAAGTCATAGGGGTTGAGCCGGAGCTCGCAGCGGATGCGCAGGCCAGCTTGCGGGCCGGGAAGATCGTTCAGTCTACTTCCGAGCAGGTTTCTCAAACCATGGCCGACGGATTGCGAACGCAAAGTATCGGCGCGATCAATTTCGAACATATACGGCTCTACGTTGACGACATCGTGACCGTCAGCGAATCCGAAATACGGAAAACCATGCAGTGGCTGGCCACGAACCCTAAGACTGTGGCCGAACCTAGCGGCGCAGTCGCGGTCGCGGGATTCCTCTTCCACGAGGACCAGCTGCCAAAAACCACCATCAATGTGGCAATCATCAGCGGAGGGAATGTCGATCCAAACATATTGCAAGAGATGAGGCGAGGGTGAAAGGTTGCAAGCAACGTCTGTGCCATGGTTCGCCGTCATACTGTAGAAATGTAGCTTGCTACGTTTCTTAAACCAACATCCTGCTGTGAATTGAAGATTTATGCGACTGCGATTAATGGTTGTGGCCGTCATCTTGCTCTGCATCGCGGCGCGCGCAGAAACAGTGCGGGGCACGCCAATACGGGTCGGTTCCATTTATTTGTCACCCGATTCCAACTCGAACAAGCTTGCCGACATCGATCGCGGTCGCGAAGTTGTAATCCTCGAGACCAGCGGAGACTGGTTACACGTCGAAGCCGCCGTTACCGAAGAGAAAGTCATCACGGGCTGGATGATGAAGAAGTTCGTGGTGCAGGGCTCGACGCCAAACGGCGACAAAATCGTGTTTGGCGAGGCCGTGGAGTCCGAAGACCAGGCCAGTCAAAGACAGGGCCGCCGCGGCGCCGCGCAGGATGCCATGCGCCTCTACTACCGGGCCGCTGAGTATTTTCCCAACTCGCCGCTCGCCGGCGAAGCCATGTACCGGTCAGCGGATATTCGCTGGCAGATCAACAAAGCCGATGTAATGTCTCTTCCATCCGCGAAGGAAAAGGAGGCGTATCTTCGGCAGAGCATGGACGAGCAGTACATGAAGGAAGTGATAAAGAAGTTCCCCGGAACGAAGTGGGCCGATCTGGCGGCCTTTCACCTGATCGAGAATAAAGTGTGCGGGGATTGGCAAGGCTCACCCAAGTGTCCCGAGAAGGAAGCCGAGATGTACGAGAAGTATGCGAGCGACCATCCCCAGTCGCCTGCGGCAGCGGAAGCCTTGTATGATGCCGCATGGCGTATGTCGGCTCTGATTGAGATGTACAAGAGTGAACCTGACGTGAAGAAATCGGATGAATCCAGAGGCAAGGCCATCGCCCTAGCGCAGAAAGCTGTGACGCAGAGCCCGCAAAGCGACTGGGGCGCCCGCGCTCAACTGCTATTGTTCATGATCTCGCAGAACATTCCAACCTACGGGAACGGGGTAGAATAATTTGCCAATTTATCAAGTTGTGGTGTTGGCCATCGTTCAGGGGCTGGCGGAATTTATTCCAGTTTCCAGCTCGGGACACTTGATCATTGTGCGTCGATTGCTGGGCTGGAACGAACTTTCGCCCGCGCACGAGCTCACTTTTGATGTGGCGCTGCATTTTGGCACGCTGCTATCCGTTCTCTTTTATTTCCGGCGAACCTGGTTTCAGATTATCCGCGCGGCGTTTGGCGGCAAGGTTGTACGATTTTCCGAGGCGACCGACGCAGACCAGAACCTGACGGCCGGCGAGCAGCGAGAGGAACGCTTACTTCTTTGGTTCTTGGCCATCGCCACGATACCCGGCGCCATCGCCGGTAAATTATTGGAACACTCGGCTGAGGATTACTTTCGTGAACACATATTTCTGATCGCCGGCGCATTGATCGTGGTCGCTCTGTTGATGTGGTGGGGCGAGAAAGTTGGCGAACTGAAGAAGCCCCTCACCGGCATCAGCCTTGCAGACGCGGTGATTGTGGGCTGTGCGCAAGCCTTCGCGTTGCTTCCGGGCGTTTCGCGGTCAGGTTCCACCATCACGGCGGGGCTCTTCCGCAATATGACGCGAGAGGCTGCGGTGCGCTTTAGCTTTCTGTTGTCGACACCGCTCATCGCGGGTGCTGCCCTGCTTAAGGCTCACGAACTAAGGAAAGAGGGATTGCCCGCTGGGATGCACACGCCATTTCTGGTGGGAGTTCTGATTTCGGCCGTGGTTGGGTACATCGCGATCGCCTGGCTGATTCGATATCTTCAATCCAATAGTTTGAAAGTCTTCATCATTTATCGCATCGTAGTGGGCGTGATCGTGATTGGTCTGGCGTTCATGTGGCATCTTCAGTGAGCCGGCCCTCTGACACTGGTGCTGGTGTTTGAGCTCCGCTCGGAGCTACAGGTGGTGTTTGTCATTCTGGATACCGCCGGGAATCCTGAGTTGTCGGGTTGACGCTTTCTTGTCATAATCGAAAGGCTCTGGCATAGATCTGGCACCCGGCAGGAATGTTGTTTCCTGCGCAGGACAAAATATGCCTATGAGGTATCTCTCACAGATCTTTGCCCCAACCAATAACCGCCGGCTCAACGAGCTGGTCGGCTTTCTATTGTGCGTCTCCGCGCTCCTTCTTTTCCTTGCATTGGCCTCGTATTCGCCACTGGATCCGTCGTTGAATAGCGCTTCCGTGCTGACCAGCTCGCGTGCCGCGCGCAACTGGATCGGCGTGGTCGGTGCGCTTATTTCCGACCTGATGTTGCAGGGTTTCGGCATTGGAGCCTTCCTGCTTCCGGTCTTTTCCGCAACGCTTGGAGTTCGTTGGTTTCGTTCGCGTAAGGTTGGTTCCCCGGTTGCGAAGGTTCTAGGCGGAGTCTGGCTGCTGATTTTTGTTCCCGCTCTGCTGGCGCTTTTGCCTGGCCACTTGCGTTGGATGAACGCAATCCCGATCGAAGGTCTATTTGGCCGAGTGGTCGGGGATTTTCTCATCCACTACTTCAACCTCGCGGGAGCTTATATCGTTTGCGCCAGCGTTTTGGCGGTGGCGCTGTATCTCTCGACCGCGTTTTCTTTTGCCGCACTGCAACTTTGGGCGCCGACCCGGTTCGCTTTCGCGATTGCGCTTTGGGATCGTGCAAAAGATTGGCGGGATGCTCGCGCCAAGAAGCGCATGCAGCAGGAACTTGAAAAACGCCGGGCTGCGCCGAAGCCAGTCATCACCACGCAGATGGTTCCAGCGCGGCCGGCAGCGCCGCCCATTCAGCCTCAGACGCGGGTTCCCGAGCCAGTTCGGACCGGTATCGACCGAGCTTTTGCGGAAGAGGACGCGGACCAACCGATCGCGGAATCCCGGTCTGAGCCACATACAATTTCCCCCGAAGTCAGCGAGCGTGCCGACAGTGCGCAGAAACCAAAGACGACCTTGCCTCGCATTGCCGCGGGTGGTTTCAAGCTGCCGCCCAGTTCCCTGCTGCATCGGCCGGATGAGCAGCAGGCCATCGATGCCGATGAACTGAAGCTACTCGCCCAGGTGTTGACGGGAAAGTACGCGGAGTTCGATGTGCACGGACAAATCACCCAGATCAATCCCGGCCCCGTGGTCACGACTTTTGAATTCAAACCTGAGGCGGGGATCAAGTACAGCCGCATTACCAACCTGACGGACGATCTGTGTCTTGCGCTAAAGGCTGAGAGCATTCTGATCGAGCGCATGGCCGGCAAGTCAACCGTAGGCATTCAGGTCCCAAACCGCGACCGCGAAATCATTTGGTTGCGGGAAAACATTGAGTCCGCGGAGTTCCTGGGCTCGAAGTCGAAGCTCACACTCGCACTGGGCAAAGACATCAACGGACGCATCGTTACCGCGGATTTGAACGGAATGCCGCACTTGCTCATCGCTGGCTCGACCGGAGCGGGCAAGAGCGTTGCCATCAACGCCATGATCATGTCGATCCTGTACAAGGCGACGCCCGATCAAGTGCGATTGATTCTGGTCGATCCGAAACGGCTGGAGTTGGGCAATTACGAAGGCGTTCCGCACCTCTACACACCGATCATCACCGAACCAAAGCTAGCGGCGAATGCGCTGCGCAATGCTGTGCGCGAAATGGAGCGGCGGCTCAAATTGCTGGCCGAAAAGGGCGTGCGCAATATCGATCAGTACAATAAGCTCTTCGACGAAAACGGTACGCCGAGCCTGTTTGGCGAGAGTGCCGAAGAGCGTCCACTTCCCTTCATCGTGATCATCATCGATGAATTGGCCGACTTGATGATGCTTGATTCGAGCAACGTGGAAGAATCCATCACGCGGCTCGCGCAGATGGCGCGCGCAGTCGGTATTCACCTGGTGCTGGCGACGCAGCGGCCATCGGTCGACGTAATCACGGGTCTGATCAAGGCGAATTTCCCGGCACGCATGTCGTTCCGCGTAGCTACCAAGGTGGACTCGCGCACGATTCTGGATGCCAACGGCGCTGAAGCTTTGTTGGGACGCGGCGACATGCTCTATCTGCCGTCTGGATCGGCACGCGTTCATCGTCTGCACGCTCCGTTTGTTACAGAAAAGGAAATCGCCGCTGTGGTTGAGTTCTGGCGAGCGCAGGGCTTGGCCGAATATGAGGAGAAATTCCTACAGGCTCCGAAAGAAGAGCGTGCAGACGACGGATCTGGCGCGGACGGGGATGGTGACGAAGAAGCCCAGCACGACCCGCTCTACGAAGATGCCGTTAAGTTAGTGGTGGAATTCGGTAAAGCTTCGACTTCCCTGCTGCAGCGGCGTCTACGGATTGGCTACGGGCGCGCTGCACATCTTATCGACCTGATGGAGCGAGACGGAATCGTGGGCGCTGCGGATGGCCCCAAGCCCCGCGAAGTATTGAAACGTCCCGATTGGCTGTCCGAAGTTGAAGAGTCGCTTCGGTAATTCTTTGGTCAGCGAATCTCAGCTTTTCGCCAGGCCCTGAGGTTGGCGACATAAAGCACGATGCAAAACAGATTTGCGGGAACGAAACCCCACTGCGACGTTCTCATTCCAATGAAACAGATAATTATGCTGTTTAGACCAGCCAGAACCCAGCCTTCCCAATATCTGCGTCCGACTAAGATTGTTGAGAAAATGGTAAGCACACAAGACAGATAATCGAGCCTTAGCCCCACTGAAAAACACCTCCACAGTCATTATGCGGCAACTGCGGCCAGTTTCCCTGTGCGCTACACGCTCTCGTAACGTAACGTCGGTACGTGCCCAAAAGACGCTTGCGTCCGCAATCGATATGGTCGAAGGTCACTACCATGCAGAAATAAAAAGAGGGCGATCTCGTAAGAGACCGCCCTTTCAGCTAATCACGCTGGCTAGAACGTGATCTTACCTACCAATTGAACCAACCGTCCGGTCACACCCGACGTTTGAAAAGCACCGTAAATGCTCGTGGGTGTTGGTGCGGTTGCGTAGATCTGTCCGAACGGAGCAAGACCGCCTTGCAGGTTATTCTCTGGAGTGGCGAAATGAGCGTGATTCAGCAGGTTGAAGAAATTGGCTCCAAGAGCGAATTTGAATCGCTCGCTGAGCGCGAAGTTCTTCATGAGGCCGGCGTCCATGTCGAGGTAGCCGGGTCCACGAAACAGGTTCCTTCCTGATCCGAAGCTGGTTTCCGCGCCAGAGGGAACAAACATGCTCGTCGTCAAGCACTGATGAGCATCCCCAGCGGCGATGTTGCCCGGACCGCTGCAACTCGGAAGAATCTGGTTCGGGTTCAGCAGCGTGCCATAGACACCCCACACGGCAGGAAGGCCTCCCGACCCTGGCGGAATGTTGGATATCGGCGCGCCGCTGTCAATGACGGAATAAGGTAACCCCGTACGGGCAAAGAACGTGCCCGAGAGCGACCAACCGCCCGCTGCTTCTTCCACCAAGCGGTTCTGGAATTTGAACGGCTCCTCCCAAACGAAGTTGGCGGTGAAGTTGTTGCGAATATCCAAATCCGAATTGCCATAGTTCAGCCGCAGGTTATTCGGATCCAATTGATAGGGCACGCTGGAAAACAGCGCGACCGGCGTGTTGACAAGACCGGTGGTTTCATCGAGGGCGTGGCTCCATGTGTAACTGGCGCTGCCGCTGAAACCATAGGCGGCTCGCCGTGTTACCGAAGCGACCAGCCCGGCATAGTTAGACGACCCGCCGCTGTAGATCTGGGTCACGGGCCCGAAGCGCGGGTCGGGAGCGGTAGTAGGAATTGGCAGCGCTCCGTTCGAAGAGTACGCATTGACGGCTGAATTTTCAATCAGCTCATCGTAGCCGTGCGTGCCCACATAGTTGAGGTCGAAAGACGTTTTGGTTCCGAAAGCTTGCTGGATTTCCAGGTTCCATTTCACATACGTCGGATTGCTGATTTTGCCGCTTGAGAAAAACGCAGGCGGCGCAAATCCCGGCACCGCCGCTTGCAAATCGGCGAGCGTCGCTCCCGCTCCAAACCCTGCGTTGAATGCGGCATTGGAATTGATCGCCGTGGTTTGCACGTCGTTAATCCCGTTGATCGTAACTCCCGGCGCGACCGGCACTCCCGGCGACGACGGATTCCCGGTCAGCGAGGTGCCGGTCAGGGAGAGTGCATTGAGCGTCGGAGCATTGGCTTCCATGTTCGACACAATCACCCCCTGATAGAGGTCAGTGAACATACCGATTCCGCTACGGATCACGGTGTTCCTGCCGAACGGACTCCAACTCACACCGAAGCGGGGCTGAAAGGCAACTTTCTGCAGTTCGTTGAAGGCCCGATGCTGGTCGGATTGAATTGCCTGGTTGTACGGAATCGTCGGATCGTGGTCCAACGAAGTGAAGGGTTCGGCCAATCGAGAAAAGCAATCCGTCTGACAGACTGCATTCGAATTTCGATCTGCGCGAATCGCTGCCGTCAGCTTCAGGGTGGGACTGACTTTCCATTCATCCTGGAAATAGACGCCCAGACTATAGATAGCCAGAGGATTTCTTGGGAAGTTGGTAAAGTTTTGCGCATAGACGTCGCCTGCGGACGGCGTGAGCAATCCATTGGCGAAATCCGTGAGATTTGAAAAAGCGACGGTTCCGAAAGCGTTGAATTCGTTTCCGTAATCACTTATGTCATTGCGCCGGAAGTTCATTCCAACTTTCAGAGTGTGGTTACCCTTATTGATGGAAAGGTCGTCGAGAATCTGGTATTGACTAACGTGACGTCCCTGGGGAAAGTTCGTATTTGCAGACTGAGTTCCACCAAGGTTCGAAAGAATGCCATTCAACGTCACGCTGTTGTAAGGCAGCACATCCAGGCGGTTGCCGACCGGCGTTGTTTCGGCGAAGACCGCGCTGTACCACATGCCGGACGCGACCAACTGGTTGACCACGTTCGGACTAAAGACGTGGGTCTCGTTGAGCTGGCCATCGTCGGTTGGTTGAATACTCAAAGTATTGAAGAGCGTCGGATCGATGAGGTCGGTGCCTGTGGGCTGCGAACCTCGATCGATGTGGATTCTGCCAAACAGTTTGTCGTTGTTGCTGATGTTCTGATCGATGCGAGCTGCCAGCAGCCATTCCTTATTTAGGTTCGTGCCTGAAGCGTGATCGACCAAGGCGCAAGGCGCACCGCCCACGCCAAAACCCGCGAAAGTGGTAAGGTCGGCGCAGCCTTGTGTGGGATCGGCAGCGGGACTCACCGGGGAATAGTTGGCGTGCCCAGGAGCATTGTTATAAAGAGAAAACATCTGATTGTAGAACGGGATCTCCGCGCCTAGCCCCTTGGCGGTCAGGTTATTCAGCACCGCCGTCTCGAATCCTGCGGTCGGCAGAAAAATCTTTTGCGTTGAGGGCAGAACGTAACGCAGACCTTCTGTGTCCACGAAAAAGAAAGTCTTGTTCTTGATGATAGGTCCGCCGAACGAAGCCGACCATTGGTTGTTGACCGCAAAAGGTCTCGGCGTGTCGGATGATGGATTGAACCAGTCGTTGGCATTCAGCACGGTGCCATTCCAATAATAATTCGCGTTGCCGTGGAACGCGTTGCTGCCTGACTTGGTTACCGAATCCATTTGTACGCCGGCCTGACGTCCGTATTGAGCGGTGTAGCCGTTGGTGACGACTGCGAGTTCCTGCATTTCGTTGGCGCCCAACGTAAGGTTGCTGGATCCGCTGTTGTTCAGGTTGAGGAACGGATCGTTGTTGTCGTTCCCATTGATGGTGAATAAATTGGAGGTGGGCGGCAAACCAAACGCAGCGAAGTTGCCGTAGCCGCCGAAGGTTCCTCCCACATTCATAACCACGCCAGGTGTCGTTTGGGCGTAATAGGTTGTGTCATTCCCCGGATTCGGCCGCAACGCGATTTGCTTTTCGTCGACCGTCGTCGTCAGATTGGGATTCTCAGTCTGTAGCAGCGGCGCTTCAGCCGTTACTTCGATTGTCTGATTTTCGCCATGGGGGTTGAGAGCCAAGGTAACGCTGGAGATCTGTCCAAGTTGGACGTCGACGGAACGCCGAGTCTCCGACATATTCGCGGCGGTCGCAGACACGATGTAGTTTCCCGGCTTGAGCAGCGAGAAGTGATAGCTTCCGCTTTGATTCGTCGCCGTCGTCTGGCTGGTTCCCTCCGAAGTACTCCGCAGGGTGACCGTAGCTTGAGGGATTATTGCGCCGCTCGCATCCGTCACCGTGCCCGTTAAATCACCGGTAGTAACGGACTGTGCGAAGCCGTACAGTCCCAGGAGCGATAGCAGAAACAGCGCTAACGCGAGTGAAGTTCTCATCCTTGCAACGCTCATGAATTTTCTCCTACCATTTTTGTCAGTTGTCGCGCACGAAACCAGCGGCGCGTTGCCCTACTGACATCCGCTTTCAGTCAAATGCATGCGAGACACCAAAACCTCCGATCGACGGGTAGCAGGGATGGATCGTTCCTCTCGCGGGACGAAATTCGATCCGAGATGGACGAAAGAAAATTTGCGTGGAATTCGGAACCGGTGGAGTGCGCGATACGCGCCGCCATTCTACGGGAATCTATAAGTGTTGAAGCAGCGTATACGGAAATCAGTAAACCGATTTGCGCTGTGCGTTCAACTATAGCCGCGGAGAGAGACGCAACATGTCTTATCACGATGTTGTAAATGCGTCGTCTTGGACTCAGTTGTATTTTTTGTTTGTTATCTCTGGGCGCAACACCCGCTGTTATGCGTCGGTCTCACTGAACACGCGGTGGGTGCGAACTGCGCTCGAAAAGATACCAATGCGCTGAACTTTGTGACAAACCATTTCGTATTCTGGAGCGTCAAACAGTTGTATGGGATGGTCTCCGCAAATCGAAAGCCGTCTGCGTGAAATTCGCATGATGATTCCTCAGATCCACGTCGTCATCGCTGATGCAGAAGCTGGGGTTCGCGATCAGTTGCGACTTTTGCTGGCGGAGGAAACCGGAGTTGAGATCGTCGCAGAGTGCAGCGATGCGCGCCAAACTATCGACGCTATTAACATCCACAAACCTGACCTGGTCGTACTCGATATCGAAATGCAGGATCACGCCGGCAGCGCGCCGCTGAATCGTATTGCTGAGGAAGATGCGCCGATGGTGATTTTCATCAGCGCCAACCATCAGCATGCCATGCGTGCATTCGAAGCCCGCGCACTTGATTTCTTGATAAAGCCGGTCGATCAGCGCCGGCTCCAGGCTGCGATTGAGAGAACGCGAGCAGAGCTTCTCAAGGCTCATGATCGCAAATTGACCCATCATATTCTCGGCTTGCTGGCCGAGGCCAAGAGCGCGCCGCAAACTGAGCGGAGGTTGGTGATCAAGACAGCGGGACGCGTGGTGTTCGTTGACACCAATGAAATTGCCTGGGTCGAAGCGGCCGGGAACTACGTTGAGGTGAATACCAGCGGTGGCCGCTACTTGTTGCGGGAAGGAATTGGCAGCCTCGCCAAAAGACTTGATGCGAACCAGTTCGTTCGCATCCATCGCTCAATTATCGTGAACGTGCGGAAGATCAAAGAACTGCAGCCTTGTAACCGCGGGGAGTACGTAGTTGTTCTCCGAGATGGTAAACAGCTTTCGTGCAGCCGCGGCTACCGCGCAACACTTCAAGAGCTGATCGCAGCGCAGTAAAATTCATCCGCGCTAATGGCCCACAGCTATTGCTGGTAGGCATCCACTCTCGCGGTTGTATCGCCGCTCCCCGCCAGCGCGAAATACTGTGAAGCGGAGATCATGTACAGAATCTGCGCCTCCGGGTTACCGTTCACTGCTACCGCGACTCTGCCGTTATTTGCCACGGAGGCCGTGCCCGCGGTCTGGCTCTGGCTCAGTCCATTCTGATTACTCTCATCCGAAGTGACGGTGATGTTGCCCGATCCAGCGATCGCGATGCTTACGACGTTCCAGACACTAGTATCGACTGGAGGAAGCGAGCCGCCAGCGTAGGTCCCGGAAAGAGAAGTCACCGAAAAGAATCCCGACTGCGGTGGTACTTGCGGTGTCATGAATCCGAAACTGACGGCAGTGTCCGTGCCGATGATGAAGGCCTGGTTCGTGGTCACCAGGTAAAGGACAGGTTGGGAATTTTGGAAGCCCGATCCACTCGTCAGCGTCAGCGTCGTCCGGCCGTTCGGAGCCACGACGTAAGTTCCGGCTCCCACCACCGGCTGCGCAGTTACGGTACCGCCGCTGTTCTGGTCGGAAGTCATATTGAAACCTCCACCAGCGCTAGCGAATAATCCAACCTGGCTCTCCGGAGTTGTCGCATCTAGCGCCGTTACTTCGAATACGCCCGTGCCGGCGAGGTTGTCCGTCTGGAAGGAGTTGGTCGACTGTTGAAGAATCGTCCCACTTACCAGCGGATAGCCACCCGTTGCAAAGGCATCGGTTTCGACGACCAGCAGTTGCGTCGCATTGATAATGTAGAAGCTGTAACCGGTGGTTTGCTGGCCAGTCTTGATGTTTGCCGTCCCTCGGCCGTTGGTCGCAACGGTGTAGCCGCCGGTGAAAGAAACGTTCGAGACAACACCCGTGCTGCTATCGTCGGAATCCAACACCCCACCGGTAAAGTTCCCCGCTCCATCGGCTACAAAGGCTCCCGCCAGACCAAACCGATTCGAGCTGGGATCGATTCCCACGAATCCGAATGCGTAGTTGCCCGTAATTGCTGACAGGGTAAATGCAGAGGGGGTTTGTTTCAAGAGCACGCCAGAATTGCGCGTACCGCCGCCCGTGGCGTCGTCGAACTCAATGATGTTCGCGTTCCCGCCAGCCGTTATGGACAGCGCAAATGTGCGGGTGCCTCCCGTCGTCATGTTCAGGTTCATGAAGCCCAGGCCATTCGTGCCGATCGAATATGTGCCGGTGAAGGTCTGGCTGAGCAACGGTACCGTCGTGTCATTTATATCCATGATGCCGCTGGAAATGTTCCCTTTTCCGTCGGCCACAAAGCTTCCCGCGGCGACGAAAATCGGAAGTTGCGTTCCATTGCCAACAGAGCCACGGACTGAAAACGCGTAGTTGCCGCTCACGATCCCGTTGTTGGTAGTTCCGGCATTGATAGTAATGCTTAAGTTCGCCGTGGCGAGCTGGGCGGGCGTCGACGAGTCAGTCACCTGCACCGTAAAACTTGTGGTTCCAGTCGCAATAGGCGTTCCTGAAATCACCCCGCTGGAGCTGAGAGAAAGACCCGGGGGCAACAAGGTGCCTCCTGTAAGGGTCCAGGTATACGGCTGGATTCCGCTGCTTGCCTGCAAAGTCTGGCTGTAAGTGGAGCCCACCGTGCCTGCTTGCAATGACCCAGTTGCGACCGATAGCGGCGGCGGCCGATTGATCACGATACTCAGAGCCTGGGTAACGATCGCGTCCGAGGAATCCTCGACCTGGACGGTGAAATTGTATGTTCCCAACGTCGTTGGCGTACCGGTGATTTCGGCGGATGTGCTTGTGCTCGTCGTCTGAAAGGTTAGTCCCGGCGGAAGACTGCCTGAAATGATCGTCCAAGTAAAAGGTGCGGGTGCACCGGCGGCATTGATGAATGAATCATAGGCAACATTAAGAAGACCACCAGGCAACGACGTGGTGGTGATCGTAAGCACCGCGACCAGCGAAATCGATTGGGTCGCGGTCACAGTCGTGTTGGCCACTGAAGTTGCCGTGATCGTTGCAGTGGTGGCGACCGCGACGGTTGCTGGGGCCGTATAGACGACGGCGGTCGTGGTGTTGCCGCTCAAGGTGCCGGGACCGGTAAGCGTCCACGTCACACCTTGGTCTAACTTGTCGTTAGTGAGGGTGGCAATAACCGTCGCGGTTTGGCCGGGATTCAGCGACGTTTCCGAGGTAGACAGCGTAATCGTGATAGCGCCGCTACCCGAACAACCCGAAAAGGCCAACCAATACACAAGGATACCGACCAACAACAAGCAAAGAGGTCTGAATTTTCTCACGATTTCTCCACTGAAAGTTGTAACAATATCCTTGCGAAACAGCAAGCTGCTAGAACGAGAACAGAACCTGCAGATCGATTCTTCGAGTCGCTGAGCCAAACGAGTAAGGCCCGCCGGCAAGTGCATTCGATTCGCCGAATAGCGGCGAATTGAGATTGCCAGTGGGTGGCGCCAGGTTCACCCGATTAAGAACATTTCTTGCGGAAACGCTGAAGGTTAGATTATAGCGCCGATTGGTGTTGGCTCCCATGCTGAAAGGACCTCCGCCACCACCACCGCCACCTAGACCGCGACCTCCCAAACCGCCTCCCGGAGCGCCGCCGCCGCGTCCGCCGCCTGGACCGCCAGGGCCACCCCCTTGTCCGGTCTGAGGCCCGCGGGCGCCGGCGCCCACTTCTCGTCCAAACCCGATGGTCTTGCTAAGTCGCAAATTCACGGCGAACAGCGTAGGTCCCGTGCCGATATTGATCGGAATCGGCGTGTACCCTGAAGCAGGAGAAAGGTTGAAAGTTCCCAATGGAGTACACGCTATGCCAGAAGTATACGGAGCCGCATTGCTGCATCGGGCATTCGAAACTAAGGAAGGGCGATCGTTGAAAATGGAATCACCGTTCAAGTCCTGACCGACCGTGACGTTATAGGGCACGCCCGAACTCACGATAATGAATGGGTTCAAACGAAACGCGTAGGGCAATGAAACGGTTCCACCAATAACTCCGCGGCTGCGGACGTCGAATTGCGACCGGCCATAGTCGGCAATCGGGTCATACGAATTGGAAAGAAAGTTGGCGCTGATCGACGAGCTACCCGGAGAAAATCCCCCAGCACCGGGCCCACCTGACCCCGCTCCCAAATCGCTGTGGGCATAATTGAGCGAGTAAAAGCCGAATAGCGAAAGCTTGGTTCCGATGTTGGTTCGCACATTGGCGATCAACTGGTTCTGACGGAATATCCCCTCAGAGTCGTATTGATAAATGTTGTCCGAGCCTCCGAAGGGCCTTACGCCGGGCGGATACGTACCGGGCAACGGAGCATTGGCGTTCCGCAGGAAAACTTGGTGCTCCCCATAAGAATTTATATAAGTGACGGCTGCAGTGGTGCTTTTAGCAAGTTGCCGCTCAACGCCGATCGCCGACTGCATGGTGTACGGCGCTCTCAAGTTAGAAGAGATTTGATAGCGGGTTGGGGAAGTCTGCTCCACGGGAATGTTTCCCGACGTGAGTCCGGGAACAATCGTTTGCTGTTGGGTAAACCCGTTTAGACGCTCCGCTTGTAGGACAAGGTTGTACGGGAAACGGTCGTAGAACATGCCGTATCCGGCCCGGAGCACGGTCTTTGGAGCTGCCTTTTTGCCGCCGCCACCCAGACCCCAGGCAAAAGTTAATCGAGGAGCAAAATCGGCATGGTCATGGATGTCATTCTGGGTCTCGAAGCGCAGGCCATAGCTCAGCGTCATGTTGGGGCGGATTCGCCAATCATCCTGGACGTAGAGGCCGGCATCCACCAAGTTGACCTCGGACAGCGGCTGCCCGGTTGTTATTGAGAACTGGCTGGCGCCGCAGTTTGCTAATTGACCCGTCGTCGGTATCGTGGGCAACGCCGCTATCAACAACGACAGGCACGACGTTCCCGGCAGCACATTGATCTCGTAGTTGGTCAAAGTAGAGAACGTAAATGCGCCGTTGAAATTCTGATTTGAGACGTTGGAATCCGTCATGTCGCGCAGACGCCCACCGAATTTTATTAAGTGGTTGCCGTGAACGATGGAAGTGTAGTTCTGCAGCTCATAGTGGTTCTGCGTGTCTGAACTGTTGCCGATCTGATTTCCTCCCCCTGTAAACGCTCCCAGCACGGATATGGTCGGCGAGAAATTCGGCACCGTCTGACTGGTATCGTCACGGAGATATTGAAACCGGGTTTCATTCACAATATTCGTGCTCACCACCTGCGTGTCGCTGATTTGCACCGTGTGCTCGACCGAAGTCGTGTTGTAAGCCTGGGTAGGAAGAGAAAATTGTCCGACTCCATCATTGGTTTCGCTATCACGGTAATACTGATAACGAACCGTCAAGGTGTTGCTCGGAGTGAGCTGGAAATCGAATCGAGGACCCAGATTGATTCGAGTTTCGGGATTCGGAACTGCCTGTGCGAAGTTCGCGGTGGTTGGATTGGGGTCAGCAGTTGTGGGCACGATCGCATTCACAATGTTTGAATCGTTGATATCCCTGACCTGCGCGGTGAAGAAGAATGAAGCATGCTTGCTGATCGGACCACTCACACTGCCGTTGAAAAGTTCTGAGTGAAAAGACGGCTGGTTCGGTGCGAACGGGCTCAGTGCATCGAAGGCAGAGGAATTGCCGTCGAGCAGGAACTGGCCGTGAAACTGGTCTGTGCCTGGTTTGGTGAAGATTTCAATCCGTCCATAGCCTAGCTTGTCGTACTCCGCGGAAAACGGATTTTGATTGATGCGGATCTCGCGAATCGAGGACTTCGGCGGAAGCTGGCCCGCGGTGAATCCATCGATGTAAATCTGGCCGCCGTTGGGTCCGGCTGACGGTCCCGCAAGTGCTTCGAGTTCCTGTTGTAACTCGTCGGGATCATCGGACAGGGCTTCGAGATCCTTCCCCTTGATCACGATAGAACTGGCATTCTCCGACGGGTTCACGCTCACCGTCGTGCCTTCTTCCTGGACCTCAACCTTTTCTTGTTCGACCTGAATCTCGAGCGCAATATCAAAATGTTGCACTTGACTTGCAGCAATTGCGAAGTTTTGCTCTGTGGATACTGCGAAGCCTTTCGCTGACGTCGTGATGGTGTAGCTGCCGGGCGGCAATCCCTTCAGTTCGTAGTTTCCCTGGTTGTCGGTGACAGCGGTTGTCTTTTGCCCGTCAGGTCCGGTGGCGGTGACGGTTGCTTGCGGGATGACTGCGCCGGTAGGATCCGTCACTTTTCCGCGAAGCGTGCCTGCCGTCGTTTGCGCGGGCATGTAGCTCGTCAACAGCCATGCGACAAGCGTGACAAATATAAATGGAAGACATCGAGACCGGCGGGACTTCATCAATTCTCCTGAAGCAATTTTATGGGGCCGTTCAGCTATGGGTTTGCACCTGCCGCAGCGTCGCCGCCACCGCCCCCGAGGTTCCAGGGAGAAAGAAGCATTGCCGCCTGACTGCCAGTTGGTGAGGCGGACAGAATAGGCTCCACGCCGGACAATAATGTTATCGCGGTCGGCTGAGTGCTGGCCGTACCTTCGGTGGTCACAACCATGACCGCATCCCCCTTTTGCAAATCGGCGAGCGTTACCGGAGGCATTCGCTTCAACATTTGCTGGAAGTCGGGTGGCCCACCCGGACGAGCGCCTGCGGCATCGCCAGCAGGCACGGTCTGACCACCCTTAGCAGCATCTGGCGGATTTGCACCGGGAGCCGATGGGTGAGCGGCGGCATCCGGCGATCCGCCTCGCAATCGTTGCGCAACCCGTTGTGCCACCGTGGGAGGCAGTTTTCGCAGTTGCGAGTCGGCAGTAATGCTAAGGGTAACGGGCTTTTTCGTTGCCAAGTCCATCACGGTAATCGTGTTCGCGCTCGCATCCGTGGCAGTGACCTGACCCGCAATGTTCCGAAATGCGCCCGAAACCACTTCATCCGCGTCAAGTTCGGTGCCGTCTGCACTACGGGTCCCGCGCGCCCGCAACTGGTCCCCAGAATGAATCTCATCCAGAGTGCTCGGCTTCGCGTCGTCGAACTTGATCGAGTCGGGAGAGTATCGGCGAATAATTGTGGATTTCGAAATGTGAATCGTAACCGGCTTGGCGTCGCTGGCCGGCGGAGCTGACAGCGAAACGCT
>Ga0209530_1000663_pt1 | contig 21314 bp, 15 predicted proteins | sample BlaSpr_A8_Ref_O1_FD_187987 | JGI IMG/M metagenome (GOLD analysis project Ga0209530, IMG submission 187987) | Forest soil microbial communities from Thunder Bay, Ontario, Canada - Black Spruce, Ontario site 2_A8_Ref_O1 (SPAdes) (version 2) | ecosystem: Environmental > Terrestrial > Soil > Boreal...
CCGCCGGACAGCGTGGTGAGCGGCTGGCCGATGCTGAGGTAGCCGAGCCCGACGTCGGCGAGCCGGCCGAGGATGGCGTGGGCCGCCGGTGTCTTGGCCTCCCCCGCGCTGAAGAACTCCGCCGCCTCGCTGACCGGCATCGCGAGCACCTCGCTGATGTCACGCCCGCCGAGGTGGTAGTCGAGCACCGATGCCTCGAACCGCTTCCCCTCGCACTCCTCGCAGGTGGTGGCGACGCCCGCCATTATCGCCAGGTCGGTGTAGATGACCCCGGCACCGTTGCAGCCGGGGCAGGCACCCTCAGAGTTGGCGCTGAACAGGGCCGGCTTCACCCCGTTGGCTTTCGCGAACGCCGTCCGGATCGGGTCAAGCAGGCCGGTATACGTCGCCGGGTTGCTCCGCCGCGAGCCGCGGATCGGGGCCTGGTCGACCGACACCACCCCGTCCCGGCCGGACACCGAGCCGTGGATCAGCGAGCTCTTGCCCGACCCGGCCACGCCGGTTACCGCCACCAGCACGCCGAGCGGTATGTCGACATCGACGTCCCGCAGGTTGTGCGTGCTGGCGCCGCGTACCTCCAGCGTGCCTGAGGGCGTCCGCACCGACGGCTTCAGGCGGGCCCGGTCGTCCAGGTGCCGTCCGGTCAGCGTGCCGCTGGCCCGCAGCCCGTCGACGGAGCCCTCGAAGCAGACGGTGCCGCCCGCCGTGCCGGCGCCGGGGCCGAGGTCGACGACGTGGTCGGCGATCGCGATCATCTCCGGCTTGTGCTCCACGACCAGCACCGTGTTGCCCTTGTCCCGCAGCCGCAGCAGCAGGTCGTTCATCCGCTGGATATCGTGCGGATGCAGCCCGGCGGTCGGCTCGTCGAAGACGTAGGTGACGTCGGTGAGCGAGGAGCCGAGCTGGCGGATCATCTTGACGCGCTGCGCCTCGCCGCCGGAAAGCGTGCCGACCGGCCGGTCCAGGCTCAGGTAGCCGAGCCCGATCTCGGCGAACGAGTCGAGGGCCTGCGTGAGGCTGGCGAGCAGGGGTGCCACCGACGGCTCGGCGAGGTCGCGGATCCAGCCGGCCAGGTCGCTGATCTGCATCGCGCAGGCGTCGGCGATGCTGATCCCGCCGATCTTCGACGACCGGGCCGCCTCGGTGAGCCTGGTACCGCCGCAGTCCGGGCACGTGGTGAAGGTGACGGCACGGTCCACGAACGCCCGGATGTGCGGCTGCATCCCCTCCTTGTCCTTGGAGAGCATCGACTTCTGGATGCGCGGGATCAGGCCCTCGTACGTCATGTTGATGCCCGCGATCTTTATCCTGACCGGCTCGTGGTGCAGGAAGTCGTGCAGCTCCTTCTTCGTGTACCTGCGGACCGGCTTGTCCGGGTCGACGAAGCCCGACTCGATGTACAGCCGGGAGTTCCAGCCGCCCCCCGTATAGCCCGGGGCGGTGATCGCGCCCTCGCGCAGCGACTTAGTCTCGTCGTAGAGCTGGCTCAGGTCGATATCGGTGACCGCGCCCCGGCCCTCGCAGCGGGGGCACATGCCGCCGGTAATGCTGAAGCTGCGCCGCTCCTTCACGGTCTTCCCGCCCCGCTCGAGCGTGACCGCGCCGGCACCGCTGATCGAGGCGACGTTGAAAGAGAACGCCTTGGGCGAGCCGATGTGCGGCCGCCCGAGCCTGCTGAAGACGATCCGCAGCATCGCGTTCGCGTCCGTCGCGGTGCCGACCGTGGAGCGGGGGTCGGCGCCCATCCGCTGCTGATCGACGATGATCGCGGTGGTCAGCCCTTCCAGGACATCCACCTCGGGCCGCGCCAGCGAGGGCATGAAGCCCTGCACGAACGTGCTGTACGTCTCGTTGATCAGCCGCTGCGACTCCGCGGCGATCGTGTCGAAGACCAGGGAGCTCTTGCCCGAGCCGGACACGCCGGTGAACACCGTCAGCCGGCGCTTCGGCAGCGCGACGCTGACGTCCTTGAGGTTGTTCACCCGCGCGCCGTACACGCGGATCTGGTCGTGGCTGTCCATTCCCTACCGGTCCTGGAGCAGGCCGAGGACGTTGCCGTCGGGGTCGGTGAAGGTGGCCACCAGGCGGCCGCTGCCCACGTCGCGCGGGGCGTCCTTCACGACGGCACCGGCCGCGGTGACCTCGGCCAGCTTCGCCTCGATGTCCGCCACCTGCCAGTAGGCCACCGGCGAGGTCATGCCCTGCGCGGCGCCGCCGGGTACCAGCCCGATGTGCTGGCCCTCAGTGTCGAAGCCGACGTAGTACTCGGCGTCGGCGCTCGGCTCGACACCGAGCAGGGCGATGTACACCGGCTTGGCCTTCGCCAGGTCGGACACGGGATGGAGCACGGTCTTGATGCCCTGAGTGGTGGTCATGATTACTCCTTCGTGCAGCTGTGATGCCTGTGACCCTCACGCTAGCGGCGGCTCGGCAGCCGGTGCTTCTCGAATCCTGACCGGTCCTGCAGGTATCTGCATGATTACTTAAGGTAGCCTATGCCAGGTATCCGACGAACGAGCGGGCGGCTGCCTCGATGTCCGCCGCGGTCCAGTCCAGCGCGGACGCCGACACCTGCACCTCCGCCTTCGCGACATCCGGCACGTCCGTGCCGGCCCAGCCGCGGAACAGGCTGATCCGCTCCTGCTCCGCCTGGCGCAGGACCGCCTCGTCGAGTACGGCGGCCGGGTACGGCAGCCACACCGCGAACTGGTGCGTATGGGGTACGGCCGGATGAATGCGGAACCACGGCACCTCATCCGCGAACGCCGTGTGCAGTGCCTGCGCCACCGTGGCCGCGTGCGCCACGTAGGACGGCAGCCGCGGCAGCTCGCTGTCCAGGCCGCTCATCGCCGCGAGTACCGCGGGAAACTGCTGGTAGAGCATGCCGCCGTACCGCTGCCGCCACGCCCTGGCCTCGGCTATCACGTCGGCAGGCCCGGCGACGGCGGCGCCCGACAGGCCGCCCAGAGACTTGTAGAACGACACGTACACGCTGTCGGCCAGGGCGGCGATCTCATCGAGGGGCCTGCCGAGATGCCTGGCGGACTCCCACAGCCGGGCCCCGTCGAAATGAACGAACGCACCCCGGTCCCTCGCCGCCGCCACCGTCGCGGTCAGCTCGGCCCACGTCGGCAGCACGAACCCCGCGTCGCGCAGCGGCAGTTCCAGCATCAGCGTGCCGAAAGGCTCGTCCGCGTCGCGTACCTCGGCGGCGCCGGGCAGCCGCGAGGCCGTGGTCGGGTAGATGGCGCGCAGGCCGGTCAGCACGGACAGCGCATCCCGTTCGTGCCGCGCCGGGTGCGACAGCGGATGCAGAGCGACCGTCGTACTGCCGCTGCGGGCCGCCCAGCAGCGCAGCACCACTTGCTGCGCCATCGTCCCGGTCGGGAAGAACACCGCGGCCGGCTTGCCGAGGAGCCCGGCGACCCGTTCCTCCAGCTGCCGGACGATGCCGTCTCCGTACATGTCCGGAGCGGCGTCCAGGTCGCGGGGGGTGTCCAGGATCGCCGCCAGGCGCTCGCGCATCGATGGCTGCTTGCCGTGCGAGAGCACCCGGTCGCACGCGTTGACCGCCGCGAGGCGCCGGGCTCGCTGGTCTTCTTCACCCACGCAAGGGACGTTATCAGGATGGCGCCGACCGGTACTTCCGCTCGTAACAACGGCCAATTAGTGTGCCTCTAGGACGCCGCGCCCCCCGGAGGCACAGATGACAGCAGTCGGCACGACAGGGTCCGCGGAAGGCACGCTCGCTGTCCAGGAGAAAGCCAAGCTGCGCAAGGTACTCGGCCGGCTTGACCTCGTCCTGTTCACCGCCTGCGCGATCGTCGGCCTGGACAGCATCGCGCAGGCCGCGGAGGGAGGCGCGCAGGCCATCACCTGGCTGGCGATCTCGCTGGTCTGCTTCCTCATCCCGTACGGCATGCTGGTCGCCGAGCTCGGCGCCGCCTTCCCGGTCGAAGGCGGCCCGTACGAGTGGGCGCGGATGTCGTTCGGCCGCGCGGCAGGCGCCGTCACCGCGATCCTGTACTGGCTGTCCAACCCGCTGTGGGTGGGCGGCACGCTCACCGCCGCGACGATTGCCTCGCTGAACAGCTTCGTGTTCAGCAAGCCGCTGAGCACGACCTGGGAGATCGTCATCGGCCTGGTGTTCATCTGGGTGACCACCGGGATCGCCATCGTCGCGTTCCGGATCGGCAAGTGGGGCCCGAACATCGGCACGTTCGTCAAGATCGCCGTGGTCCTGCTGTTCACCGGGCTGTTCATCGCGTTCATCGCCCAGCATGGCCGCCCGCACGGCACCTCGGGTGCGGGTGACTTCAAGCCGACCCTCAGCGGCTTCCTGGTCTCGATCGGCATCCTGGTGTTCATGTGGGTCGGCTTCGAGCTGTCCACCGGGGCCGCCGAGGAGATGCGCAACCCGCAGCGTGACGTGCCGCGGATGATCCTCCGCTCCGGACTGGTCGCCGCGGTGCTGTACGCACTGGTCATCGGCGGCATCGTTCTGGTCATCCCCAAGGCCTCGCTGTCCAACGTGAGCGGATTCGCGGACGCGTTCACCAACGTCTCCGCCACGCTCCACTCGCACGCTCTGGACGTGACCTTCTCCGTGCTGGTCATCATCACGCTGGTCTGCAGCGGCGCGGTCTGGCTGGAGGGCGCGGACCGCACCCAGGCCATCGCCGCCCTGGACGGCGCGGCGCCATCCTGGATGGGCAGGTTCACCAGCTTCGGCACACCGATCGCGGTGAACCTCAGCTCGGGCGTGGTGGCCTCGGTCATGTGCGTGATCGTCTTCGTGGCGACAAGCGGCAGCCTGGCCAGCTTCTTCTCGATCATGCTGTCGCTGACGATCTCCTCAACCGCCGTCGGGTACTTCTTCATCTTCCCGGCGCTGCTGATCCTGCGCCGCAAGTACCCGAACGCCGCCCGCCCGTACCGGGTGCCGGGCGGGCGGGCAGGCGCGTGGGCCGCGGTCATCATCACCGAGCTGTTCGTTATCGTCACTGCCATCACGCTGCTGTGGCCGGGGGCGATCAACGCCCTGTTCGGCCAGTCGTACTCGATCGAGGCTGGCTACAGCGTGTCCCGCCCGTTCTTCGAGTGGGTGACGCTGGGCTCGCTGGCGGGGATGATCGCGCTTGGCCTGGTGTTCTGGCAGCTCGGCGAGCGCACCCGCAAGGCCGGCCTGACCGGCATCTCGATCCCGGCCGATACCGCCGAGGGCTAGGACGATTCCAGGATCACCATCGACTCGGCCGGCAAGGTGATGCCGCCGGCTAGAGATGAGCTGCTTGCCGTGCCCTGGACGATGGTGGAATCGGTCGCGTTCTGGTTGCCCGCGCTGTAGGTCCAGGTCTGCAGCTTGCCGAAGAGCGGCAAGGCGGCGTGGAACCGTATCGTCTGCGCCGAGCTCGTGTTCGTGTTGATGAACGCGACCGCCTCCTTGCCACCGGGCAGCAGGGACTGGTAGGCCAGAACGCCAGCCGGGTCCGAAGTCGTCATCGCGCCCAGCAGTGCGTGCGGCTGGGCCAGCAGCGCGGCGAGCAGGTAGCCGTAATAGGGCGTCTCCGGCACGGGCGGGGAGCCCGACGTGAACATCCCGTAGTCCGGGCTGGCGCAGGCCGCGCCCGTGTTGCCGTAGTTATTCATGTCCCACCAGTCGACGCTCGTCGCCCCGGCGGCCAGCCAGGACAGGACATCCCCGGCGGCGAACAAGGCCCCGGCCGGCGTGCAGACCGTCGTCGTCTCGTTGTTGGAAACGCCGGTCTCTCCGACCACGACCTGGGCGCCTGGATCGTAGGTGTTGAGCTCGCCGCGGATCTGCGCGTACAGCGCGGGCACCGACATCAGGGACTGCAGGACCTGCTGGTCGGTCGGGTTGCTGCCGCCAGTGCTGCCGGAGAAGAAGAACGGGTAATAGTGAGCGTCGACGAACCCGATGTACCTGCCGTCCTGGCCGAGCACGGTGTTGTTCCACTCCGAGTTGTCTGGTACGCCCGCTCCCGCAACCTCACTGCTGAACGCCCAGGGCACGCCGATCCGGGCAAACGGATCGGCGTTCTTCATTGCCCGCAGGAACGTGAGAGCGCTGGCCGCGTAGGAGGTCGCGAGGGTCTGGGTTCCCGCGGCGTTGCCCTGAGTCACCTGGGGGCACGTCGGGTTCTCAAAGACACCATCGACGGTGGTGTAGTCGTTGGGGATATAACCCTGATAGTTCTCCGGCGGTCCGGACAGCGAGTTGTTGACCTCCCAGCAGCCGTAGCTCTCGTTGCCGACCTCCCACAGGGCCACGCCGTCACCCGGCGTCGTCTGCGCGTGCGTTACCCAGGCGGCCGCCTCGGCCGGCGTCCCCGAGCCGTAGTTCACGGTCACGAAGCTCTGCGCGCCCACCGCCTTCGCCTGGGCAGAGAACTGGTCGAAGTCAAGCGAGTCCGAGGTCGCGCAGCTGGAGCCTGTTACCACGTAGGAGGCGGTGGGATCGTCCGGCAGGCAGTTCTCTATGTTCGAATTGGTCTGCCAGTCGTAGGCGTCGGCGTAGGAGCCGCCGCCATACCGCAGCAGGCCGATGCTTGCCGCCTGGAGAAGGGGCTGGATGGTGTTCACCCCGCCGTCCGCGGACGTATCGGCCGCGTAGATGTAGTCCCAGGGCGCGGTGTTGAGCCCGAGAGCCAGCGGCGACACCACATTGACCGGCGGCTCCTCTGACGGTGTCGCCGCACCCGCCGGCGTCGATAGCGCGACGGTGATACCCACGGCCAGGCCGACACCGCACCCGGCCCGGATCGCCCGCCGCCGTTTCGAGGATGGTCGGGACGTTTGTCTCATGGCTCCTCCTTGATCGATGAGTTAAGGTCACTGGCATTACCGGCGAATCAATGAGCAGGCGACGCGTCGTTGCCAGGCCCCAGTCGTCCAGCTGGCGCAGTCCGTCCCCGCAGGACCGGAGTCCGCCGTAGCGCTCCACTACCGACGCCCACTCCGACCGCCGCTGAACCTGCGGTCGCAGCATCAGGCAATCCGGGTCGTTGACCCAGAACCGGCCGTGCTGCCAGGCGCGCGCGATGACGTTCCTGGCCGCGTTCCGCTGCGACGGCATGGTCGGCTGACCGCCAGGCGGCTCATAGTCGGCCGCGATGTCCGGACCCACGCGCATGGCGTCGACCAGCCCGACCGAGGGCAGGATCGGCGCGCCGCAGCCCACCAGCAGCGCGTCCGGACCGATCGCGTCGCGGATCAGGCGCAGCCCGTGGCGGTAGGCCTCGACGCCGGTCATGGCCACGTGCCGGGAGCCCTCGACGGCTCCCGCGTAGCAGAAGTCGACCTTGAAATAGCCGATGCCCCAGCTGCGCATGGTGCCCAGCACCCCGGCCAGGTAGCCGGCCGCGTCCGGGTGCGTCAGGTCAAGAGCGGCGCACGAGTCCCGGCACACCGTGCCCGCGTACACCGGCTCGCCGGTCCCCGGGTCACGGACCACCCAGTCCGGATGGGTGGCCAACAGCTCGCTGGAGCGTCCGGCCAGCATCGGCGCGATCCAGATGCCGGCCCGCCGGCCGGTGCTCCTTATCCTGGAGATCAGGCCGGGCAGGTCGGCGAAGCGGCCGGAAGGCGTCAGCCAGTCGCCAGGACACGACTCGTAGCCGTCATCGATCTGGACGACGCCGACCGGGACGCGCAGCTCGTCCATCGCGGCCAGGTTGGCCAGCATGTCGGCCTGGGTCACGCCCGAGTAGTACTGGTACCACGAGCACCAGACCGGCGGGATCGTGCGCAGTACGACCTCTGTCGCGAACTGGTCCGCCCACCTGCCCAGGGCCCCCGGGATCCCGCCGGGACCGCGATCTTGCGTCCCGGTGACCGGGGCGTCGGCGCTGACGATCAGCTCCTCGCCGCGCAGCCTGGCCTGGATGACGGGCACCCGGCTGCTTGTATCCGTGGCTCCGAATACGGTCACCGGCCCGCCGTCGGCGGGATCGACGGCCAGCAGCCCCGAGCCCTCGAGCACGCCGGCCGGCGCCGCCTGGCCGTACTGGCAGTCGATCGCCAGCGACTCCGGCGAGGTGACCTGCCTCGGCGCGGCCGTCGCCGGGAAAGAACCGGTCTGGCTCCACGACTGCCAGCCCTCGGCATACACCCGCGCTCGCGCCGGGTCGACGCGGACAGCCGCGATCTGCGTCATCATCGCTCCGCCTCTGCTCTCGGCCCGTCCGCGCCAGCCTGCTGATGCAGCCAGCAGAGCGCACGGTGATCAAGTCCGACCGGGACGTCCGGCGGCCGGGTCGCACACACGTCCATGGCCTGCGGACAGCGCGGCAGGAACTGGCACCCCGCACCGGTGAGCACCTCGCGCCGCTCGGCCGCCAGCACGGGCCCACCGGGCGCCAGGACTGAGCCGTCGGCTCGCGCCACGCGAGCCGCCTGGCGCGCCCGGCGCGCCTGCGCCAGCTCGGCCCGGGTCCGCCCGGGATCCGGCGCGGCCGAGGCGAGCAGCTGCGTGTACGGGTGCGACGGCCGCAGGATCACCTCGTCACTAGGCCCGTGCTCGACGATCTCGCCCCGGTACATCACCATGATCCGCGCGGAGAAATACCTGGCCGTCGCCAGGTCGTGGGTGACATAGAGCAGCGCGAGATTGCGTTCCCGCTTGAGCCGGTCCAGCAGGTTGAGTATCTCCAGCCGGATCGACACGTCCAGCATCGACACCGGCTCGTCCGCGAGCAGCACGTCAGGGCCGGACGCCAGCGCCCGCGCGATCGCCACCCGCTGCCGCTGGCCGCCGGACAGCTCGTGCGGGTACTTGCGCGCGATCTCCTCGGCCGGGGTGAGGTTGACCGAGCCGAGCAGCTCGGCCACTTCCGCATCGAGCCGGGCCCGGCTGTGCTGCGGGTGCAGCATCAGGATCGGCCTGGCCAGGTGATGCCGCACGGTGTGCATGGGGTTGAGCGACGCGAACGGGTCCTGGAAGATCAGCTGGACACGCTTGCGGTAGGCGCGCAGCGCCCGCCCGTGCCGCCCGGGCGGCTCGCCGTCGAGCAGGACCGTGCCAGCTGCCGGCCGGACCAGCTGACCGACCGCGCGCACCACGGTGGACTTCCCGCTGCCGCTCTCGCCGACCAGCGCCAGGGTTTCTCCCTTTTCCAGGGAGAACGAGCAGTGGTTCACCGCCCGCAGGCTCGTTCCTCCGCGCAGGCGGAAGTCCACGACGAGATCCTGGATTTCTAGAATTGCTCGCACTGTTTCCCCGTTCGCTCGCCGCCGGGCGCCCTAGGCACTGTCTTCCCTCGTCGCTTCGCTCCTCAGTCCAGACAGCGCCGCGCCCTTTGGCTCGCTCACTCGGGGCTCGTTCACTCGGGGCTCGCTCGCGAAGGGCCCGCTCACTAGGTGGCAGGCGGCTAGCCAGTCGTCTTCGCGGCCGGGGACGGGGAGAAGGGGCGGCGGGGTGGTGTGGCAGGGCTCGAACGCGGCGGGGCAGCGCGGGGCGAACGGGCAGCCCGCGAAGTCCGCGCGCAGGTCGGGCGGGCTGCCGGGGATGCCGTGCAGTTCACGACGTTCGCCGCGCATGTCGGGGAACGAGCCGAGCAGTCCCTGGGTGTAGGGGTGGGCGGGCGCCCGGCCCATCAGCTCGGTCGGCGCGTACTCCACGATCTGGCCGGCGTACATGACCGCCAGCCGGTCGCTCACCTCGAGCAGCAGCGACAGGTCGTGGGTAATGAAGACGACGCTGAACCCGAACTCTTCCCTGAGCCGCTCGATCTCGTCCAGGATCTCCCGCTGCACCACCACGTCGAGCGCGGTGGTCGGCTCGTCCATGATGACGAGCTCGGGTTCCAGGGCGAGGGCCATCGCGATCACGACCCGCTGGCGCATCCCCCCGGACAGCTCGTGCGGGAAACCATGAGCGCGCCCAGGGTCTATGCCGACCATCTCCAGCAGCTCGCGGGCGCGGCGGGCGCGGGCGGCCGAGTCCATGTCGGGGCGGTGCGCGGCGAAGATGTCGCTGAACTGCTTGCCGATGCTGGTCACCGGGTTCAGCGCGTTCATCGCGCTCTGGAAGACCATGGACACCTTGTTCCAGCGGAAGTGCCTGAGCTGCTCGGGCGTCAGCGCCATCAGGTCGAGCGGCTGGCCATGGGCCGGGCTGAACGTGATCGACCCGCCAGTCAGCCGGGCAGGCGGCCGGAGCAAGCGGGCGATCGCGGCCGCGAGCGTGGACTTCCCGCAGCCGCTCTCCCCCGCGACGCCGAGCACCTCGCCACGGCGCAGGCCGAAGCTCACCTGCCGCACGGCCCTGGTCGGCCGCCTGGCCGCATACTCGACGTCGAGGTCGGTCACCTGCAAGATCACGTCCGAGTCGGTGCCGGTCACGAGACCACCTCGCGGCCCCGCGTCCCGCGCCCGCGTTCCTTCACGGGCCGGTAGGTCCGCAGCCGGGGATTGAGCAGCTCGTCCATGCTGAAGTTGATCAGCGCGAGCCCCATCCCCAGCAGCGCGATGCACGCGCCAGGCGGGACGAACCACCACCAGGCTCCGCTCTGCAAGGCCTCGTCGTTCCACGCGAAGAACAGCATGTTGCCCCAGGTGAGCTGGCTGACGTCGACGATCCCGAGGAACGCGATCGTGGCCTGGGTGAGGATCGCGAAGATCATCGCGAAGATGAACTGCGAGACGATGATCGGCAGCTCGTTCGGCAGGATCTCGACGAGGACAATCCGCCACGCCCGCTCGCCCCCCGCCCGCGCCGCGAGCACGTACTCGCGGTTGCGGACCGACAGGGTCTGCGCACGGAGCACGCGGGCGGACGCCGCCCAGCTCGTCAGCGCGATGACCAGGATCAGCGCGGTCAGGTTCCCCTGCTTCACGTAGGCGAACGTGACAATGATCAGCGGGAACGTCGGGATGACCAGGATGACGTTGGACAGCAGGGACAGCGCGTCGTCCACGATGCCGCCCACGTATCCGCCCGTGATGCCGATGAGGATGGAGATGACGGTGGCGAGCAGCCCGGCGCCGACCCCGATCTCGATCGAGGCGCGGGCGCTGACCACGAGCTGGGCGAACACGTCCTGCCCGACCTGGTTGGTACCGAGCCAGTGCGCGATCGACGGCGCCTGGTACGTCGCCGTGCTCAGCTGGTTGGGGTTCGGGGTGAAGAACGGCCCGAAGATCGCCAGCAGCACGAAGAAGCCGACTATGCTCACGCCGGCGACAAGCCGGCCCGACCGGAACGCCTCGCGCAGCCGCCCAGCCAGGCGCCGCGCGTCCGTGTCGGGCGCGGGCAGCCCGCTCGCGGTGTCCGCGATCGATGCGGCGATGTTCTGCGCGGTCATCGCCCGATCCTCGTCCGAGGGTCGACGAAGCCGTACAGGAGGTCCACGATCAGGTTGGCTCCGAGCACCGCGAACGTGATCACCAGGAAGATCGCCTGGAGCAGCGGGTAGTCCTCGTTCCCCACCGCCTCCACGAGCTTGTACCCGATGCCAGGGTAGGAGAACACGTACTCCATCGCGATGGCGCCGCTGACCACGAAGCCGAGCGATATCGCGAAGCCGGACAGGCTCGGCAGGACCGCGTTGCGCGCCGCGTACCCGATCATCACCCGCCGCGAGCTGAGCCCCTTGGCCTCGGCCGCGACCACGTAGTCCTCGGACAGGGTGGCGACCATCATGTTGCGCATGCCGAGCAGCCAGCCGCCAATGGAGCTGAGCACGATCGTCAGGGCGGGCAGGAACGCGTGCTGTACCGCCGAGGCGATGAACGGCCAGTTCAAGCCGATGTTGATCTCGGAGTTCGTGTTGTACCCGTTGCCGAGCGGGAACACGTGCCAGACGTTGGTGGCGAACACATACAGCAGGATCAGGGCCAGCCAGAAGTACGGCATGGCCGTGAGCAGCGTCGTGGCCGGCACGATCGCGTCCAGCCTGGAGCCGCGCTTCCAGCCGGCCAGCACGCCGAGCGAGATGCCGAGGACGAAGCTGATCACCGTGGCGGTGCCGACCAGTATCAGCGTCCAGAGGATGGCGGCGCTGATCTCGGAGCTGACCGGCTCGGGGAAGTCGCTGACGGAAAGGCCGAGCCGCAGGTGCGCGAGCCCGTCCACGTACTGCCAGTACTGCTCGAAGAGGCTGCCCGTGCCGAGGCCGAGCAGCTTGCTGAGGACCTGCTGCTCCCCCGGCGGCACCGGGCCCGCCTGCGCCATCTTGGCCAGCAGCAGCTCCACCGGGTTACCCGGGATCAGGCGCGGCAGGAAGAAGTTGAGGGTCAGCGCCGCCCACGCCGCGACCGCGTAGAAGCCCAGCTTGCGCGCCACGAACCGGGTCCGGGGGCCCGGCCGGTGCCTCAGGCCGTGCCGTTCCTGCACCCCCGGCCGGAAAGCCCGGCCGGGGGCGGAGGCCACCGCGTCACCCGACGCGGTACCGCTTGTCGCCGCCATCGTCAGCTGGCCGGCGCCAGCCGGTCAGCGACCCAGCCCAGGTCCGGGCTGATGTACACGGCGGCTGCCGCATACGGGTTGCTGAGCGTGGGATAGCCGGTCACGTTGTTGCCGTTGAACTCGATCTCATCCTGCTGCTCGAACAGCGGGATGTCGGGCAGCTGCGCGGCGAAGATCTGCTCGATCTGCGCGAAGTCCTGCGTATCGGACAGCTCGTTGGGGCTCGCGGCGATGGTGTTCAGCAGCGAGTCCACCGTGGGATTCGAGTAGCGGCCGAAGTTGCCGACACTGTCGTTCTGGCCAAGCGGCGTCGCGACCTTGCTGTCCAGCATCTCGTAGTAGTAGTACCAAGGGCTCGGCACGTAGCCGAAGTTGTCGATCAGCAGCTGGAAGTTACCCGTGGACTGGTCGGCGGTGAAGGCCGAGTACGCCTCCGAGTCGATCGTGAGGTTGATGCCGGCGGACGCGAGCTCGCTCTGGATGATCTGCAGGTCGCTGATGTAGTCCGTGTACCCGGTGACGACCTTGACCGTCAGGTTCAGCGGCGTCTTGATCCCCGCCTTGGTGAGGGTGGCCTTCGCCTGCGCGGCATTGGCGGCCGGGAAGCTCCCGATCTGAGGGCTGGCGACCGCGTTGAAGTTGGGCGTGAGCAGGGCGGCGGGGTTGGACGCCGGGGCGTACCCGCCGTAGACGGTGTTGCTGATGTAACTCCGGTTGAGCGCCTCGCTGATCGCCTGGCGGACGGCCAGGTTTGTCGTCGGCCCCTTGGCCATGTTCGGGACGAGGAATGCCGTGGCCAGCGGGATGTCGACGATCGTGAACTTGGGGTTCTTGGCCAGGTAGGTGGTCTTGATGTTCGGGATGAAGCTGCCCGCCCAGTCAAGCTGCCCCTGCTCGATCGCCGCGTCGGAGGTGGTGTTGCCGGTGTAGGCGAGGAACCTGATCGTCTTGAACTTCGGCAGGCCCGGCAGGTAGTAGTGCGGGTTCGCGGTGAGCTCCATCACCTGGCCTTCGACCTTGCTCACCTCGAAGGCGCCGGTACCGACGGGGTCAGAGTCGAGGTAGGTGGACTTGTCGGGGATCGACTGCCAGATGTGCTGAGGCAGGATGTAGGTCTTGCCGAGCGCGGCGTACCCATCGGTGTAGGCCGATGTCGTGAAGTTGATCACGGCGGTGTAGGTGCCGCTGGTGGTGGCGTTCGCGAGCGGCAGTGCGTTCTCGTTCAGCGCCGCGTTCTGGGCCGCCAGGTTGAACGTGTACGCGACGTCGGCGGCGGTGAACGGCTTGCCGTCGGTCCATTTCACGCCGTGCCTGACCTGGACCGTCAGCGTCCTGCCACCGTTGGACCAGGCGTAGCTGGTGCCCAGCCAGGGCTGCACCGAGCTCGCGTTCGCCGTGTCGTAGAAGAACAGCGGCTCGTAGATCATGCCGCGCGACGGGTCCTCCGCGTTGGGCGAGAACTGGTTGAAGTTAGGAACGAAGTCACCGGCGGCCCCGGTCGTCACGGTCAGGACCCCGCTCGGTCCTGACGTCGGTGAGCCGCCGGAGTTACTGGTGCCGCCGCTGCTGCTGCTGCAAGCGGCGAGGGCCGCCACAGCAAGGAGCACAACGGCGGTCGGAGCCAACATAACGAGCCTGTGTCTCTTCATCGTAGACACCCTCTTTCCGGTCGCCCAGGAAACGGCTGGCACTACGCCACGGAAGTAATCCGATGTGTCGTGATCGAAGCACTATACCGGTTAAGTGTCAACCCTCGGCGGTTCAGGAAACAGCATGTTTCGCTTGCGGCAGCGCTACCTCAGCTGCCGTCCGGGCGCCAGCGCCCGGTGGACTCACGGACCATGAGCTCGGGTGGCCCCTCCTGGTAGCTGCCGACCTCGGCACCCTCCGCCGCCAGGTTCAGCAGGCGTGCCGCCTGAGCTCCCGCCTCCACGGTGTCCCAGCGCAGCGCCGTCACCGATGGGTGCACGAGCTCGCATAGGGCGGAGTCACCCCACGCGATGATCGACAGATCCGCCGGCACGGCCAGGCCGGCTCGCTGCGCGGCGCTCAGCGCCGCGACGGCCATGACGTCGTTGTCGTACAGGATCGCGGTCGGCGGCTGCGCTCGGTCCAGCAACGCGCGGGTTGCCTCGATGCCATGCTCGGCGGTGTAGTCCGCGGCGACGGAAACTACCTCGATCCCGGCCGCGTCGGCCACCCGCGCAAGTGCGTCCGTGCGCAGCTTGGAGTGCCAGTACCTGGGGAAACCGCCGACCCGGGCGATTCGCTTGTGGCCGAGTCCGGCGAGGTGGCCGACCAGGATCGCGGTGGCCGCCCGGTCATCCTGCCACACGGCAGGCAGGCGGCCGGCGCCCTGCGGTGTGCCGACCACCACGGCCGGCATGCCCAGCTCCTCGAGCACGGCCACCCGGCGGTCGCGCACCTGCAGGTCGACGACGAACACCCCGTCTACGCGATGCTGAGCCCACCACGTCCGGTACATCTCGATCTCGGCGGCCTGATCCTCGGCATGGGTGAACAGCAGCATCACATGCCGCCGGCTGAGCTCGTCCTGGATACCGGAGATGAGCTGCGTGAAGTACGGCTCGATACCGAGCGTCCTCGCGGGCTTGTCGATGATCAGCCCGAACGCGCCGGACCGGCCGTCGGACAGGGCGCGCGCCGCGCTGCTCGGCTTGAAGCCCACCTCGTCCGCGATCGCCAGGATGCGCTCCCTGGTCGCGGCGGAAACGCCCGGCTGCCCGTTGAGCGCGAACGACACAGCCGCCTTGGTCACGCCGGCCTGGCGCGCCACGTCGGCGATCGTCGGACGTTTCATCACACCCCCCTTTGCGGCCAAAGTCTACCGGCAACCCCGTTGACACTTAACCGGTATAGTGATTCGATCACTCCAGCGACCAGTATCTGCCGCCCACCATCCGCAGCAGAGAAACCCGGAGAGGGGAGTTCCGCCGCATGCGAAGGAACGCCGCCAAGATCATCGCCGGCGGCCAGCCAGTCACCTGGCTGGGCGCCAACTTCTGGTCTCGGACCGGCGGACCCCTGATGTGGCGGAATTACGACCCGGCCGTCGTCAGCAGCGAGCTGCGCGTCCTGCGCGACCACGGCCTCACCATGACGAGGTCGTTCTTCTACTGGCCGGATTTCATGCCGGCGCCGGATGTCATCGACCAGGACATGGCCGCCCGTTTCGCTGACTTCCTCGACCGGCACACCGAACACGATATGACCACCGTCCCGACCTTCATCGTCGGCCACATGTCGGGGGACAACTGGGACCCGTCCTGGCGGGCCGGCCGCGACCTGTACGCCGATGTGTGGCTGGTCGGCCGGCAGGCCTGGTTCGCCGGGGAGATGGTCCGCCGGTTCGGCACGCACCCGGCCGTGGCCGGCTGGCTGGTGTCCAACGAGATGCCGCTCTACGGCGGCGAGGACACACCGCACGAGACGGTCGCCGCCTGGGCACAGATCATCAGGGATGCCGTACGGGCGGCCGGCGGCCACCAGCCCTTCTCACTCGGCGACGGCGCCTGGGGCATCGAGGTGAGAGGCCGGGACAACGGCTTCCGGCTCGCCGATAGCGCCCGGCTGTGCGACTTCATCGGGCCGCACGTGTATCCGGTCGGCGATGACCGGATCCGCCAGCACTACGCGGCGGCCTGGCACTGCGAGCTGGCCGGGACGTTCGGCAAGCCGGTCGTGCTTGAGGAGTTCGGGGTCAGCTCGGACTTCGCCGCGGAACAGAACGCCGCCAGGTACTACCGGCACACGCTGTACAACACCCTGCTGGCCGGCGCGACCGGCTGGATCGCGTGGAACAACACCGACTTCGACCTGCCCGGCCAGGACCCGTACCGGCATCACGCGTTCGAGCTGGCATTCGGCCTCACCGACGCGGCGGGCCAGCCCAAGCAGACCCTGCGGGAGATGCAGGCGTTCGCGGCCACGCTCACCGCTATCGGAGCGGAGGGGTGCGAACGCGCGGACACGGCTACCGCCCTCATCGTGCCCTCCTACCTCGACACCGAGTACCCGTTCGCCGCCCCGGCCGACCGGCAGGACATCGCCGCGACGCTGGCTCAGGCATACGTCTCGGCAAGGCTCGCTGACCTGGCGCCGGCGCTGGCCAGGGAGACCGGCGGGATCGCGAGCACGGCCAGGCTGTACCTGGCGCCGTCGGTGAAGCAGCTGCTCGCGACCACCCCCGCCGATCTGGAGCGGCTAGCGGCAGGCGGCGCCACCGTCTACGTCTCCTACTCGGCGGGCGCCAACGGCTGGCACCGCGGGCCGTCGTTCGGACGGCTCAACCAGCTGTTCGGCGTGACCCACCAGCTCGACGTCGGGCTCGGTGACCCGATCACGGACGAGGTCGCCGAGCTCACCCTTCAGCAGGATTTCGGCGGGCTCGCCCGCGGTACCACGCTCAGGTTCAAGGTCGCAGGGAACGAGCACAGCCGCTCGTTCCTCCCGGTCGTACCGGACGCCGGCACCGAGGTCGTCGCGACCGACGCGCACGGGCGACCCGCGCTGCTGCTGCGCCACGCGGGCGCCGGCTCGGTGATCCTGTGCACCTACCCGATCGAGCAGATGGCCGCGCTCACTCCCGCGGTCAACCCCGACGACACCGTCACCCTCTATGCCGCGCTCGCCGCACACGCCCAGGTCAGGCAGCCTGTCACCGTCGACGACCCGCGAGTGGCCTGCGACGTCCTGGTCCGCGCCGATGGCACCAGGTTCGCGCTCCTCGTCAGCCAGGCGGATGAACCCCTCACCGTCAAGCCGGTTCTTGGCCAGGGCTGGCGACTGGCAGCACTGGACGGGGAGGATGTCACCGGAGGTGTCACCATTGACCCGTTCGGGATCGCTGTCTTCCTGATGACGGAAACCGGCTGACGCCGCGGCTGACGGGTTCAGGCGCGGCCGGTGCCGGCGGCCAGGGGTGCGGGCCAGGCGGCGGGGTCGGGCGGGTCGGACGCAGCGGTCCGGCAGATGACGTAATGGCGCGGGGTGATGGCCGTCGGGTGGTGAGCGAGGACGGCCATGCACCGGGCGTGTGCCTGTTCCGGCGTGCGGACGGAATCGGTGACGGCTAGGTAGGCGACCAGCGGCCGGCCGCCGGCCGAAGCGAAGACACGGGCCACCGCGGGCGCGAGCGCCTCGTCCACCAGTCGCTGCACGTCGGCGACGTCGACCCAGCAGTGATCGACCAGTATCCGGCCCGGGGCGCCGGCCAGCGGCTCCAGACCGATGAGCCCGGGCATCCGGCCGCCTGTCACGTCGCCGTGCGCGGCCGCTACCAGCAGTGCCTCGACAGCCAGCAGTACCGATTCCAGTTCGGCCCGCGGCACCAGGCCGGTGTCGCCGCTCCACATGTCCAGCCGCAGGCAGCCGTCGATCTGGTTGAGGGTGAACCGGATCGGCGTTCCGCTGAATGGCATCGGGTGCCACCGCAGCTCAGTCCGGGCGAGCGCGACGTCGATCTCCTCGGGCTGGAATCCGACCCCCGCGGTGAGTCCGGACCACGACTCAGGGACGAGGCTGTTGAACAACGGGTCCCAGTTGAGGCGCAGGCCCCGTTCGTGCTCGATCATCTCGTCGATGGCAGCCTGCTTGGTCCCGTCGTATCTGGCGTGGCGGCTCGCCTCCATCACCGTGGTCCAGGTGTGGCCGGCCAGCTCGTCGAAGCTTCTTCCGCCGATCGCGACGGTGGCGATGGTGCTCTGAGCCAGGGAACCGACGTAGTTGACCAGATGGCGCTCGAAGCGGTTGCTGGACAACAGGGAGAGCACCAGCTCCGGATAGCCGGCGCGGCGGGCCACCACGGCGCAGATGGCGGCGAGCACGACGCTGGACCGGCTGGTCCGAGTGCGCGCCGCTACCCGCCGCACGGCCATCGCCGCGGCAACCGACGACAGCTCCACCGCCAGCGACTCGCCGCTGGTGCGGGCGCCCGGCAGCGCGTACAGGCAGCGGGGAATCCGCCGCAGCTGCTCCCGCAGGTAGTCCAGCGCCGTCTCAGCCCTGCGCCGCTCGGCCGGTGTCGCCTCCAGCTCGGCCTGGTCCAGCGGCTGGTGGCCAGGCCACTCGGCCGGCCGCCGGGCCGGATCACCCAGCAGGCCGGCAAAGTCACGCTTGAGGATCCCGATTGCGTCGTGATCCACCGCCAGATGCGAGAACCCGGCGGCGCACGCGATGACCCGATCGCCGAGGTCGGGAGCGATGGCCACCGCCACGCGCACCGAGCGCCGGCCCGGATCGGGTGTCTCGCGCAGCCACTGGACGAGCGTGTCGGCCACCGCGGGGCGGTCCTGCGGTCCCCACTGTCCCGCGCCGAGCGAGCAGACTTCCACCAGCTGGATGCCGGCGGCCGCGACCCGCTGGCGCGGCGGCTCGCCAGGCACGTAGGTGGTGCGCAGGCTCTCGTGCCGCGCGATCAGCACCGCGACCGCCTCCGCCACGTCGTCGACGGACACCGCCGCCGGCACCGGGAGCTCGGCGCACAGGATCGTGTAGAAGTGGTCCGGGGTTTGCCTCAGCCATTTGTAGACGTTGAGCTGGCCCAAGGCGAGCGGTCCCTCGCGGGCCCGCTCCCCCGTGAACTCGACCGGGATCGACCCCATCGGGGTCAGCCGCACGCGGCGCCGGCGGCGCTGACCGGTCTCGGTGCCGGTGCTCATGATCCCCATTCTGACCCTGCTACCTAACGCAAACATACACAGACGGTCACGGACAGCCCTCTCTGAGATTGCCGGACGCGCCGTCAAGCAGTATCTGCGAAGGAGCTCACAGCGCCGGCGGGAAGCCGAACAACGGCACCAGCCCGGGGTCACCGAACACGACGACCCGGCTGATCCGGCCAGCGGTGACGGTCAGCACGAGGATCCCGTACGCCTGATAGCGGCCTTCATCGTCACGGTAGTAGCTGGCTGCGGCCGGCTGCCCGTTGGCGCCGGTGGGGAGCATCCGCCAGGTGCCCGCCGGCCCCAGCACCTGCGCACGGAGGAAGGGCAGGCAGGTCACATTGCCTGCGAACCAGGTCCGCCACGGGGTGGCCTCCAGCGTCGCATCGGCGTGCAGCAGCCGTTCCAATGCGACGCTGTCGGACTTCTCGAAGGCCGCGATGTACTCATTGAGCAGAGCCCTGGCCCGCGGATCCTCTGGCTCTGACATATCATCCGCGGCCAGCCCGAGCTGATCGAGCCGCGCCCGGGCCCGCTGCAAGGCGCTCTTGACCGCCGCCGTGCTGGTGCCGAGCAGGCCGGCCACCTCCACCGCCGGGAAGCCCAGCACGTCCCGCAGGATGAGCACCGCCCGCTGCATGGCCGGCAGGTACTGCAGGCTCGCGATGAGTGCCAGCCGCAGCCCTTCCCGCGCCGTGACGATGGCGGCGGGATCCGCGGCGGTCAGCACGTCGGGCACCGGCTCGAGCCAGGTGGCCGAGGCGTCCGCCGCTGCCCGCGGCCGCAGCGGATCGGTCTCCGGACTGCCCAGTCCGCTGGGCAGCATCCGGCGGCTTGAATGCTCAAGCGCGTTGAGGCAGGTGTTGGTGGCGATCCGGTACAGCCAGGTGCGCACCGAGGACCTGGACTCGAACTCGCCGTAGCCACGCCAGGCTCGCAGGTACGTCTCCTGCACCAGGTCCTCGGCGTCATGAACCGAGCCGAGCATGCGGTAGCAGTGGGCCAGCAGTTCCCGCCGGAACGGCTCGGTGTCTGCCGCGAACTGCTCAGTATCTGCCGCGAACTGATCTGGGGTCACACTGCCCGGCCCAGGAAGGCCGCCAGCCGGTCCGCCGCGCTGGCACCGGCCGGGGCATCCGTCGCAGCCCCGAAGAACGCCTCGCCATCCGGGCCGCGGAAGGCGTCAAGTCCCGCTCCGCGCGCCTCGGTGAGCAGCTCGTCCGCCAGGTCCGGATCCAGGTCGGTGGGCAGCCCGATGGCGCGGGCCAGGTCCCAGCCGTGCGTGAACTGCTCCCGCGCGCACAGGGTCATCAGCGCCGCCCCGGTCGCCGCGAACGGCAGGCCCACCGTCCGGTCCAGCGCGCCGGCCGCGCCGAACGCGGTCAGCGCGGCCCGGATGCTCTCCTCGTAGCCGGCCACGAAGTCCCCGCCCGCATCGACCGGGTCGGGCTCCCCGCCGCTGATCGTGGCGGCCGCCCACCGCGCGGAGCCGGTGACGTGGCCGATCAGCGCCCGCACGTCCCATGACGCGCACGGCGTTGGCAGGGCAAGCTGGTCCGACTGCACCTTGGCCAGGATACTGCTGGTGCTCGCAAACGCCCGGTCGAGCATGCTCATCGGTCATGATCCTCTCGCTGCTGGAAACCTGTCACCGGTATAGACAGCCCAGCTGTGCGAAAGGAATCGGTGCGCTACTTCCCGGCCAGGCCGACCGCGATCACTGCTGCCAGGGGGTCAGCTCGGCGGGCCCGTGTCGGATCGCCGCAGCGCGCTCGGCACCACCACGGGTCGGCTACCGTCATCTTGTGGGCCGCTCTGTCACTCGCACCCGATGACGGGATTCTCCGTTCCCGAACTTGCAAGTCACTTCATAGCCAAATAGGGCGACCGCACTTCCTGTGAGCGAGTGACAACAATTTCCAGCCCGTTGCCGGGGGGCGAAGCCCCAGGCCGCGATTGACTAACTTACAAGCTTCCTAAATCCGCCTGGCAGATGCGACGGAGCAGGACAGAAGCCACAATCCCAGACCCCGCGTTATCATGCTTGCGGATCACCAGCCCATGGGCTACTGGGGCGGACTGGAAGGCACTGTACCTTGCTGACGCTAAGCCTCGATCCACCGGTCAATTCCGGTAGCTCGTGTCCGGCTTGATTTCTGTATCAGGGGTTTCGCGGGCTGGTCGGGGGCGCGGGTGTCCTGCCG
>Ga0209530_1000664_pt1 | contig 21305 bp, 17 predicted proteins | sample BlaSpr_A8_Ref_O1_FD_187987 | JGI IMG/M metagenome (GOLD analysis project Ga0209530, IMG submission 187987) | Forest soil microbial communities from Thunder Bay, Ontario, Canada - Black Spruce, Ontario site 2_A8_Ref_O1 (SPAdes) (version 2) | ecosystem: Environmental > Terrestrial > Soil > Boreal...
TCCTACCTTAATACTGCGCCCCTGATGTGGGGTTTCGAGCACGGAAAAGCCGGCGTCGACTTCGACATTTCATACACTCTGCCTTCGCAGTGCGCCGTGAGTTTACGCGAAGGCTCCGCCGATATCGGAATCATTCCCGCCGCAGCCTATGCCGGTATCCCCGATCTCGCGATCCTTCCGGGCGTCGCAATTGCTTCGCAACGCGCGGTCCGTTCCATCCTGCTGGTCAGCAAAGTTCCGTTGGAAGAAATTCGCACCGTTGCGCTGGATACCTCGTCCTTAACCTCAGTCGCACTGACCAAAGTCCTGTTTGAAAAATGGTGGGGAGGCGGTCGAACCTTTACGCCCATGGTGCCGGATATTGAACAGATGCTGAAAACCCACGATGCCGGCCTGGTTATTGGAGATCCCGCGCTAAAGATCAATCGCTCCCGGTATCTTACTTATGATCTCGCCGAGGAATGGATACGACTGACCGGCAAGCCGTTTGTCTTTGCCTTCTGGGCAGTCCGGCAAGAGGCCCTGAGGAACGCGCCTCGCGACTTGGATCTTGCCACCGTGTTTCAGGAATCGCGCGACCACGGGTTGTTGCCATCGAACCTTGATTCCATCGCTCGGGAATGGGGGCCGCGCTTGGGCTTGAGCCGGGAGAACATCAAAAGCTATTTGACCGAGAACATTCATTATTTCCTCGATCCGCCCTGCCTCGATGGCATGCAACTTTTCTACCAGTATGCCCAGGAGTGTGGCGCGCTCTCGTCCGTGCCTCCGTTATTCTTTCTGGATTCGGCGAAAGCGGCAACAATTTAAGTGGTGAGTCAGTTTTTGATTGTCATCCTGAACAAGCGCTTTTGCGCAGTGAAGAGCCTGTCCCGAGCGAAGTCGAGGGAATCCAGTCGAGCCGCGCGTTGTGCTCTTGAGCCTGCCCTGAGCAAGCGTTAGCGCGCCGAAGGGCGTTCTTTGCGACACAATGATCGCGCGTTTGGGTCGCTTCCTTATCAAACCGACCCACTACCACAATTTAGTCTTATTTCGCGGCATTGCGACTCCGCGCGATACACTAAACCTCACTCGAATGCTGCCTCATCTCCAACTCTTTCTCGCGGTCTCTACCTGGGTGCGATTGCGCCGGCTAGGTGGCGTGGGCCTGGTTTTGTTGGGAATCGCCGACAACTCTGTCATCCCTCTGACTGGCAGCATGGACGTTCTGACCATCTGGCTGGCTGCCCGCCACCGCGAGCCGTGGCCCTATTATGCGCTTATGGCAACGGTGGGCGCGGTCCTTGGCGGCTACATTACTTACGCTTTGGCGCGGAAGGGCGGCAAGGAGGCGATGGAAGTCAGGCTCTCGAAAAGGCGAGCCGCGAAAGTCTATAAGAGATTCGAAAAATGGGGATTCGGCGCCATCGCAATTCCGGCCATTCTGCCCCCTCCGTTTCCTTTCGTGCCATTTCTCATCGCAGCCGGTACTTTGCAGTACTCTCGAAAAAAGTTTCTGGGCGCCCTCCTGCTCGGTCGCGCAGTTCGTTATTCAATTGCTGCCTATCTCGGATTCATCTATGGAAATCACATCGTCCGCTTCTTTGCCCGGTACAACAAAGAGGCTATCGCCATACTGGTCGGCTTGGCAGTCATGGGAGGAATTATCACGCTCATCCAATATTTGCGTTACAAGGGCGTAACCGTTGCAAAACTTCGCCGCCGGTTTGCCTGAAACAATTTGGAGCCAACTACGCGCCTCCATTAGAATTACGGGTACGCCATGTCCCTGACCAAGCAGCAAGCTCTCGACCTGTTTCATTCCGATGATTTAATCGGCATCGGCATGGAAGCCAATTCGCTTCGCCGCAAGCTGCATCCCGAGGGCGTGGCCACCTACATCATCGATCGCAACATTAATTACACGAATTACTGCACCGAGTACTGCACCTTTTGCGCCTTCTATCGTCCGCTGAAAGGACCCAAAGCTAAAGAAGGATACATTCTCGACTTCGAAACTATTTACGAAAAGATTCGCGAGACCGTCGAGCTCGGCGGGACCGGCGTGTTGATGCAGGGCGGCTTGCATCCCGACCTGAAAATCGACTGGCATGAGCAGATGCTCAGCGGCATCAAGCAACGTTTTCCCAAGATTCATTTGCACTGTTATTCGGCTTCGGAAATTATCGCAATCGCTGAATACAGCGAACTGAGCATTCGCGACACCATTGCGCGGCTCAGAGACGCGGGACTGGATTCGATCCCCGGCGGCGGCGCGGAGATTCTCGACGACGAAGTGCGTTACAAGATCGCGCGCCTGAAATGCCTGACGGACGATTGGCTTAACGTGCATCGCACTGCGCATAAATTAGGCATGAGAACAACCGCGACCATGATGTTCGGCGTAGGGGAAAACTACGAGAACCGGGTAAACCATTTCCAGCGGCTCTACGAACTGCAGGAAGAAACCGGCGGCTTCACCGCATTTATTCCCTGGAGTTTTCAGCCACAGAATACGGCCCTCGGCGGACGTCACTGGGACGAAGCTACCGCGGTTGAATATTTAAAAGTGCTTGCGATTTCGCGGCTCTATCTTTCGAATTTCCTGAATGTGCAATCTAGTTGGGTGACCCAAGGATTGAAAGTCTGCCAACTCGGTTTGCAATTTGGCGGCAACGACGTAGGCTCGGTCATGCTGGAAGAGAATGTCGTGAGAGCTGCGGGCGTGACCAATTGCACGACTGAAGAAGAATTACGGCGAATCATCCGCGACGCCGGTTTCAAGCCGGTGCAGAGAGATACGCTGTACCGGACATACTTCCTCAATTAAGCCCGCAGAAAATGAAAACGGCCTCGAAAATCGAAGCCGCTCCAAATTACAGTACCCCGTCAAGGTCGATCTTATTATTGCCGTGAGCTGAATCGAAATCAAGTTACTTTGTGGAGATCCACGGCCCGAGCTCTACCACTCCCGCCGCGGACGCCCCGATCAGGTAGAATGAACCCTTCAGATAGACTCGCCTGGAGTCACTGATGGCCCCAGCCAGAACCGCATGTTCTTTTCCTGTCAACTGCTAGCCGCGCTCGTCGCCCCCAAGGGGATCGGGCAATACATCCGCCAGCATTTTCTCGACAAAACTTTTCAGGGTTTATACCACCCCAACGCTTTTGATACAGCCTTGCTGATTCCTTATTTCATTGTGCTGATCCTGCTGGCGTCGTACGGCGCGCATCGTTACGTTCTGGTTTTTCTTTACTACAAGAACAAGAAGAATCGTACGACCGAACCGTCCGCACATTTTCCGGAACTGCCGCGAGTCACGATTCAGCTCCCAATCTTCAACGAGCAATTCGTGGTCGAGCGTCTTCTCGACGCCATTTGCCGCTTGAAGTATCCCCTGGACAAACTCGATATTCAGGTGCTCGACGATTCAACCGACGAAACCGTCGCCGTAGCACGAGGGTTGGTCAATCACTATGCCGCGAGGGGATTTCCCATCAGCTCCCATCATCGTTCGAATCGCGAGGGATTCAAGGCGGGCGCATTAACCGAAGGTTTGAAAACGGCGAAAGGCGAGTTCGTTGCGATCTTCGACGCGGACTTCGTTCCTCCCGAAGATTTTCTGCTCCGCACCATTCATCACTTCACCGATCCCAAAGTTGCGATGGTGCAAACTCGCTGGACCCACATCAATCGCAATTATTCGTTCCTGACCGAGGTCGAGGCTATTTTGCTCGATGGGCATTTCGTGCTTGAGCACTCCGGCCGGGCCCGCAGCAACGTGTTTTTCAACTTCAACGGAACTGCCGGCTTATGGCGGCGCACCGCGATCGATGATGCCGGCGGTTGGCAGCACGACACCCTGACCGAAGATACCGATCTCTCTTATCGGGCCCAACTGAAAGGTTGGAAATTTATTTATCTGCAGGATGTCGAATGCCCCGCGGAACTGCCGGTGGAAATGACCGCTTTCAAAACCCAGCAGGCTCGCTGGGCCAAGGGATTGATCCAGACCAGCAGGAAGATTCTGCCGCAAGTGCTCAAGAGCGATCAGCGGTTCCATGTGAAGCTCGAAGCCTGGTATCACTTGACCGCGAATTTGAGTTATCCCTTGATGATTGTGCTTTCGGTGCTTCTCCTGCCGGCCATGATCATTCGCTTTTATCAGGGCTGGTTTCAAATGCTGTACATCGATTTGCCCTTATTTATGGCGTCGACTTTTTCCATATCAAGTTTTTATCTGGTCTCGCAGCGAGAGTTATTTCCCGGGAAGTGGTATCGCGCTCTGCTTTATCTACCTTTTCTGATGGCTCTAGGCATCGGCCTCACCGTCACCAATACGCGCGCCGTGCTGGAGGCTCTGCTGGGGAAAAAGTCCGAGTTCGCGCGCACTCCGAAGTATCACGTCGAATCGAAGAAAGACAAAGTTCGCGCCAACAACTATCGCCGCCGCCTGGGCTGGGTGCCTTGGATTGAGTTGCTGATAGGCTGTTACTTCGCCATCACGGTGTACTACGCGATCGACAATGAGAATTACATCACGGTGCCGTTCCTGATTTTGTTCGTCGTGGGCTATTGGTGCACGGGACTCATGTCTTTGTTGCAGGGACGATTCACCGGTTTGTCGCTTAGCGCCGAGACCCACACTAAGCCATTCCCGGTTGGAGTTTAGTGTCACAGCAGGCGCCCCAATAACATCATCACAACCGGCACGCGCCCTGTCGTTTTGATATCCTAGGGCATTGTGCGGATGATTTGGTTATTCTTGATTCTCGCCTGCAGCGGCGCGGCCGTGCTGTGGGCGAGCATCGCAGCTTATCTTCGTGTGCGCCGCCATTTGAAAGTCACGGCAGAGTTGAGAAAGAGCGGCGTCCATCGCGAAGTGGACAGCCTATAGCATGCACCAACTGCAGAAACGTAGCTTGATACGTCTCCACAGAACGGAGAAATCTCAGACATGAGCAAGCCCGTTACCGGGATTCTCGGAACCCAAGATCGTGTTCTTGATGCCGCCAGCCAAGTCGCTATTGTGATTGGCGCCAGCTTGTTCGTGGCCCTATGCGCGCGAATCACGCTGCCGCTGCCATTCACGCCGGTGCCTTTGACCCTGCAAAATTTCGGCGTGCTACTTGTAGGGCTCGCGCTCGGCCCCCGTCGCGCCTTCGCCGCGCTCGTTCTTTATCTCGCGGAAGGTCTCATGGGTATGCCGGTATTTAATCCCACAGGGCCAGGCGGTCTCGCTCAGTTATTGGGTGCCACGGGCGGATTTTTACTAGCCTATCCGTTCGTTGCCGGCATCGCCGGTTGGGTTTTCGATTCAAGAAAGAAGACTTTCGCACGTGCCGCGACCGCCTGCGTCCTGGCGGAAATCTTCCTGTTTATCTGCGGATTATCCTGGCTCGCCGTCCTTACACATTCTGTCGCTCTGGCAATTCGCTTCGGCCTCTACTGGTTTATCTTCGCCGAAGTCATTAAGATTATGTCCGCCGCCGCGCTGGCCAGCGGTTGGCAGCGTTTCCATAAGGTTCAATCATGACTCTCATCACCGCCACTTCTGAACACTCGCCCACGCCCATCACCGAAGGCAAGCGCGAAATCACTGTTGCTCACAGCCCTGATTCCGATGACGCTTTCATGTTCTACGGACTTGCGACCAACAAGGTTCGCGTTCCGGGGCTGCGCTTTACCCACACGCTTTCCGACATCGAAACCCTGAATCGGAAAGCCATGGAAGGCGTCTACGACGTGACCGCGATTTCTTTTCACGCCTATCCCTACGTTCAGGATCACTATGCTCTGCTCCCGACCGGCGGCAGCGTAGGAGATGGCTACGGCCCAATGATCGTGGCCCCGCGCGCCTACTCGGTCAGCGATATCAAACACAAACGCATTGCCGTTCCCGGAACCTTGACCACTGCTTATCTGGTTCTCAAACTGTTCGCACCCGGAATCGAAACCGATGTCGTCCCTTTCGACCAGATCATCCCGCAGGTGCTGGATGGCAGACAGGAGGCCGGCCTCATTATTCACGAAGGCCAGTTGACCTACGACAAATCTGGATTGCATCGCGTCGTGGATCTCGGCAAGTGGTGGCAGAAAGTAACTGGGTTGCCGCTGCCATTGGGAGGCAACGCGATCCGTCGCAGCCTGGGCCCTGAGCTGATGACCAGCGTGGGCAATGCATTGCGCGAAAGCATTCAGTACGCGCTCGATCACCGCGAAGAAGCGCTGGCTTACGCCATGCAATTCGCGCGTGACCTCGATTCCCAACTCGCCGACAAATTTGTCGGAATGTATGTGAACGAGCGCACCCTGGACTATGGCCCCGAGGGCCGCGAAGCCGTGCGACGTCTCCTTGACATGGGCCACAAGGCAGGAATCATTCCGCAAGCGTCCCGAGTGGATTTCGCGGCGTAGCGGATTCCAGCCCGATTTGTCATCCCAATTACAATCTGTCATCCCAAATTATAATTTGTCATCCCGAGCGAAGCGAGGGATCTCGGTATTTGCCAGCGCCACCTGAATCGCCGGCGTCGGCAATGCTCAATGAAGCGGAGCCGCCTCGGCGGAACTCGCAATACCCGTACCTTCATGCAGCAGCAATCGATCCGTTTGCGAATCGTAAGTAAAAATCTCCGCGTATCGACCCCAATTCAAGGCAGTGTCAAGCTGGAGCCCCACGTCTTCCTGAGAGAAGTGCTGATCCAGAACGTCGCGGAAAAATTCCAAGGGTACGGTCCGGTCTGACTTCCGCTCCAGGGCATTTCGAATCTGCTGAATCAGTATGACGTGAGTAAGAACCGCATCGCGAAACAATTTCTTTCTCGTGCCGATATCCGCGTCTGCAAATTCTTTTCCCGCCGGAGTAATTTGCACGTCCCCTTCAGTCGATTCGGCGAAGCCAAGCATGACCGCTTCGTCCACGATGGGAAACAGATCGTCCACTTCCATCAGCAACTCTTCCGCGAGGTGATACATGTCCTCCCGGCCGCCGCGATCGCTCAAAAACTCGAGCAGTCCGGCCATGCCGCCGGCGGTTGCATGCGGCAGCACTTGAAACGAGGGCTTGCGTACCACAGGCAATTTTGTAACCGGGCCCGCTTCCAACTCAGGCTGCGTCATTACTTTGTAAATGTAGTCCACGTAGATGAGAAACTCGGCCGTCTTCCGATCGCGCGGCTGAGGCAGTGAAATCCGGAAATCCGCGCGAATCTTTGCCGGATGCGTTCCCAGTACCACAACTCGATCCGCCAACAGAACTGCTTCTTCAATATTGTGCGTGACCAGAAAAATGCTTTTCGTGGGCATCTGATCCTTCATCCACAATTCCATCAACTCGCGCCGCAGGCTCTCGGCTGTGAGCACATCCAGCGCGGAGAACGGCTCGTCCATAAATAACACTTCGGGTTCTACGACGAGGGCCCGCGCGAATCCGACTCGTTGCTTCATGCCTCCCGACAACTCCTTGGGATAAGCATTTTCAAAGCCCTTGAGTCCCACGGTGGACAGAGCTTTCAATGCCCGCCCATGCCGGTCCTCGTGCTCCATTCCTCGCGCCGCAAGAGGAGCTTCGACATTTTCGAGCACGGTCAACCACGGGAACAACGCAAAACTCTGGAACACCATTCCAATATTTGGAGTGCAGCCGCTGAGCGGCTGACCGTGAACCAGCACGGTGCCGCTGGAAGGCGCGGTCAATCCCGACAAAATTCTTAGCATCGTCGATTTCCCCGATCCAGAAGGCCCAAGCAGCGCACAAATAATTCCCGACTCAACCGCCAAGTCCATGGGAGCGATGATCTGAATATCTCGTCCATCCGGTTGCGTGTAAGACTTCTCGATCTGCCGTCCCTCGATGATGATCTCGCCAGGCTGCGGAAGCTGCGCCGGCTGCGGCTCCGGCTCGCGCGCGGTTTCGGGTTCCCGCTGAGGCTCCGCGGGCAGCGCTCCCGAAAGTTCATCCATCATCCGCTGCCAGGCTTCTTCCGGAAGTTCATCGAACAAACGCATCCGGTCGTCGGGATCGATGCGGTCAACCAAGGCGCGCATTTCTCCGACGGGCAGCGAGTGCAGCAGAACGTATTGGTGATAGTAGGGAAATCCAGCGACCACGTCTGCGGCGAGATCCAAAGGCAAATGGCGGAAAAGGGCTTGCTGCTGCTCGAAGGGAAGATGGCCTAAGGCGTCCGCCGCATCCGCGACTTCGGAAGTTTGCAGCAGAGCTACAGCTTCGTTCCAATGCGCCTGCGAAACCGCGTCCCTGAGTTTTTCAGCAAGTGGTGAGGTCATCGGAAGTTAAGACTCCAGTGTGAACCATGGTCCTCTGAATCCATCACACGAAAGCCTTCACAATATATCGCAGTGGACGCTCATCCCGAGCAATCGAATGTAGGCGCAGCCAGTCTTTAGCCGCTTGTGCTCGTATTACTTCTATATACAGCACAGTGGTAGCCGCGGAGCGGCGTAAGAATGCAGCCCACGGCGCAAGCCGTGGGGAAGTTCGAACCAGATTAGCCCCAGCGGGGCGAAAGATTAGCTCTTATCTTGCCGACGGCGTTTGCTCCAGCAGCTTTACCAGACTATGAAGAGTCTGGTTGACAGGCGTGGGCACGCCCATTTCAGCGCCTCTGCGAACCACAAAGCCGTTCAAAGAATCAATCTCAGTAAGCTTTCCGCGAGCAATATCCTGCGCAGTAGAAGAAAGCGCTTGCGGCACCACACGGCCAAGCTCTAAGACCGCCGCGACCAGCACGTCGGCAGACAGATCAACTCCACAAGAGTGACCCACCGCGACTCCCTCGGCGACCACCTGCTTCATCACGTCGACCGAGCCAGCGTCGGCGATGAGGCGTCCGTACCTTGCGCGCGAGAGTGCCGACAGCGCATTGTAGGCACAATTCATGATCAGTTTTGTCCACAATTCCAGCGCGATGTTTTGTGAAACACGGCAAGGAACCCCAGACCGGGTGAAGAGCTCCGCGATCTCTGCAAGCTCTGATTCACTGGCGCCCGGGTTCAACGCCGGATTTCCAATCACGAGATCGCCCCGGCCCGAGTGCTTGACCTGCCCCGGTCCGCTCATTTCTGCGGCAATGTAGACGACTGCGGAAATCGCCTGGATACCCGCCGCGAAATCCATCCGCTCGGCATTATCCACACCGTTCTGAAGCGAAACCACATTCGTATCCGGCGCTAGATACGGTGCCAGCAACTTCGCCGTTTCCTCCGTATCCACCGTCTTCACCGCGAACAGAACCAACTCCGCATCTCGCGCCGCGGCCAGTTCCGTCGACGCAGAAACCGAAACGTGCTCTTTGAAATGAACGCTGTCGATGAAAAGGCCATCGCGCCGGATTGATTCGATATGTTGTGCGCGCCCGATAAGAGTGACCGGCGCCCCGGCGCGCGCCAGCATTCCTCCGAAATAACATCCGACGGCACCCGCGCCAACCACAGCAATCCGGGGCCACTCTTTTTCGGTAGAAGCTAAAAGCTTTTCCATTATTTATTTGTCATCCGAGCGCAGTGAGGCAGACCAGTATTATTTATTCGTCATCCCGAACGCAGTGAGGATCCCTACATCCTCGCGCAACCTTCGCCGTGTCAGGGAATTTCTACCAAGAAACTCGAAGTGATAATTTCAAGCTAGAAGCCAGAAGCTAGAAGCTTTCTTTAAACGAAAACACCGGATCCACATCCACCGGCACCGATGCCGCCGACTTCAACGAAGCCTGCAACTCCGCCGGCATGGTCCCATATTTCTTAAACCAATTCTCCGCCCGCGCCCGGTCTCCGGTGGCTTCAATCTCCAACAACTCTTTCGCCAGATCCCTGATCCCTCCCGGCATACGTTCATAGTCGATCGCGTAACGACCGGAAGATTGACGCTGAATGACGCCGCGCTCCGACAGATAGTTGAACTCCATCATCTCCGCCTGCCCGTGAGCCTCGGCGACACCGAAGCGAACCGTGCGGAAAATTCCCGCAACATACGATGCGTAATATTCTTCCAGCTTGTTCCTGGGCAAAACGTCGTGGTCAACCAGCCACTGTAAACAGAACATTCCGACCACGTCCGCTTTTGCTTCTTCAAGCCCGCTGTAGGCAGGCCCGATAGCCTCGCGGATATCTACCTTCCCCGCCGCAGTCCGCGCGAACGCCGGTCCCAAGCCGTGAGACATTTCGTGCATGATCGTTGCCAGAAGATAACCTTCCCCCGACGCTTTGTCCGCCTGGGCTGGCAACATCACATGCTTCGCCACCGGCAGAACAACGTAATTCACGCGCGCATCCATGAAGTTTTTGAAAAACAGTTTCTTGCTGCCCTTCTGTTCATGAACCCGCGGATCGTTCGGCAAATTATCCGCGACGGCTTGATATCCGTGGTTCAAATCGCCCGCGCGAAACGGAGTGTCCATTACTTCCATCGGAGTCTCAAGTCCATGCTTGGATGGCCGGTCTTCCGCCGCAAGCGGGAGAGCGTCCTGAATATCCGCGACATATTTCTGAAACATCTCAAGCTTGCGGCTCTCTTCGCCGTTGCGAATCATCACCGCCGCGCCATAAGTGGCTTTCACGCCCAGCAGGTCGTCGTCGTAGGTTTCATCGGGAGCAAAAATCACATCGAACTTCGGATTCTTCAAATCAAGCCATGCCAAATTACTCTTGAAATAATCGTCCGTAAGAAGCGCGTCGGCCCGCAGGCGCAGAAAATTCGCAAAAGCCGGATCGTCGCTCAAAGCCGCAGCTTCACGCAGGTCCTTCGCCGCAGGCTCAAGAAACGACAGATACGCAATGTGATACGGAAGCCCTTCCAGTTGATCCCCGTGCCAGCGCACCACGGTGAACGAACCATAGATCTCGTCTTTCTTTTCCGGATGTGCCTTCAGATATTGCTCGACCTGTTCGCGAGTCAGGTTTTGCGGATAAAATCCGCGACCCGGCGACATCGGAGTTTCGCCAACGAAGGGCTTGTTACCGTCGAGCAGATCGAAGCGCGAGGCATTGATCCACAAGTAGCGCCGCAGCGTTTCGTCTCTTGGATTTTTGCTTGTCGCCAATGATTCGTAAAGCGTCAACCCATCAGGATCCATTTGACGCCAGTAGATTTCTTCGAGATGACGCGAGGCATCGACCAACTTCTCAACCAGTTTCACTTCGCGCGCACTAAGGCCGGAGGAATGAAACGGCATTTCTACGCGGCGGAATTTGGCGAGACGCTGGTCGAGGTCAGGAACCACCTGCATGCCCGCCGACTCTGCTCCCTTAGCGGCGGAGCCAGTCATTGGCTTACTCTTTTTTTGTGCTGAAATAGTAATGGGAAGAATAAAACAAGCAAACAGCAGTACAAAGCAGGGGCCCAGTTTCGTGAACATGAATGTTGTATTCTAACAGAGCATTCTGCACTTAATCGTTTTACTTGCTGCGAATCAACACTGACATCGCTACGACGTTATGACTCAGAGTTCCAGTTCGAACGGCCCTCAGACCTTGCTCATCGATGCCGATGATACGCTTTGGGAAAATAATATTTATTTCGAACGCGCCATCGCGAGTTTCATTTCGTTTCTCAACCATCACGAATATTCCGCCGAAAAAGTGCGTGAGGTTCTAAACGACGTCGAGCGCGAGTGCATCGTCACTCACGGTTATGGGCTGCACAGTTTCAGTCATGCGCTGGTACAAACTTTCGAACGTTTGGCCGTCGGGCCATTGACACCGGCGCTGCATGAGACCATCAGCGGATTCGCTCACACCATCGCCGAACACCCGGTCGAAATTATCCGGGGCGTGCCGGACACGCTGCAGTATCTGGCCGAACGCCATCATCTGATGCTCGTGACCAAAGGCGCCATCACGGAGCAGTCCGGCAAAGTCGAACGCTCCGGACTGAAGGAATATTTTGCTGCGGTAGAAATTGTCGCAGAGAAAGACGTGTCCACGTATCGCACTATCGTGTCGAAGTACGAGCTATCCAGCGATTCCACTTGGATGGTAGGAAACAGCCCAAAGTCCGACATTAATCCTGCCTTGGCTGCCGGACTGAACGCGGTCTTCGTGCCTCACGGCCAGACTTGGATTCTAGAGCACGAAGAAGTCGCCGAGGCCCAGCCACCAACCAGGTTGCTGGTAGTCGAAACCTTCGCGGGGCTAAAAGATTTGTTCTGACGAATACCTGAACCAAATCGTCATCCCAGATTCTCATTCCAAATTGTCATTCCGAGCGAAGCGAGGAATCTGCTGTCGCTTGGAGCCACCAAAATGCAGATTTGTCGCGCCAACGACGGCGCTCGGAGTGACAATTCTTTTTAACGAATGCCCCACAACAAATACGCGGATCTCAGTGGGCGCTTCGCTTGAACAAAGCTTCGGACTACTTCCCCGCCGGAACTGCACAAAACCTATCAAACATTTTCTTGAGTTCCGCCGCGATGTCTACCGCCTCCCGATGCTCAATGTCGCTGCGCTGGATCATGTGAACCAGCTTCCCATCGCGAAGCAGCGCAATCGAAGGCGACGACGGCGGATAGCCCGTAAAGTAGCCGCGAGCTCGGTCGGTGGCTTCCTTGTCTTGTCCGGCAAACACCGAGAACATCTTGTCCGGGCGCGCCGAGTTTTGCAAAGCAATGCGAACCGCCGGACGCATTCGTCCAGCCGCGCATCCGCAAATCGAATTCACCACAACCATCGTGGTTCCGGGTTGGTTGACGACGGCGCGGTCAACTTCCTCGACGGTACGCAGTTCCTGAACACCCAGGCGGGTCAACTCTTCCCGCATAGGAATCACCATAATCTCTGGATACATTTTTTCTCCTTGAGAGCTTTCTTATAGCCTACCAGAACTGTCAAAACGCCGCGCCCATCAGGCCGCGACACCAACCAACCAACGTAACCTCCGTCGCTCAAAACCTTTTTTTCATTCGTATATATTGGAATAACCCTAATGCTCATCACGGAAAACGTTCCCCTGGCCCCGCTCACCACCCTTAAAGTTGGAGGGCCGGCTCGCTATTTCGTCGAGGCAACGAGCATTGCGGAAGTATCCGAAGCGGTCGAATTTTCGCGCTTGCGAAATTTGCCCTTGTTCGTGCTCGGCGGTGGCAGCAACCTGGTAATTTCCGACCGCGGTTGGCCCGGCCTCGTACTCAAGATCGGAATTACCGGAATCGATCATCGGCACGGTCGCGATCACGTCATATTCGTGGCAGGTGCTGGCGAAGACTGGGACAAATTCGTGGGCATGGTCGTAGCTCACAACGTCGCTGGCCTCGAATGCCTGAGCGGCATCCCCGGTTCTGTGGGCGCCACGCCCGTACAAAACGTCGGAGCCTATGGCCAAGAGGTCGGCAACAGCATTGATTCGGTGCTGGCGTTAGATCTCAAGGATGGGCAACAGTACGAACTCGGCAAAGAAGAATGTGCTTTCAGTTATCGCAGCAGCATCTTCAATACGAGCGAACGCGGGCGTTACATAATTCTGCAGGTAAATTATTTATTGAAGCATGGCGGCGAAGCGTACATCGCTTATGCCGACCTCAAGAAATACTTTGCCGGATGGAACGAAAAACCAACCCTGGCTAACACTCGCGACGCCGTAAAAAAGATTCGCGCAGGAAAGGGCATGCTCATTACTCCCGGCGACGATGATTGCCGCAGCGCCGGATCTTTCTTCAAGAATCCAATTCTTTCGGCTGAAGAGTTCGAGCGGTTGACGGCGCAAGCCGCGGCCAAGAATCTGCAAATTCCCAGCTTCCCGGCTCTCGCCACGCAAAAGAAAATTTCGGCCGCCTGGCTGGTCGAGCATTCCGGATTCAGCAAAGGATATGGCAACGGTGCTGTCGGCATTTCCCGCAAGCACGCCCTGGCAATCGTGAATCGCGGGAATGCCACTGCGGCAGACATTGTGGCTTTCAAGGAAGACATTCAGGATCGCGTAAAAGAAATATGGGGCATCCTTTTGGAGCCTGAGCCAGTCTTCGTGGGTTTTTAGTGCAGGCGTGAGCGCCGCGTGCTCCGCAGCAAAAACACCGGCGACTGCTGCCCCAGATTGCAACCCTTTTTTGGTATGTCCCCTACTGTGGGGAGGGTAAGCTTTCCGGCCCTGGCGGCAGCCGCCTCTATTTACTCATCGGCAATTTTTGCCGCCTCTTTAAAGATTCCTACGAACATCGGGCGAGTCAACTTTCCAGTTTGAGTGTTTTGGTTCGAGGGATGGTACGAGGCCAGTAAAGTCTTTCCATCCGGTAGTTTGTACTTCGCTCCGTGTTGAAAAATGTAGGCTTTCCGGCTGGGGAGTTGGCCTTGTCGCTTGAGGTAGTTAAGATACGCATCAAAGCCAATTCGCCCCAGCGCAACCACGACTTTCAGGTTCTTCAGACATTCCAATTCACGATCGAGATACGGAGCGCAGTTCGCCAGTTCCTGCGGGAGGGGTTTGTTGTCCGGCGGAGCGCAGCGAACCGCTGCCGTGATGTAAATATCTTTAAGCTTTAGCCCGTCGTCCCGATCCGTCGCGTTGGGCTGGTTGGCAAATCCAATCTCATACAAAACCGGATACATGAACTTGCCCGACGCATCTCCGGTAAAGGGCCGGCCAGTGCGATTGGAGCCGTGCGCTCCGGGAGCCAGCCCGAGAATAAGAACCCGTGCGGCGGGATCGCCAAAGCCGGGCACCGGTTTTCCCCAGTACTCGCAATCACGGTAAGCCCGGCGCTTTTCGCGGGCAATCCGTTCGCGATATTCCACCAGCCGCGGACAACGCGTGCAGGCCACGATCTCGGCGTTGAGTTGGACCAGGCAGTTGTTGTTGATTGATTCAAGGGCCATCATCGCCAGTGTACGTGTTTTTGCCTAATGGTTCGCGATGGTCAATATCGGGAGTCAACAACTGCCAACCCCTGCACCCCTCCAACATGGTTCTTGACTTGTGCGCAAAACCTTGCGATAACTATGCAGTCCCATTGGACGGGTTTGGGGGTGTAGTTCCGTTGGCAGAAGTGAGATTGCAGGAAGGTGAGTCCCTCGAGAATGCACTGCGCCGTTTCAAGCGCAAGGTGCAGCAGGAGGACATCATCAAGGAGGTTAAGCGCCACTCCTTTTATCTGAAACCCGGCGAGAAAAAGCGCGTGAAGGAAGCATTAGCGCGCAAACGCAGCCGGAAAAAAGCTCGGAAAGAGCAAGACTGATCGAAATCTGGCCGCCCCTCCTCGTGGGTGCGGCCTCTTCCCTTTTTCGCAGCGCATTCCTCGGTCTGGGGTATGCGAAATCACGGGGCTTACAGGTGTCAGTGCATCAGTAGTATCCATGCCCGTTCAGGGCATGGCGGGCCGAATCCAGGGGCAGTTCAATTGAGGGGGATGAATCGAAAATCCTGCGCACTCGTGCGCGTGGTGAGCTCTGCTTGCTCATTGGCGCGGGGGTGGGGCGGGAATGGGCCGAAGGAGCATCCTCAATGGAATTCCAGGATAAGATGTTGAAGTGCATTGACTGCGGTACGGATTTTGTCTTTACCTCCGGGGAGCAGTTGTTCTTCCACGATAAGCAATTCAGGAACGAACCCAAACGTTGCAAGACCTGCAAAGCGAAGCGAGTTGCGGTTCTAGGATCCGCGAATTCAGGTCACGCAAACTCAGGGCACCAGGGTTTCTCGAGGACCGAAACGCGAGCCGTGTGCTCACAATGCGGCAAGGAGACCACGGTGCCGTTCAGGCCGACGCAGGGACGTCCGGTGCTGTGCCGGGAATGTTTCCAGCAAAGGCGGCCGGCGGCGTCCGCCTGATCTCGGCTTTTCGAGCGAGCGGAAAACGCGAAAACTGTCGGCGCACGGGCACTGAGTCGTCGGGCTAGCTAATCTTCCTTCTGCCTTCCCGATTCAAGCCAGCGATCGTCGGCCCAGAGTTTGAGTGGGCTGCGACAGGGTTTTCTCGTTTTTCTGCTGCGCATCTTCACGACGTATCACAAGCGCTTACTTGCTCGCAGCAGGCCTTGTGGATGGAGCAGAGGTCGATGAGCTCTCGTCAAATACGCAATGTGAACAAGCATGTCTGTGTCAACCAACTGCGCGGGAATGACGTTGTCACGATCGTGACATTTTCCCCTGTCCAAGAACAGAACACGGGCTTCCAGGAGCAGCAGTACCACAAAGTTTGCGCTCATGCTGCAACTAGTTTCATCTTTCCTGAGACTTTGGCGCTTGCCGACACGAATGATGCTGCATTTCTCTTGACATTCCCGACGATCAGCTTACGATACGGACTCCGCGGGCTGGGGTTCTTTTCGGTCACGCTGGATCGAAGCCTGCCCGCATCACAAACCACAAAAAACTCAGGAGGATTATTGTGAAAAAGATGCTTTTTGCAGCAGCGCTCATCGCGGCGCTGATTCCCATGGCCCTGGCACAGAGTGGCAGCCGTCTACCTCAGGCCAGCCTGGATCGTGACGTTGACGTAATCGTACCGGCGCGCCCATCAGTCCTCGGCAACCCGCGCCAGATCAAAGATCCGTGGAAAGCGCCTTCGTATTGCAAACCCTGTTTGTTCTACGCAGGCGATTTTGACTCAAATGCCAGCGACGCCAACGGTCTCGCCAACGAATACGACGTCATTGTCAGCAGCGGCGCATCTGTTTGGGCTCCGTTCGTCGTTCCCAAAGGCGCGACTTGGACCGTGACAGGTCTGTTCACTGACAACTTCGCTTCGGTAAAGACTCTTGATCCTGCAAAGAGTCCCTACGGAATCCGTAAGGGCATTCCCTCCGCTGGCGGCACCGGCGGCAAGGTGGTTTGCCACGGCACGGCGAAGGCAACCAACACCGACACCGAGTTGAATGATTTCGGTTACGAAATCTACGCAACCAAGGTACCGGTCACGAAATGCACTTTGACAGCTGGCAAGTACTGGGAGTCGGTCATCCCCTATTGCACAAACTCGAGCGAGTGCGATGGTGGTGACTATCGTGCCTTCGAAGCCAACGACGACGGCGCGAGGAACCACAAATTCGGCAAAGAAGAGCCGGCGAACAACTCGTTCTTCAACTCAGTTTTCTTCGGCGCAACTTGGCAGCCGAGCTCGGAACAACAGTCCAGCTCGCGCTACTCTGACGGCGTGATCGGAACTGACTAAGTTCGTTGACACTTGTGGGCTTCGGTCGCGGCAGTTCAGCGGCTTGAAACCGTAGCCCAAACCTTCGGGAGAAGCGTGAGAGCTCTTGGGGATGGAATGCCGAGCACAGGGAACACAGGGAGCACAGGTCCAAGAGCTCTCGCCCATATTCGATGTGAACCAAGATGTCTGCGCCAACCGCTGCGCCGGAATGACGTTGTCACGATCGTGACATTTTCCCTCTGTCCGGCGACCGGCGGCGAGATTGCACTACTATCCAAGAACAGACCAAGAACAGAAGAAGGGCCTCCAGGAGCCGCATCCAACGAAGAAGTACCATAAGTTTGCGGTGATGCTGCAAGTTGTTTCATCTTTCCTGAAAACTTTGACGCCTGCCACCACGAAATGATTAGTTTTGTTGAACAGGTGCAGCATTTCCCTTGACATTCTTTACGATCAGGTTAGGATACGTTCTCCGCGGGCTCGGGTGCCTTTCGGTCACGCTGGATGGAAACCTGCCCGGCATCGCAAACCGTAAAAAACTCAGGAGGATTACTAGTGAAAAAGATGCTTTTTGCAGCAGCGCTCATCGCGGCGCTGATTCCCATGGCCGTAGCACAGAGTGGTAGCCGTCTGCCTCAGGCCAGCTTGGATCGTGATGTTGACGTGATCGTGCCGGCGCGCCCAGCAGTCCTCGGCAACCCGCGCCACGTCGAAGATCCGGGAGCCCCTTCGTATTGCAAACCCTGCTTGTTCTACGCAGGCGATTTTGACTCAAATGCCAGCGACGCCAACGGTCTCGCCAACGAATACGACGTCATTGTCAGCAGCGGCGCAGCTGTTTGGGCTCCGTTCGTCGTTCCCAAAGGCAAGACTTGGACCGTGACAGGTCTGTTCACAGACAACTTCGCATCCGTTAAGACCCTTGATCCTACAAAGAGTCCCTACGGAATCCGTAAGAGCATTCCCTCCGCTGGCGGCAGCGGTGGCAAGCTGGTTTGCCACGGCTCGGCGAAGGCAACCAACACCGACACCAAGTTGAATGATTTCGGTTACGAAGTCTACGCAACCAAGGTAGCGGTCACGAAGTGCACTTTGGCAGCTGGCAAGTACTGGGAGTCGGTCATCCCCTATTGCACGAACTCCAGCAAGTGCGACGGCGGCGACTATCGTGGCTTCGAAGCCAACGACGACGGCGCGGCGAAGCACAAATTCGGCGGCACCGAGCCGGCGAACAACTCGTTCTTCAACTCAGTTTTCTTCGGCTCGACTTGGGAACCGAGTTCGGAACAACAGTCCAGCTCGCGCTTCTCTGATGGCGTGATCGGAACTGACTAAGTTCGTTGACACTTGTGGGCTTCGGTCGCGGCAGTTCAGCGGCTTGAAACCGTAGCCCGATCTTCGGGAGAAGCGTGAGAGCTTTGGCTCTTGGGCTTCTCCCGTTTCTTATGTCTCGGATGTGACGCGATTATCCCGGCCATTCCCCCTCCGATACTCCAAAACCGCAACCGGGCGGCGGTGGCGCGTTTGATCTTCGATCTTTTTCCAGCATGGACTGAGCCTTCGAGACATCGATGCCCAAGGGCGCTCCTGAACCGGCGCACCTTCAGGGGTATGCGGTTCGTGTGCTAGGATTACAAATTATTTCTAATGATTCTTGGAGGCTTTACCAGGATGCTGCGCTGTTTCCCGGTTGCGATTTTCTTTTGCTTGTTGACCTTTGCTCTCTTACAGCCGCGTACGTTTGCCCAACTTCAGCCCACCACGCCTGCCAGCGACAGTACCGGGACGACGGACACCGCCAAGGCCAAAGTGGCGCCCGATGCTGCCGTCATCACCATTCATGGGCTTTGCGGGAATGTTTTTCTTCCTGGCACTGGCCCGGACACCACAGGCCAGCAGAGCACGGGTGGCGCTTCGGATGCCGCGGCGCTCACGACTCCAAACCCAAGCTGCCAAACCATCATCACCCGTGAGGAATTTGAAAATCTGCTCAAGGGAATGAGTCCCAGGGTCGATCCTCGAACGGCGCGCAGCTTTGCCAAAAGTTATCCGGAATCCCTGATATTTGCCCGCAAGGCTGTCGAAACCGGTCTCGACAAGCAGCCAGATATTGAGGCGCTGCTGCAGTTCAAGTATCAGCAAGCACTATATTCGGTTTATAAGGCGCATGTAAAAAAGACGGTTAATGAAATGTCGGACGCGGACGTTGAAAAGTTTTACAACGCCAATCGTGAAAGATACGAAGAGTTTGGCCTTCTGCGCATCCACGTGCCCAATGTAAAAGAGCATCACCCGGCGCCGGGAGCGGCTCAACCCGCAGTTAATCCTGCAGCCGAAGAAGCCGAGATGAAGGACTTGGCCACGAGGATTCGCGCCGAGGCCGTTGCCGGAGGCAATTTCGATAAATTGCAAGCCAAGGTTTACAAGCTGGCGGGATCCGTCGACGATCCTCCCGATACCGACCTGGGTGACAAATGGACTCGCGACACCTTGCCGGAAGAAGACAGCGCGGTGCTGAAGTTGAAGCCCGGGCAAGTCTCGGAACCGATCCATAATGAAAACGGCTGGAATATCGTCAAAGTAGTTTCCCGAAAGACTCCCCCGTTGAGCGAAGCTCGCGACATCACCATCCAAATGATCGTTGCCGATCAAGCGAATTCGATCCGGCATGCGATCACGACTGATATCAATGAACAGTATTTCGTCCACCCCGTTGCCCGCGACCCCGAGGAACCATTGAATTAAGCTGAGGAACAGGTTCCGTCGCTCCGAATGACTCGATACCAAAACACGAAGCTCACGGTTGTTTCCTGCCTGTTGCTGGTGGTTGCCACCCTGGCGACCTATAGTCGCGTTCGGAGCAATCCCTTTACCAGTTTCGACGATGACACTTACGTCGTCCGAAACCTGCACGTCCAGGCGGGGGTCACCTGGAAAACCGTCACCTGGGCTCTAACTTCTACCGCGCAATCGAACTGGCATCCGCTGACTTGGATGTCGCACGCTCTCGACTGCCAGCTCTACGGATTGAATCCGGCTGGGCATCACCTCACCAGCGTCTTTATCCACGCACTCAACGTCGTTCTCCTGTTTCTGCTGCTGCTAAGGGCTACAGGCCACTGGGGACGAAGTTTGTTGGTGGCAGCGTTGTTTGCGCTCCATCCTTTGAATGTTGAATCGGTTGCTTGGATTGCCGAACGCAAAAATGTCCTGAGCACACTTTTTTTTCTGTCCGCACTCGGCGCTTATGGCTGGTATTCAGCGAAACCAGGTGTTAAGCGATACTTGGTAGTGGCCGCATTTTTCGCTTTAGGCCTGGCCGCAAAGCCCATGGTCATCACTTTGCCTTTTGTGTTCTTGCTCATGGACTTCTGGCCGTTGCAAAGAGTTCAGGGATGGGGACCGGCAACGGCATCGCGCGCGCGAGCCGGCAAGCGCAAGCAAGCGACGGAAGACGAAGCCATTGCGTCTCCCCTGGGCTTACCTTCGCGGCCAGTGTCGCGATTGCTGATCGAGAAACTGCCTCTGTTCATTTTCTTGTTTGCAAGCGCCATCATCACGGTGATTGCGCAGCGCTCCTCCGCCATCCGCTCTCTGAGTAAGATTCCGATGGACGAGCGCCTGGAAAACGCCCTTTATTCCTATGCCTTATACATCTGGAAGGCGTTCTGGCCCACGCGACTCGCGTTGTTTTATCCGCACCCCACCGACACGCTGACTGGATGGCAACTGGGGTTGGCGTTCCTGTTCTTGTTCAGCGTCACCGCCCTGGTATGGAATCAGCGCTCCGTCCGGCCCTACCTCGTGACTGGCTGGCTCTGGTACCTGGGCACATTGGTGCCCGTCATCGGTATTGTCCAGGTCGGCGATCAGGCAATGGCCGACCGCTACGCCTACATTCCGTTGATAGGAATTTTTGTGATGGTAGTGTGGGGCATAGGGGATTGGGCCGACGGTCGAAACGTCAATGTCGGATTGCGATGGGCGGCGTCCGCCGCTGTGCTTGCGGCTTTCTCATTCCTCACCTGGCGGCAGATTGGGTATTGGCGAAGTGACTACGATCTGTGGACCCACACCCTGGAAATTACGAAGGTGAATTACCTTGCCGAAACGAACTTGGCCAGTAGCCTGCGCAAACTAGGTCGCGCGCAAGACGCATTGCCTCACTATCAAGCTGCGGAAAGATTAAATCCGGGACAACCCGCGCGCCACATCAACCTGGC
>Ga0209530_1000665_pt1 | contig 21261 bp, 24 predicted proteins | sample BlaSpr_A8_Ref_O1_FD_187987 | JGI IMG/M metagenome (GOLD analysis project Ga0209530, IMG submission 187987) | Forest soil microbial communities from Thunder Bay, Ontario, Canada - Black Spruce, Ontario site 2_A8_Ref_O1 (SPAdes) (version 2) | ecosystem: Environmental > Terrestrial > Soil > Boreal...
CAGGCGGTGAGCGTGATTAGTCAACTCGAAAGCTTGCGTGCCATAGGCATTGATGTAAATTCAGCCCACTTCCGAAAAGAGATGAAGGCAATCAAGTTTCGCGCAAAAACAGGAGGGGCCAAGAATTACCATCAAGACTATCTTTGCTTCTGTACATACGCCTTTGCCGTTTTGCGCTATCTAGATCAGTGGAACCCCGAAGTCGAGAAGGTGGACTTTATCGTCGAACGTAACGGAGAGATCACAAAACATATTCAGGAGTTTCACTCGAATCTCGCAACGAACGCGAGTCTTTTGCATAGATCAAACCTCGCACGTTTAGTCGGAGACCTGATACCCGCTGGCAAAGATCGTATCCCGCTGCAAGCCGCCGATGTACTTTGCTGGCACTTGGGAAGAGCTAGACATCCCGAGACAATGGATGACGATGATATTCGACGCCACAATGCTTTAGCGTCTATTCCTGGAATGCGGGTGCCGCTCGATAAACCACTGCTTGCCAAGCTGAGAAAGATGTATGAAAAAGCGTTATAATTCGCGGCGCTATGGAGATCGACAAACGGCAATTGCGAGACTTCATTCTTTGGCTTGTAGATGATCTTTACAAGGCGCGGAAGCAACTAAATGCGTATCAGGTTGCTCACACCTTTCTAGCGGCTTCGGGATTAGCCCAAGAACTCGATCTACTCTTGGAGCAAAGTCGGAAAAATCCTTCCCCAGTCTTACTCGCAGATCATCAGGCAGCAATGGATACAATCGAACAATTTCTGAGCGAAGAAAAATTCGATGAGGCTCTGGAATTTCTGCGAAACTGGCAGCCGAAAGGCCCCAAGCAATAGCGGTTTCTTGTCCTGTCATAGTGTCCTCCATTAGCTAAACGTTATATGCTCTTTCCACTTTCAACCTGAAAGCTCACGGCTTTCTGCCCGCTTTTCGCGCATCGAAAATAACGCTTACCCTGTCACAGTAAGCTATTTGTTATCACAGGTTGGTTAGCCAAGTAAATTAGCACCCTTATTTTCTCCCTGTCTTCAACCACTTCCAGAGATTCCGCGAGAACCGCCCCTTGACAGAATTTTTCTCACTCCGGTTTTCCCTTCGAGGATGCAACCACCACCAGTAATCCGACCTCCAGAAAACGTTCGCTCAAGAGGTCGATCACTTCTGGCAGTCTCCGGCTGATTGTCTTGCGGTCGCAGCGAAGTAATCGCGCCGCTTTCTCATGACTGTGTTCCTGCAAAATCAGCCTTGCGATCAACTGCTGGTCCCAATATTCCAGGCCGCTCAATATTTTCTCCACGTCGCTCACAAAGATGACTCGATCCTCGAATGTAACCGACCGGTACGCCGTCACCGTAGCCCGGAAAAACTCCTTACCCACCATCGATGGCAGTCGCCCAGTCTCCAGCGAAAGCCGCATGTAACGTCGTAGTAAAGCCACCGTCCGTTCCCGGTATTGCCCAATATACGGATTCCGGTCCAGCGCATCGTCTTCTTCCCACCTCCTTTTCGAATTCGCCCACGACTGAAAATCATGTGGCGTCAGCGTCTTCCGCAGCGGTTCCGAACTCTTCCTGTTACCGCGGGATCGCTGTCCTTGTGGAGCCAACCAAGCCTTGCCCGTCAAGCCTTTTGCCGGATCGAAGTCCGCCTGTGCGGCTATCCATTCCACCTCGTTGCTCATGCCGCACCGCCTGCTGCATCCCCGCCCTCGGCTTCATCGTCAAAACTGCCGCTCTTCTCCGCATACCTCCTGACTTCAGCACCTTCTGCCTCCCACGGCACCTTTCCTCTCCCGATCGTAGCTTTCGCTTTCCGAGACTGCTGCGGGAGCTCGGCCATCGCCCTTCCGCAGGCCACGCAATAGATCTGCTCGCCACCCATCGGACGCAGCCACAACCCTCCGCACCGTTCGCAATACTTCAACTCGAAGCTCAACATCTTTTCCGCGCTGTCATCCACTACTTCCATCACTCCTCCATCTGCTCAGGCTTGGCGCCTGCGTTCACCGCTTGGGTTGGATTGCTGACGCGTGCGAAAAACAAAGAGCCCTGCGCCTGGTCTCTGATTTTCCAGAAGCCACCAGGCGCAGGGCTCGTTTCTCTTACGATGGCCTGCTCGCGCTATTTAGTTTTTTCTTATCGTCCTGATCCGAACCTTGCGTTAAGGGTCAGACAGTCTCGCGTCCCAGAATCGTTTCCGTCTGCTTCTGCCGGAAAAAGCCCTCCTCATATCCTGACTTCAACACCTGGCCATTCTGCACCACCACGCTTACTCGTCCGCTAAATTTAAGAGATTTCAACAAGTGCTCCATCGCCGCCGACAACACTTCCGCCTCCCGCACCTTCCGCCGAAATTCTACAAAGCTCTTTTCCTCGTTACAGTGATTGATCACGCACATGGTGAGTTAGCCCTTGAACCGGATTCAGTTAATAACTTATCGCGATCCTATAACCGGCTTTGTTGTTCGGCAAGGTCGTTATACCAAATAGGCTGTGCAAAACATGAATGATTAGCATAATGCTATAAATGTATTGCTATACTCTTAGCTATGAAATTCAAAGTCCTGCAGGATAATCTGCGCGATGCCCTTTGGGAGCGCATTCAGGAAGGTGACCTTACCGGGCTCCGTCTTGCGCAGCAGACCGGCTTCAAACAAGCCCACATCTCCAATTTTCTCAATCGCAAGCGTGGCTTGAGCCTGGAGGGCATGGACCGTGTCCTCGCCGTTCAACACCTTTCTGTGCTCGATCTGCTCGACCCCACTGAGGTCAACAAGCGCGCTTCCATCCTGCCCCCCAGTGATGATGAGTTTCAGAACGTTCTCTTGACCGACGGCTCCATCGCCGCCACCCAACCCCTCATCACCAGCATGGATGTGAAGGAAATTCTGAAATTCAAAAAGACGTTCCTGAAAAAATTGAAGTCGGAGACCGAAGGCGAACGCGAAGAATGGGAACGCTTCGTGGTCATCAAAGCCGATGCTCGTGAAGGTATGAGCATGTATCCCCGGCTACTCCCAGGCGCGACCCTGCTCATCGACCGCCACTACAATTCGCTTAAGCCCTACCGCAAGGGCGAGTTCAGCATGTATGCCGTACTTAAGGATGGGACTTGCACCGTCAAGTATGTCGAAACCGCCGGCAATCACCTGATTCTCCGTCCCCAGAACCAGGCTTATCCCATCGAAGTCATGACTATCGAAGAAGGCAAGTCGCCGTCTGACTATCTCGTCGGCCGCATCTGCTACATAGGAATCGAAACCTAAAACAGTTCTTAGTTTTGTCTCTAGACTTCCCACGGACCGGGAATTGCGTCCTCTACTCTGGATTCAAACTATCAAACAACTTCCACAACTTATCTGCCGTAGCCCGGTAAATCACGTACCCACTTCCGGCATCACTCGTCTTGCGGAACAATAGCTCTCCCAATCCGTCCCCATCCGCGTCTACCGTATCGATCAGTTCCAACTGCGGCGCTACATCGAGATGGAATCGATCCGTAACTCCCGCATAGAGCTTTCGTAAATCACCATAGATGTCCGTCCGGGCCACCAGCACAACGCTATACGGCTCCCCCGAAGCGGCACTATTATCGGGCCATCCTGGAATACGCGCCTTTGCTGTTAATACCATCACTGGTTGGTTGGCTAGCCATAAATCGAACCCGTGAAATTGCACGTCATCAAACACCGGTTTCGCCTGCTTCTGAGCCTTCAGGTTCGCCGCTGCCATCTTCGGTGTCACTGGGGTCGCCGAAATGTGGTTTTTCAAAAGTGCCGCGGCATAGGCTCGAACCTGATCTCCGGCCAGAGCCAGCATCTGGTTCTGCCGCTCTTCCTCTTCACCCCTTTTCCAAAAAAATTTGTAAGACTCCGCCTCCGGCCCCGCCGCATCCGAGATCGCCGCCATCAACCGGATCGGCTCCGCCGTCTTCGCATCTCCGGTCCCTGGCGATGTCGCACCTGCCGTGCTCGCGCTCTTCAAAGTTTTGTCCGCGCGATCTTCTATCTCCTCAGGTGCAGCTTCCGTCGGCTTGCCCCGCCTCAGCGTCGGCCGATAATAATTTCCTGATGTCTGATCCGGCACCTGACCCTTAGTCGAACCATCGGACGACGCAGGCTTCTGCGATGTTTGATTGGGTGAGGCTTGGCTCGGTGATGTCTGATTCGGCGAAGCCTGTCCCGCAGCGCCCGGACTTCCGCTCCCTTGCGCCGCATTTTTCCCCGAATCCGCCTTCGTCGACGCGCCCTGCTGCTGTGTTCCCTTGTCCGTAGCACTCCCTTGGCCAGTAGAGGCCGTTGTCTGCGACGCTGGCGCCGGCTTAGCAGCATCCCCTTCCGTATTGCCCTCCGGTCTCTTCAGCCGCGGTGGCCCCTCATCCCCGCCGCTGTCAATTCCCACCGGAGCGTTCTCCGCCTTATGCGTTCCCTTTGCGGCAACCGCTCCATTCGGCAAATAACTCCCCGTCCCCACCCACAGATGCGCGCTTCCCGTGCCGGTGTTGTGCAATGCAGCATTCACCGTAAATAGCCCCTGCGAATCACCGTCAGGCTCGGCCTCATACACCGTGCCCCTCTCCAAAGCCATCGGCACCGGATCCGCCTTATATGCGCTCGCGTCGAAAAACTTTCCGTTAACCAGAATTGCTACTGGAATCAGGCTCCCCTTGCCATCGCCGTTGAGCTGCAAAATTCCCACTGCCCGCGGCTCATTTCCTCTCTTCACGCCATTCGTCAGCGGCCTCGTCCTCCGCGGAACAATCTCGGGCTGTCCCTCCTGCCCAAGCGCCCGCCCACCGAGCGCCCACCCGCCAGCCAGGACAAAGATGACGGCAAGCCCTAACATGCGGTATAAGAAATTTCTGGAGATATTTCGTCCTCGTCTCGGCGCTGCCCGCCCTGATCCCGTGGACGCCGCCTGCAACCTTAGATTTCGTTCGAAATGAAATGAGATGCCCATGAGCCCTAATGCTTCCAACCTCAAAGTCAATACCCTGAACGTCAATGATAAGGCCCCGGACTTTACTTTGCAGGACGAGAACGGCAAAGAAACTTCCCTCAAGGCCCTGCGCGGCAAAGTCGTCGTCCTCTATTTCTACCCTCGCGCCGATACCCCCGGATGTACCGTCCAGGCCTGTGGCTTTCGCGACACTTACCAGCAGATTCAAAAAACCGGTGTCGTCCTCCTGGGCATCTCGCCCGACACCCCCAAAGCACAAAAGAAATTTCAGGAGAAATTCCATCTCCCATTTTCTCTACTCGCTGATGCCGACAAAAAAGTCGCCGAGGCCTACGGCGTTGTTCAGGAGAAAAATATGTATGGCAAGAAAGTAATGGGTATCGCCCGCACCACTTTCATTATCGGCCCTGATGGCAAAATTCAGCACATCTTTCCCAAAGTAAAGCCCGAGGGCCACGCCGCCGAAGTCCTCGCCTACCTGAAAGAATCAGCCAAAGGCGCGGCTTAAGACAGACGTACGCACGGATCGCAGGACGGAGACGAAACTCGGAAGCCAGGAAATAAAAATGGAGACGAAAACCATCACAGAAAAAGAAACGTGGTAACACCGTGGAAGAGCGGCGCTTCAGCGCCGCGTAAAGCGTCCAAAAAAAATCCGGGCTTTAGCCCCAGCCCGCTCCCACGTTCCTTCTTCGCCCGCGATCCCCGCCACGTCGCCCGCGATCTTCTCGGCAAACTCCTACTCCGTGGGAACCCTCCCCGCCTCGCCGCCCGCATCGTCGAAGTCGAAGCCTATCTCGGAGAAAATGATCCCGCCGCCCACTCCGCCGCCGGAAAAACCGCCCGTAACTCAGTCCTCTTTGGACCTCCCGGCTACGCCTATGTTTATTTCATCTATGGCAATCACTACTGCTTAAATGTCTCCTGCGAGCCCGAAGGCAAAGCTGGCGGCATCCTCTTCCGCGCCCTCGAACCGCTTCACGGCATCAAACAAATGGCCCGCGAGCGAAATCTCGAAATCCACACTCCGCGCGATCTGATTCGTCTCACCAGCGGCCCCGGACGCCTCGCCCAGGCATTCGGCGTCACTCGCCTCCGCGACAACGGATGCGACCTCACCTCCCCGCATTCCGGCCTCTGGCTCGCCGAAGATCGTTTTGCGACTCCATCCATAAAAGTTACCCGCCGCATTGGTATCCGCAAAGCCGCGGATCACCCCTTGCGCTATCTCATTGCCGACAACCCATTCGTTTCCGGCCCAAAATCCTTCACTTGACCCCTGATCGAACCGCCGGCCCCTCTCGCCAGCCGAATGCTCAGAAGAAAGAAAGCTCATTCTTGGCATCCGCCTTGGGGGTAGAATCATCTAGTCACAAGGGACGCGCGTGCGGGGATTCGGCTCATTTCGCTCAGTGGTGTTGGCCCTCATCCCTCTTCTCCTGAACTGTCTGCCGCTTTCCCATGCCGCCGACGCGACTGTCTCCAACCCGTCAGACGCGCCGAAGAACATCGTCATCGGATTCGTTGGTGGTTTCGTAAGGCATAACAATTCTCACCACGGTCCAGTCAAAATTGCTCAGCATATCCGCAGCACTGCTCCCCCGGGAACTTACATTCAAGTTTTCGAGAACCGCCGCAGAAAACTGGCGAAAGAAACCATCGTTCGCTTGCTTGATGCCGATCACGACGGTGTTCTTTCCCCGCAGGAAAAAGATCGTGCCCGCATCATTCTCTTCGGCCAAAGCTGGGGAGCCGCTGCCGCAGTATCGCTCGCTCGTGACCTGAAGCGCGAGGGCATCCCCGTTCAACTTACCGTTCAAGTAGATAGCGTTGCCAAACTCTGGCAGAACGATTCCGTCATCCCGGATAATGTTTCCGAAGCCATCAACTTCTACCAAACTGAGGGGATTATCCACGGTCGCCGCCGCATCATCGCCGCTGACCCCACCAAGACGGAAATCCTGGGAAATTACCTTGTCGATTACAGGAAAAATCCCACCCAGTGCCCCGACTATCCCTTGTGGGACCGTGTGTTAACCCCCGGTCACATGGAGAGCGAGTGCGACCCCCGCCTTTGGTCTCAAATCGAAAGTCTGGTAAAGCAACAACTCTCCTTCGGCACGAACTCCGTTGCCCTTTCTTCGAGCAGGGATTCTGCGTCGAGCCACTAATCGCTGCTGACCGTCGCCTTTGTATAACTAAACATCGTACGGTGTGGCTGGATACGCACACTTGTCATCCTGAGCGGAGGATTGTGTTTCGCGCCGGCGAACACAGCCGCAGTCGAAGGACCCCTGCGCTCCTGCCGCACACCATGGCCGCTTCAGGGAGTTCTGCCTCAGGCCTCGTGCGCACTGCTCACAACATCGAGTTATCAATCAGCCGCGTAGTCCCAACATACCCCGCAACCACAACCAGTACCCCATTCCGAACATCGCTCACGGCCTCCAGAGTAGAAGGATCGACAATCTCGAAATAATCCAGCCGAACGCCACCCTCCCGCGCTATCTCTTCTCTACCGGCAGCGAGCAATTTCCCTAAATTCGTTTCTCCACTTTCCCGCAACTCTTTTACCCGCATCAGCGAGCGATGCAACACCAGCGCCTGCTTTCTCTGCTCCGCATTCAGATAAGCGTTCCGCGAACTCATGGCTAGCCCATCCGCCTCCCGCACAATAGGACAAGCCACGATTTCAACTCCGAAATCCAAATCCCTCACCATATGCCGGATAATCGCAACCTGCGCCGCATCTTTTTGCCCAAAGAATGCTGCATCCGGCTCGACAATATGAAACAGCTTCGCCACCACCGTGGTTACTCCGCGAAAATGCCCCGGCCTGGAACTCCCGTCCAGCCTGTTACTCAGCCCCTCCACCGTAACCCACGTCGTCGTCCCCGCCGGATACATCTCCTTCACCGAAGGCGCAAAAAGAATTCCCACGCCCTCTTTTTCCAGCAATTCCCGGTCACGCTCGAACGAACGTGGATACTTCGCCAAATCCTCACTGGGCCCAAACTGCGTAGGATTCACAAAAATGGAAACCGCAACCGCGTCGCAGCCAGCCGAAGCCGCGCGCACCAGGGACAAATGCCCCTCGTGCAGCGCACCCATGGTAGGGACAAACCCCAGTCGCCTTCCGCGCTCGCGCGCAGCCCGGCATGCCGCGCGCATCTCTTCAATCGTCCTGCAGATTTTCATTTTGAGGGATTGTCAGGAGGAAGGAATCCACCGAATGGCCACGTGTGCGCTCTGTAATTCGCCTGCAACAATCCCGCGATTGCGCCGCAACGCAATCTTGTCCTGCTCCGAGCTCTTTGGCTTCGCGTCCACCAGCACCGCAACGGCCCGTCCATAGGGCCACGCCGAGGCTGGCAAGTGAGCCAGCGCAGTCAAAACTTCTTGCGGCTTAAGAATCTGTTCCTCACTCGCATCCACTCCGCTAAGCAATCCCACTCGATCGGGACGAATTACCAAATACGGATTTCCCCAGTGCTTGCTTGCATCCAGCGCCGGAAGCTTTGCGAGATCTGCCGGAGTCACCGCTTGCAACAGGCTCGCTGCATCTGGCGTAGCCTGCGCACTCTGCCGCGAACATCCGCTCAGGGAGAGGAGAGAAATGCCGAGGGTTAAAACCAAACACAACTTGGCCAACAAAACAGGTCGCCGTGGTTCCTTTGCCGAAAACCTTACACTCACCGCACCACCATTGGAACATCCGTCTTGCATGCCCACACCAGCGCAATCACCCAACCGATCATCGTCCAGCCCAGAAAAAAATTCAGCAACACAATCGCCGTAATGTCGCGCTTACTGCGCGCCAGCGCCACAACCGACGGTAGAAAATACATCACAAAACCGAAACCAAATATCGGGAAGAAAATCGCGGAAAGCAGCATAAATCCTCCTCTTCGACTAGGCTAGCACCATTGCCAATCGCGAGTCATCTCTACCGCTGCATCGCCCGTTTGCGTGCCAGCACCGTCTCCAGTCCAGCCCGCGTCTCCTTGGGCAGATGATACGACTCCTCGTCCACAGGATACCGATGTGCCTTCACCTCGGCACGATACGCCTGTACCGCCTCAGTGATGAGCTGTCCCGCATCGCCGAAACGCCGCACAAATTTTGCCGGTGTCCCAAACGTTAGATTCACTAGATCATGAAACACCAGCACCTGCCCATCGCACTCAGGCCCCGCGCCAATCCCTATCGTCGGTGTGCTCACCTCAGCCGTGATCATCGCCGCCACTTCGCGCGGAATACCTTCCAAAATCATGCAAGCCACGCCCGCGCGATCCAGCGCGACCGCGTCGCGCATCAACTGCTCAATCCCGCTGAGATTTTTCCCCTGCACTTTGTATCCGCCCATCACATTCACCGATTGCGGCGTCAGCCCGATATGGCCGGCTACTGGAATCTCCGCGTCGATGATGCGATGAATCAAGTCGGCGCGCTTTTCCCCGCCTTCAATCTTCACCACCTCCGCGCCGCCTTCTTTCACGAAGCGGGTCGCATTGCTGAGCGCGGCATTAACATCGATTTGGTAAGACCCATAAGGCATGTCGGCCACCAGTAGCGCGCTCTTCACCCCGCGTCGTACCGCCTTCACGTGATGCAGCATCTCGTCCACGGTCACGGAGAGCGTGTTCTCATAGCCCAGCATGGTTTGCGCAAGCGAATCACCCACCAGAATCATTTCAATTCCGGTTTCATCGATCAGGCGTGCGGTTGAATAGTCGTATGCCGTAATGCACGTAATGGGATCGTGCTGAAGTTTATGTTCCCGCAGAGAAGCGGTTGTGATCTTATGGCGGAGTCCGTGGCTTGAAGAGCCGGAAGGCCCGCCAATCGGGGTGAGACTCATTGTGTCCTCCAGTGCCCCTCCGGCACGCCGGATAGAGCCTGTGCGTCAAACGCTGAAAGCTATTGTAGCCACAAAAAGGTCCTTCGTCGATGGGATTCCAGTAACCCAAACGTTCTCATAGAACCCCATGAATTGCGCTGAAATTTGTCCGTAAGTTATTGATTTTGCATGCAGGGGTCAAGATGCTTTCTCGTTGGGGGCTTCCCCTGCTTCAGGCGGCGCGGCCTTCTGGGCCAACTCTTCCGAGAGCTTGCGAGCATTCACGGAATGCTCGTGCGCCTGCCGGCTGAGTTCATGTGCCATCAAGTGATCTTGTGTGCCGTGGGCAACGGCCCGCGGCCCGCGTGTGCCTGACTAGACATCTTCCTTATTCAACTAAGCGGCGAGGGAGGAGCACATAGTCAAGAGTCCGGTCCCTTAGCATGCCTCTGCGCAAGCGCCCAATCCTTCGTAGCCCCCGAGTCGAATCGGCAGAACCTCCGCGCGGAGTGGAACCGTTGCTCGCATGCTGGTCCCCGCCGCCTCCTCGGATTCAATTTCCAGCCTACCGTTCAGTTCGTGCAGCCTCTCGCGCATCCCGGCCAGGCCTACGCCGGTTTCCGCACTCGCTCCTTGAAGCAACTGCAAACGCTCTTTGGGCATGCCCTTGCCAAAATCCCGTATCTCCAGGGTCACGAAGTCGTCCTCGTGCTGAAAATGGACGCTGGCATTCGAGGCTTCAGAGTGGCGATGGACGTTAGTCAGACTCTCCTGCAAGATTCGGAAAAGGACCATTTCCACACGCTTTGGCAACCGTGCTCGCAAACTCGCAATATTCGCGGTTACGCTGATTCCGCTCCGCTTGGCGAATCCCTCGATGTACCATTCAGCCGCACACGCAAATCCCACTTCATCCAACAATGGCGGATGCAGCAAGTACGACATGGTTCGAATCTCTGTGATGGCCTGTTCAGCCAGTTCCGCAATTCCGGAAAGCATCGCCATTCTCTCGGGCTCTGCCTTACAGTCTTCCTGAAGAAGGGAAACGTTGATCTTGAGCGCAGCCAGAGTCTGACCCGTACTGTCGTGCAGGTCGCGCGCCAATTTTCGCCTCTCTTCATCTTGCACCTTGAGCAGACGCTGAGAAAGTCTCTGCAGCTCTTCGGTGCGTTCTAAAACCAGTGCTTCAAGTTCGGAATGAGACTGCGACAACTTTAAATGTCTGGAAATCCACATATGTCCTCCTGGGAGCGGGTCGGGAGAAACAATCCCTAGTGCGGTATCTAGAGTGTGTCATTGTGGGAATCAGAAGTCTGAGCACTATTGACCATGCTATCTGCCGGTAGCCGCGCTGGTAGCGGGTAAGCGCATGCTTCTCGCGGAAGCACAGTCCTGCCATTTAATCTTCGGCGGCGAAAGTGGTGGGTCGTCTTACCGCGGAGGCCTCGTGACCGCGCCTTGTGACGCCGTCGACACCAGCGCCGCATACTTCGCAAATACCCCTGTTTTGTAGCGTGGCTGCGGTGCCTTCCATTCTTTCATTCTTTTCCGAATGACCTCATCGCTGATCTCAACTTCCAGCAGTCTCTGGTTCACGTCGAACCGGATCATGTCTCCGTCGCGCACCGCGGCAATCGGCCCTCCCAACGCGGCTTCAGGAGACACGTGGCCGGCCATCAATCCGTGAGTCGCACCGCTAAACCGGCCATCGGTCAAGAGCGCAACTGACGCTCCCAGCCCCTCGCCCACAATCGCCCCGGTAACGCTCAGCATCTCACGCATTCCCGGACCACCCTTCGGCCCCTCGTTACGAATCACGACCACATCTCCCGCATGAATGTTCTTGCTCGTAACCGCAGTCATGGCCTCTTCTTCCGATTCAAACACGCGCGCCGGACCGCGATGCTCCAACCGCTCATGCCCGCTGATTTTCGCCACGCATCCTTCCGGAGCAAGATTGCCTTTCAAAATAACCAGTCCTCCGGTTTTCTTCAGAGGCCGATCCAGAGGAGCAATCACTTCCTGCTGTGCAGTTTCCTTGGCGCTCTTGCTCTCCGCGCCGAGCGTATTCCCCGTGACGGTCTTCGCGTCGGCGTGCAGACGATTGCCATCGATCAGCCGTTTCGCCAGCAAGCGTATCCCTCCAGCGCGGTGCATATCCGCGGCTACAAAACGCCCCGAAGGTTTCAGATCAGCCAGCAAAGGCGTGCGTTCACTTACCGTTTGGAAATCGTCAATCTCCAAATCAACTTCCGCTTCGCGTGCAATTGCCAGCAGGTGCAGTACGGCATTTGTCGACCCACCACTGGCTGCTACCGACGCGATTGCATTCTCAAACGCATCTCGCGTCAGAATCGCCCGCGGATGAATTCCTTTTTCCAGCAAGTTCAGAACTACTTTGCCGCAATCGAAGGCGACCTGATCTTTCGCTGCATCCATCGCGGGCACGCTATTGAATCCCATGGGCGAAAGTCCGATCATTTCCATCACGGTGGACATCGTGTTCGCCGTGTACTGCCCTCCGCAAGCGCCAGCCGCGGGGCACGCAACATTCTCCAGATCGTGCAGTTCCTGATCCGTTATCTTTCCCGCGGCATTCGCCCCCACAGCTTCAAACACATCCTGAATAGTGACGTCCTTGCCACGATAAGACCCCGGGGCAATCGTTCCGCCGTAAAGCACCAGCCCCGGCAGATCCATTCGCGCCAAAGCCATCGCCGCCGCGGGAATTGTTTTGTCGCACCCTACCACGCAGACCACCGCGTCAAACATTTGTGCGCGGCACACCAGTTCAATGGAATCGGCAATCAGTTCGCGGCTCACCAGAGACGCATGCATGCCTTCCGTGCCCATGGTCTCGCCATCGGAAATAGCAATGGTATTGAACTCCATCGGCGTGCCGCCCGCGGCACGAATCCCTTCTTTCACTTTCGCCGACAGCCGCCGCAGGTGAAAGTTGCAAGGCATGGTTTCAATCCATGTATTGGCCACGCCGATCAACGGCTTGCGCAGATCGGCGTCGGTGAATCCCACTGCCTTGAACATGGCGCGCGCCGGAGCCCGGTCGCGACCATCGGTAATTCCTCGGCTGCGATGTTTAAGATCCATAATTGTGTGAGTCCGTTTCGATATCGATGAAGTTTAAAAGTCTAAATTTAGAAATCGACTGCGAAAAAAGATTACATCAAGGCTGGGATTGCCAGAACATAAACAAAAACGGGGAACCTGCACTCGGTAGTGATTTACCACCACCAGGTGCACATTCCCCAATGCGTAGGATGCCTACCCAGGCGCACCCTACTGCTTACCCCCGTTTGCAAAAAATTAAGCCAGCGCCGCGCGTGCCTGCGGCCCGCCTTCAGCGGAAGTCGGCGGAAGCGGCACCCACTGCGCATCTTCGTGCCCATGCAAGCCCACGCTCGAGCGTACGTCCACCACGTCCACAATCGAGAACCACTCGCGATAAAGCTGCCCCATCTGCTTGGGTGTGACCTCAAGCTGCAGCGCGACTTCGTAGTGCTCCGCCGCAGCCTCGGTATGCACCGAAGTAAGATCGAGCCCTCTGCGCGAAACCGCGTTAAGGATGCGCATCAGCGCGCCCTGCGAGTTGCGATAACGAATGTGGAAGACTTGCATGGTTGAATCCCTCACATTTGTGATTGTGCGATCGAGCGATCGAGCGATGGTGCGATTTTAAAAACCAAAATCCGACAGCTCTTTCAATCGCGAAATCACCCAATGGCTAATTAGTTCAATTCTTACTACTCGTCCTCAAACACCATCTCCGAAAGCGCCGCTCCCGCTGGGACCATGGGATAAACATTCGCTTCGGGATGACAATCGAACACCAATAACTCCGGCCGCGGCGAGCGCAGAAAATTATCGATCGAATCTCCTGTCTCTCGCGATACCGGAAACTCCGCCATCGCTTCCTCGTTTAGCCGCCATCCGTGAATCTTGTAAGCCTTGGCAATCTCCACAAAATCCGGATTGTCGCTCAGATCGGTCTCCGCATAGTTGCGCTCGTAGAAAAGCTGCTGCCATTGCCGCACCATACCCAGATACTTGTTATCGACAATGACCAACTTGATGGGCAGCCCCAGCCGATGCACGGTCGCCAGTTCCTGAATGTTCATCTGAAAGCCGCCATCGCCCGAGACGCAAAGCACGCAGGTTTCCGGCTTCGCTAGTTGAACGCCGACAGCCGCCGGAAGCGCGAATCCCATAGAGCCCAATCCGCCCGATGTAATAAACCCACGCGGTGACGATGACCGATACCGCTGCGCGGCCCACATCTGGTGCTGGCCCACATCCGTAACAATCACACTGTCTTCCGGCAGTCGGCTAAAGAGTTCGTCCAGAAAAAGCATCGTTGGCTGCGCCAGCCCGCGAACATCCAGCTTCGCGCGCTCCGGCCCGCAAGCAACCGCGCGCCACGCGCCCCAATCGGGCAGGGAAGACGGACGCAGGGAAGACTGTTGCAGGAAGGACTGGCGCAATTCAGCGTGGAACGCAGGAATCGTCTCACTCAGATTTCCAATCACCGGCAGCTCACACGCGCGCACGCGATCCAGCTGCGCCGGATCAATTTCAAAATGCACGATCTTCGCATTGGGCGCGAACTTCGTCGGATCGCCGGTCACTCGATCATCCAGGCGCGCCCCAAAAACCATCAGCAGATCGGTTTCGTGCAGCGCCATATTCGCGGCCCGCGTGCCGTGCATTCCGACCATGCCTAGGTAGTAAGGTGTATCGGATGGAACCGCACCTAACCCATGAACGGTCGCGAACGTCGGAATGTTCAAATCATCCAGTAATCGGCGCAGCTCAGGAATCGCTCCCGAAAGCTTTGCGCCCGCACCCACCAACGCCACCGGCTTGGAAGCCGCTTGCAGCATAGCCACAATTGTGCCGCTGAATGCTCCTTCCGGCTTCGTCTTTGAAGGCTGTGCGGGAGGAATAAATTTCACTGGGCCAAAAAATTCTTTCTTGGCCTTGAGTAGATCCGTGGGAATATCGATCACCACCGGTCCCGGTCGCCCGCTACGCGCCCAGTGAAATCCTTCCGCGATCGCATCCGGAATTTCGTCAATGCTTCGGACCAAACGGCTCCACTTGGTCAACGAAAGTGTCACGCCAAAAACATCGGTCTCCTGAAACGCATCCGAGCCGATCATCGCGCTGCGCACCTGCCCCGTTATGCAAACCAGAGGAACCGAATCCATCTTCGCATCGGCAATACCCGTGACCAGGTTGGTCGCGCCCGGCCCGCTGGTCGCGATGGCCACGCCAACCTTCCCCGTCGCGCGTGCATAACCTTCCGCGGCAAACACCGCTCCCTGCTCGTGCCGCGTCAAAATATGCCGCACGCCGCTTCCATCGAGCGCGTCGTACAACGGCATAATCGCGCCGCCGGGATAGCCGAAAACCAAATCGACTCCCTCCGCGTGCACGCAGCGCAGAACGATTTCCGCTCCCTTAAGCATTCTTTTCAACCCTTGTCATCCTGAGCGAAGTTCTCGTCCGCGAGAGCGGACGCCAACGCTGTCGAAAGCCTGCCCTGAGCGAGCCGAAGGGTTTCCCTTGCACTTCCGCGGTACCATTGGCCCGGCAAGGAGTTTCCGTCACGGCCCTAAGCATTCACGGCCTGCTTAATCTCTTTCGGAGCTTCAGCTGGCTTCTTCGCAGCCGCACCCGGCAGCCAGCTCATCATGCCGCGCAATTCCGCGCCCACAATCTCGATCGGATGCCGCTGCTCTTTTTCGCGCAACTCGGCAAAGTGGTAGCCGCCGTCTTTGTTTTCCTTGATCCACTCGCGGGCAAAAGTTCCATCCTGAATGTCGGCTAGAGTTTTCTTCATCGCCGCGCGCGTAGGGTCGCCCACCACCTGCTCGCCCCGCGTCAGATCGCCGTATTCCGCAGTGTTCGAAATCGAATACCGCATGCGGCTGAGCCCGCCTTCATAAATCAAATCGACGATCAGCTTCATCTCATGCAGGCATTCGAAGTACGCAATCTCCGGCGCGTAACCAGCCTCCACCAGCGTCTCGAATCCCTTCTTGATCAGAGAAGTCAACCCTCCGCACAACACCGCCTGCTCGCCAAATAGATCGCTTTCGGTTTCTTCCTTGAATGTGGTCTGCAGCACTCCGGCGCGAGTCGATCCAATGCCGTGCGCGTAAGCCAGCGCAAATTCGTGCGCCCGCTTGCTCGAATCCTGCTGAATCGCAATCAGCGATGGCACGCCTCGCCCTTCGGCATACACCCGCCGCAGCAAATGGCCGGGACTCTTCGGCGCGATCATCACCACATCCACATCAGACGGCGGCACGATCGTTTTGAAATGAATACTGAACCCGTGCGAGAAGCCGAGAATTTTTCCGGGATGCAGATAAGGCTTGATGTGCTGCTCGTAAACCTGCGCCTGGGTCTCATCCGGCGTGAGCACGTGAATCCAGTCGGCGCGCTTCGCCGCCTCACTGGGAGCCACGACCACCATGCCATCGGCGCGCGCCTGTTGCGCGCTGGGTCGCTCCGGATCCAGCCCAACGATTACCTTGCAGCCGCTGTCGCGCAGATTCTGCGCCTGCGCATGTCCCTGGCTTCCATAGCCCAGGATGGCGATGGTTTTGCCCTTCAGGGCATCCGGATTGGCGTCATGCTCGTAAAAAATCGTGGCCATCAGAGGTTCCTCTCCTTGCGCCAGGGCGCATTTTGCCCCATTGCGACCGACCGGTCGGTCGGTATACAAGGATGCTATCGGCTCGTTCTGTGGCCTGTCAAGGGAAAAGATTTAGAGAGGTGAAAGCCGAACAAAAATAGGAGAGACGAACCTCGCTGTCGCTCCCCATTCTCTCGAGGAATTTTGAAATCTAGACTGCTTTCGCAAACCGCAGCGAAGCCGAATTCATGCAGTAGCGTAGTCCCGTCGGCGCCGGACCATCGTTAAATACGTGCCCCAGATGGGCGTCACATTCCGTGCAGGAAACTGCGGTGCGCTCCATTCCCAGGCTGCCATCGGACATCTCCCGCACGTTCTCCTTTGCAATCGGCGCCCAGAAGCTCGGCCATCCTGTTCCGGAATCAAACTTGGTAGACGAGCTGAACAGGGCATTGTCGCAGCAGATACAACGGAAAACCCCTTGATCGTGAATATTCAGCAGCTTTCCGCTGTACGGCATTTCGGTGTCAGCCTGCCGTGTAATCTCGTAAACTCCCGAGGGCAATTGTTTCCTCCACTCTTCATTCGACTTGACGACACGCGCAATCTTCACGACGCCCAGTCGCTTGCCCGCGTCCGAGAATTGCACGATCGTTACTTCCGCCGGGCCTGATTTCGCCGCCTCTGCAATCACCCGCGGCCGCCGCAGAGAGAATAGCGCCACACCTCCTAGCGCTGCCCCGATTCCTGACAGAAATAATCGCCGCCCAAAATTCACTTCGCCCCCACCACCGTCCGATTCAAACATACTTCCTCCAACTGCTTTCTCAGTTCGTAAAGAAAAACTGCGCCGACTTTCTAAAACCTAACGCCCAAAACCCGCTCCTCTTCTACCTCCCACTATAAAGATCAGGAAACTCCCTCCGCAGATTCGCCACCTTCGGCGCGTCGTTATAAACAATGTAAGGATTATCCGGATGCAGCGTGGCGTAATTCTGGTGATAGCCCTCCGCTGCGTAAAACGCCTTCAACGGCACCACTTGCGTCGCAATCGGCCGCCCAAAAATCTTCGCCGCATTCAGTTGCGCGATATAAGCCTCCGCAATCTGTTTCTGCTGGTCGTTGCTATAAAAGATGACGGACCGGTATTGCGTACCCTCGTCCGGTCCCTGCCGGTTCACTTCCGTGGGGTCGAGTGCCACCGAGAAGAAGACTCGCAGCAACTCACCATAAGTAATCTGCGAGGGATCGTAAACCACCTCCACGGACTCCGCGTGACCGGTATCACCGCTGCTGACCATTTCATAGTCAGGATTCTTGACCGAGCCGCCGGAGTAGCCCGAGGTCGCGCTCACCACGCCTTTTACATGCTGAAACACCGCCTGAATTCCCCAGAAACATCCTCCGGCAACTACCGCAGTTTCTTTTGCTGAAGTCGCTGCGCGCGCTTCGTCCGCCGCAGGAGTAGGCGTAGGCGCTGCGCTTCCGGCGCGGCAAGCCAAAGCACCCGCCAACACCACCACCATCATGGCCACTGTTCTCACCGAAGCTTTTGACATACTATCCTCCCGGCAAACTCCTTCTCGCCGTTCCTATCAACATTAGACTTACGAGCCGACAGGAAGTTTCGGATGTCCCAAAGCGAGGAAAATCACCAAAAACCGAGAAATCGCTAGGAAAGCGGTACCTTGCGCTAAACCGAGTTTTTCAGCCCTCTGGTTCAAGATTGGTATCCGGAGAAAGTGGGGAGGAGTATCCTGTACCCGTCACCGCGGAACTTTCATCTAAACGACGCGATCAAAACCAAACAATGATGAAGTTCCTCAAGGAGGATGCATGGCAGCAACTGACGCGGTTGCGGTAGGACGGCACGGTTCAACCTTGTCGATTATATGGGGTGTTTTGCTGATCGTTCTCGGATTCGTGGCGACTGGCGCGCCATTTCTGGCGGCGGTAGCCGTGAGCGTTGTGATTGCCTGGCTGATTATTTTTGCCGGAGTGATTCACATTGTGGTCGCCTTCCACTCTCATGGAGCCGGCAGCGTGATCTGGAAGCTTCTCGTGGGCCTTGCCTACTTGTGTTTTGGAGGATATCTGCTGGTACACCCCGTGCTGGGAGTAGCTTCCCTGACTCTCGTGCTGGCTGCGCTGTTTGTAATCGAAGGCGTACTGAATGTGGTTTTGTTTTTCAAGATGCGTCCCCTGCATGGATCGGCGTGGCTGCTGATCGATGGACTGGTCACGTTGGGATTGGGCGGCCTGATTTACGCCCAGTGGCCGTCGAGTTCGGTGTGGGCCATTGGAATCCTCGTAGGAGTGAGCCTGATGATCAGCGGAGCTACGCGCATCGCAATGACATTAGCCGTCAGACGCGCCGTGATCAGCGGAGTGGCGCCGCCCACACGGCTTGCGGCGTAACTGCCAAAAATGAAAAGTTTAAGGTTCGTACGGGGCATCGCTTTAGCGATGCCCTTAGTTTCTCTGGATTTGGAAACCCTTCAGGGTCCGGCATTGAAAGCCAAATTTTTGAGTACATTTTCACCACTACCAACATTTGACTTCTAAGTATAGCTAGCTTAAGCTAGCTCAAATGAAGAGTAGCGCTCTATCAGCCCGCGAAGTCGGGGCCTTCGAAGCCAAAAACACGCTCGGGACACTTCTTGATCGGGTTGAGCGTGGCGAAGAAATTATCATCACGCGCCACGGCAAGCCCGTCGCCCGCCTCGTCCCCAACACGGGATCGCCCAATCAAAATGAAGTCCAGGCCGCATTCCAGCGTATGCGTGAGCGTGCCCGGGATTTGGCAAAGAAAACACCAGGACGTTCACCATTTAACTGGGAAGAACTCAAAAAGGTCCGAGACGAGGGGCGTCCCTGACCGCACCTGCACCAACCCGTGAACCTCGTCCATGAGCCTGGTTCTCGATAGTTCAGTGGCCCTCGCTTGGGTCTACGCCGACGAAACGACGGACGTTGTTTTGCAGTTGTTCGATACCGTAATGATCCATGGGGCGTGGGTTCCGGGGTTATGGCGCTGGGAAGTTGCGAATGTGCTGCAATCGAATGTCAGACGGAAACGCCATGCCGCCGATTTCCGGGACGAAGCCTTATCCAGTCTTGCAATGCTGCCGGTAAAAGTCGACGCCGAAGCCGATCGCCAGGCATGGACCGACACTCTACATCTAGCCGAACGCTACCGGCTCACGGTTTACGATGCCGCTTATCTGGAGATTGCCTCCCGCAGGAAAATCCCGCTGGCCACGCTGGACCAGGATATGCGGCGGGCGGCGAAAACCGAGAAAGTGGAACTGCTCGGCGAGTGAGAACGGGCCGGAAAATCTCCACTCTATTGGGTCACGTTCACGGTCACCGTGTTCGAGGTGATCAGGTTGCTGCCACTGGTGTATTGTGCGTAAAGAGTGGTCTGACCACCGGTCGTTGAAGTCTCGACACACATTGGGTCTTCTCCATTTGCGACCGTAATTAGCGTGCTGTTGGTCGCAACCCAAGTGACGGTGGCAGTTACGTCCTGTTCCGGTCCGCTGGAAAGTGTTGCCTCGACAGTAAAGCATTGACTGCCCGTAGCGGTCGTACTCACAGGCAGACTCACGGAGGTGGGACTAATTGTGATGGCGGTGACGTTTCCGAGAGTCACAGTGGCGCTGGCCGTAGCGCTGGCGGTTCCGGATGACGCAGTGATCGTAGCGCTCCCGACCGTAATTCCCTTTAGCAGCCCGCCCGACGTGATAGTCGCGGTGCTAGTGTCGGAACTGGACCAGCAAACCGTGGTTCCGGAGCAGGTTGTGCCGCCGGTCAACGTATATGAGTTTCCTTCACTGTCAGTTCCGGCCGCGTTCAACTGCTCGGTTTGGCCCTGGCTTACGCTCGGACTGGAGGGCTCGATTGTAATGGAAGTGATTGTAGGGTTCTGGAAAAATCCTCGGCAGCTTATGGCAAGCGCCAGAGTAGCGAGGGCGGCGAAGGCGCCAGCGACGCGGAGACTGGTTTTCCGGGACGACATAGTTATATAAAACTCCTTCACGCGCTTGCTCCTGACCGTGGCGGATGAGCCCTGCTCAGGTCAGTTATTTACTCTAAAATACGGCTTCTCGCGTCTGCAGGTTGTAAAAAATTGTAGCAGAACAAGGTTCGTGGGCGTTCAGTTACCAGCACTTCCGTGCGGCATAGAACCAGCGCGGCTAATCCCCCGACTCGGTAAGAACGCGAGCCCCGGCAAGAGTTGCAAGAAAAGAGTTGCAGCAGAGAAATACGCAAAAACGGGCCGGAGCTGAATTCAGCTCCGGCCCGTTACTCGTTAAATGACTACCGCCCTTTAGGCTCTTCCTTCGGAGGGGCGCTTTCACGCTTCGGAGGCGCAGCCGGTTTTTCTGCTCGCGGCGCGGGAGCCGGCTTTGCGGCCTTGGGTGCACTCTCGTGAGGAGCAGCCGCTGGCTTTGCCGCCTTGGGAGCACTCTCGCGAGGAGCGGCCGCTGGCTTTGCCGCCTTCGGAGCACTCTCGCGAGGAGCACTTTCTTTAGGCTCTGCCTTCGCTTTCGGAGCGCTTGCGTGAGGCGCACTTTCGCGAGGAGCAGCCGCTGGCTTTGCCGCCTTCGGAGCACTTTCGCGAGGAGCACTTTCTTTAGGCTCTGCCTTCGCTTTCGGAGCGCTTGCGTGAGGCGCACTCTCGCGAGGAGCAGCCGCTGGTTTTGCCGCCTTCGGAGCGCTTTCGCGAGGGGCACTTTCTTTAGGCTCTGCCTTCGGTTTGGCAGCGCTTGCATGAGACGCGGGCTCGCGAGGAG
>Ga0209530_1000667_pt1 | contig 21154 bp, 16 predicted proteins | sample BlaSpr_A8_Ref_O1_FD_187987 | JGI IMG/M metagenome (GOLD analysis project Ga0209530, IMG submission 187987) | Forest soil microbial communities from Thunder Bay, Ontario, Canada - Black Spruce, Ontario site 2_A8_Ref_O1 (SPAdes) (version 2) | ecosystem: Environmental > Terrestrial > Soil > Boreal...
AATCTTGATTTTGCCGCGAAGTTTTTCGAGCACCGGAAGGATACGCCGAAGCTCTTCTTCCGCAGAAATGGCCTGCGAACCCGGGCGCGTGGACTCGCCACCGATGTCGAGGATGTCCGCGCCGTCGCGTTCCATTTCTAACGCACGCGCGACCGCAGCATCGGCGTCAAGGAACAGGCCGCCGTCGGAAAAGCTGTCGGGCGTCACATTGAGCACGCCCATTACGAGCGTGCGTTCGCCCAGCACTAGGGTGCGTGAGGGCAGGCGCAGCTTGTATTTTCGGCGTTTGATCATTGGCGTTGAATTATGCCGTGCGCTTCTTGCATAGCCAAGTCTTCACTTACGCTTCACATGGGATTACACTACACGAAAGGGACATTCTGATGGATGATCTGGCACGGAAGCGCCGAGTCTGGTTATTGACTCTTTTCTTGTACGGGGCAGCAATCCACCTTCTGTTTATCTTGCGGGAATTCCATCCACTCCCCGGCACAACCTTTCTGAGCAATCTGCTTAGGAATCTCGGCACGGCGGTTATTGGGGGCGGTTGCGTGGCGTTGCTTTTCCGCTCTCTCCTTCGAGAGCAATCCGCAGGTGAAGGAGATGAGCCGTACCTCAGTGTGACCCAAGGAGGGTTTTTGGGAATCTTGGCGTCATTCCTGGCACTGGAAACGATCCTAACGAGCTGCGCTTTGATCGTAACGATCTATAGCTTCTACAAAGCTGGAGGCGGCGCGCAGTTTATGATCTCCGAATTCCTCCCGATGCTCGGTGTGTACTGGTTGTCGATTCACACGTATATGTTTTATTTGTTCCCGCGCGTGGTGCCGTTCGGTGCAGCTTATGGAGCATTCGCGGGTTTCGTCATTTCGAAGCGCCGAGCAAAAACTCTTCCCGTCCACGCATAGCCTTGCCTCTGTTGCCACCCTGAAACGTTCATGGGCCCACCGAAGCGTTATAGCCGGCGCGATGGACGACGGTGACGCCGGAATGTCCCACAACTTCCACGCGCAGTGTGTGCCATGTTGAGCGACTGGCCGCAGGGGCGTCCTGCGGGGGTGCGAAGCCAAGTGTGTACTCGGCGCGGATTGTGTGCGCGATCTCGCGAAAGGTGTCGGCTAGCGTTTTTGTTTCGCGCAGGAAATAGAGTTGGCCTCCGACGCGGCGGACGAGTTCGGCTAGGTACAGGGTGTAAGCGGGGATCTCCAACCTGCGGGCGTCGGATTCGAGCAATGATTCGGCGGAATGCTTGGTGAGCCAGGCTGCGGTCATTATTTTAGGCCTGCTCTGCGTGGAGACGGCGAAGAGCTGAATATCCGCTGCGGCAAGTGTGCGAGCGACGTCGTCGAAGGTTAGGCGATCACTGGGCAGGCCGGGACGCAGCGACGCGCTGGCAGGGTCCAAGGTTAAGCCCAGACCGCTGTCTTGGCCGTCGGTTAATAACACGATGGCTTTGCGGCCAGTGCGTCCGGCGAAGAGTTCGCGCGCGGTAAGAAACACTGACTGATAAATATTCGAGCCGCCGGTGTCGCCAAAAAGTTCGCGGACGTCGATGCGCGAGATGGCTTTGCGGATGAGACCCCAATCATTCGAGAACGGAAGCTGCAGATAGGTGTGCGCAGAAAAATCTATGACGGCGACTTGGTCGGTGGGTGAAAGGCCATCCACGAGTGCGCGAGCAGCATCTTTAATCTCCGTAGACTCCGGCAAGGTGCTGGGACTGGCGTCGATGACCAGGGCAATGGTGGCGGGCTGGGTGGAAGCGTCGAAATAAGTGATGGGCTGCTCGACGCCATCGTCGTAGATGCGAAAGTTCGCGCGAGTGAGACCCGCGAGAGCGGCGCCTCCCGCGTCGGTTACGCTGCAGGTGACGGGCACTAGCGGAGTTTCAACGCGAATGGAATGCGGCGCGGGCTCAGCTTCCTTTTCGCTGCTATTCCCGGGAGTCTTGGCTACTACCGTCTTCAATTCGCCCGTGGCTGGATCACGTTGCAGAGAGATGCCCTCGTCGAGTCTACGCGGACGAGGTAGCTTGGCCTTTTGCGAAGTCTGCGAGTGAAGATTCCCGGGCATGAAAATGACTGCGAGGAATCCAAGCTGCAAAGCGAATAACGCGAGAGTACGACGGCGGGCTATTTTGGATTTGTTCGGAGCGGACCGTGAGCGCATCAAATCCCGGATTAATCGAGGTCAAAATCGCGCAGCGGCTTTTCGATGGGACCTTCTTTAGCTTTCTTCAGCCCTTCGGCAAATTTGCGGGCGAGGACGTCTTCTTTTGATTTTTCGGATTCTACTGAAGCGCGGAATTTTGCCTCTACGGCTTCGGTCTGCGCGCGCAAGAGCCGCGCGGTATCGTCCAGATCAACGGACGACGGTGGCCTCGGCGGAGGAACGTGGGAAAGCACGGCGCCGAGCTCGCGGTCAACGCTGAGCTTGGCCCGGCAGCATGGGCAATCCACTTCGAAGGTGGCAGCGGGCTGTTTGGACATCAGTGCATTTTACGCCCATTTCTGCGGATACGCGCAATAGTGAGGAAAATGCGCGGCGATTTGCGATCTGTCCATTCAGTGTACAGAGCGTCCCGCGCGCGCACATCCCACTTGCGCATGATTTGTCAACAATCAACACCCGATACACCGCAAATAAAAACGGCGCCTCAGAAAGCTGGGCGCCGTTGTAAGTCGCTCTGATGAATTTCGATTAAGCCGGGGCTGGTTTTTCGCCCTTAGCCATGCCGGGGATTGCGCGGGGCTCGGGGCGCAGCGAGAGTTGCGGCTCTTTCGCCGGCAACGGCGGAGCGGCAGGCGGCGGTGGCGGAATCTTTTCCGGCAGCGGCTTGCCCTCCAGCAAAAGCTTCAGTTCCGTGGCGTCGAGTACTTCGCGTTCGAGTAGGGCGGCCGCTATGCGCTCGAGAGTGTCACGCTGGGTTTCGAGAATATTACGGGCGCGGCTGTAGCCGTTGGTGACGATGCTGCGGACTTCCGCGTCGATTTTAATCGCGGTGTCTTCGGAGTAGTCGCGATGCTGGGCAATTTCGCGGCCGAGGAAGATGGCTTCTTCCTTCTTGCCGAACGTGAGCGGACCCAGCGGGCTCATGCCCCATTCGCAAACCATCTGGCGCGCAATTTCAGAGGCGCGCTCGATGTCGTTGCCCGCGCCAGTAGTGATGTGATGCAGGAAGATTTCTTCGGCTGCGCGGCCACCCATCAGAACGCTGAGTTGGGACTCGAGAAATTCCTTGGTGTAGGTGTGCTTATCGTCGATGGGCAATTGCATGGTGACGCCCAAAGCCATACCGCGTGGAATGATGGTGACTTTGTGAAGCGGATCCGCGCCCGGGGTCAATGCAGCGACCAGAGCGTGGCCTGCCTCGTGATACGCGGTGTTGCGTTTTTCTTCGTCCGACAAAATCATGGATTTGCGCTCGACACCCATGAGGACTTTGTCTTTCGACATTTCGAAGTCGGACATGGCGACGAATTTGCGGTTCTGCCGGGCGGCCCAGAGAGCTGACTCGTTTACCAGGTTGGCTAGATCAGCGCCTGAAAATCCCGGCGTGCCGCGAGCGATCACGGAAAGCTCGACGTCTTCAGACAAGGGGACTTTGCGCGTGTGCACGCGGAGAATTTCTTCGCGGCCTTTCACGTCGGGCCGGGGAACGACGACGCGGCGGTCAAAGCGTCCGGGGCGCAACAGGGCCGGATCGAGCACATCCGGACGGTTCGTCGCTGCAATCAGGATGACGCCTTCGTTTGATTCAAAGCCGTCCATCTCGACCAGGAGTGCGTTCAAAGTTTGCTCGCGCTCGTCGTGACCGCCGCCCAGACCTGCTCCACGATGGCGTCCTACGGCGTCGATTTCATCGATGAAGATGATGCAAGGCGCGTTCTTTTTGCCCTGCTCGAACAGATCGCGCACGCGGCTCGCGCCTACGCCTACAAACATTTCCACGAAATCGGAACCGGAAATTGAGAAAAAGGGAACGTTGGCCTCGCCTGCGATTGCGCGAGCCAGCAAAGTTTTTCCTGTGCCTGGAGGGCCGACCAGCAGTACGCCCTTGGGAATGCGTCCGCCGAGCTTTTGGAATTTTTGCGGGTCTTTCAGAAAGTCGATGATTTCGTAAAGCTCTTCCTTCGGTTCATCGATTCCGGCGACATCTTTGAACGTCGCTTTCTTTTGTTGCGCGGTCAATAGGCGCGCGCGGGATTTTCCGAAGCTCAGGGCCTTGTTTCCGCCCGCCTGCATCTGCTTCATCATGAAAACCCAGAAGAGAACGAGGAGGATGAGTGGAGCGAAGTTAAAAAGAAACGTCATCCAATCGGCGTTCTTCACTTCCTTGTAGTTATAGACAACGTTGTGATCCTGCAAGATTTTCGTAATGTCGGGTATTGCGGTGTTGGCGATGGTGACGCCTTTGAATTTCCCGGTGGAATCGCGGTACTCACCTTGAATTTCCGCGCTGTTGGGCGCGAGATAAATGGTGACGTCCTTCACTTTGCCAGCTTGCACGTTGGCGAGGAAGGCCGTGTAGAGAGGTTCGTCATCTTTCGCGGCTTGACCGCCGGTCGAGGCCATCTTCCACAAGACGACCGCAAGCAGAATCATTAGAAGCCAAAATAGAATAGTGCGGACTGTTGAGTTCACCGTCTTACCCCATCCTCTGGATACGATTGAAGCCCCGGTTTCGGACCATTATGCCACCTATTGTTAGATGCGGCAGCCGAGCCAGTGTATGCACCTGCAAACCGCCGAACACAACGCCTCAAAGCTGAAGTTCTTCGATCAGCACACCCACTTGCGTCCGCGCCCTTGCGCAAAAATCATCCGCAGGCGCCATGCCCCGAGTCCAGACCACCTGGCCGCCGCACTCAAGCACGGGCCATCGCGCCCGGTCACGGACGGGAATGCGATCTGCGAGAAACATCTGCTTCAATTTACTGGCCTGCCGGCGACCGTAGGGCCTGTAGGCGTCACCTGGCCGCCAATTCCGCAGGATTAGAGAACCGCGGAGGAGGCCAGCATCGAGGGCTTCGCCGTCGCTTTTAGTGTCGCTCGCCTGCAAAGTCCAGTCAATGACTTTCAAACGGAAGCGACTTCCAAGTTCCGGAATGGAAACAACCGTCGCGCCACTGTTCGGGAGGCTTACAACGTATTGATAAGTATTCGCTTGCGCGGCGGTTTCTTTGACAGTAAGCGAAGACCGGCTGGGAGTGGCATGCGAAAAGGTTAGTTTTCCGAAGCTCCGCTCGACAATGATGTCTCCCGGCAGTTCCAAACGATGGCCACTCGATGACTCTGTGGCCAGGCGGATGACCTGCTCGACATGCTGCGCGATTAAGTCTTTGCGATCCCCGCGGACACCTTCATACAGACGGCGAATCAGGCGTTCCGTGAGCGCACGTAAAGGCGCGGCTTCGCTGGAGTTAGATGCAGCCCGCGGAAGGTTACTCGGCGCGGAGGCGAGTTCGATAGGCGATAACAGATCATGAATACGGATCGAAACTGCATCATCGGCTACACGGACAAAGGCGCGGAAGCGGTCTTCCACGATTGCGGACCAGAATAGTTCCTGCTCGCCAGCGAGACGAGCGAGTTCCCCCAGGTGGGTGACAATCGTTGGCGCGAAATCGCGCTCCAGGACCGGAAGAAGTTGTTCGCGAATGCGCGCGCGAAGCCGGCGGGTATCACGATTCGTGGCGTCTTCGCGCCAGGCTTGATTTTTCGCGCTCAGATATTCACGCAAATCCTGGCGGGCGGTGGCCAGCAGGGGACGAATGACAGAACCCGCTGTTGGATAAATGCCGGCCAGGCCGGTGGGGCCCGTTCCGCGAATCAAATGAGCCAGAACGGTTTCGGCTTGGTCCTGAGCGGTGTGCGCTACGGCGATGCGTGTTGCTTGCCCCGCAGCGCAGACGCGTTCGAAAAATGCGTAGCGCAAGCGTCGCGCAGCGTCTTCGAGATTCCATCCATGACGGGCGGCTTCGGCGGCAACGTCCTCGCGAGTGGCACACAATTGAAGGCCGCTATCACGAGCCAGCTGCGCGACGAACTGCGCATCCAATGAAGAAGCCTGACCGCGAAGCGCGTGGTCAAAATGCACGACCGATAGAGTTACGCCCAATTCGTCGCGAAGATTTTCCAGAATGCGAAGAAGCGCGACGGAATCCGCGCCACCTGAGACAGCCACACCGATCCGATCGCCGGGTACGATCATTCGGGCATTCCGGATGTTATTAAGTACCGACTGTTCGAGAGGTGTTCTCATCAGCTCGATCGAAGGGAGCAAGGCCGAAACTTCCGGGCCAGTCACCTAACTAAATACTATGGTAACAGCCAAGACTTGACGGGTCGAGCACGGCCTGGAAACGTGGATGGAGTTGCGTGCAGAATAGGCGTGATTACAGACGATCTGCGACTTGCTGGGTGAACAGGTCACGACTGTAGGAAATGCGCCGGTCAAGAGCGACCGCGGCAAAATAAGAGCAATTCTCGCGTTCCTGTTCGGCCCAAGCTGCGACGCGAGGGACCGTGGGTCGCGCCAGATGGCCGAGAATATTCAGCAAGCTATAGTACGTTCCCACTGCACGAATTTCGCCCTGGTCGTCGCCGCGTTCCGGACACAGCCTGACCAATTGAACCAATCGGCGAAAATCTTCTGCGCCGAAACTCGGGCTTTGCATGCCAGTGACTTCCCGCACGCGGTCCGATAGTTCCACTCTCCGGCTCGATGCCAGTATTGAACGGCAATGCCAAACGAAGAATTGCAGGAAAGCTGCAATGGAAAAAACGAAAATTACGGCTGCAATCATCATCGAGTTCTCACCACCAAACGTGCTGTCGTTAACCGTGCGTCCTCGGGCACCTTGGAAAACGTGTAGGCCCAGGCCAGAGGCAGCCACGTACCTATCAGCGGCGGCACCCAGCGCAAAAACGATTCCTGCAGACCGGGGAAAAGGTTCCGCAATGCATAGGTTCCCGCTGTAGCGCTGAAGTAAACACCCAGCGCAAGAATCAATTGAATCAAACGGGTTCTGGTTTCGCGGAGCTTTAAAACTGCGCCCCAAAGGAGATAGGTGAGCACCACGCCGACGAAATAGAGGTTTTGTCCAAGCTCAACGACAAAGTGACTGGTCAGGTGATTCTTGTTCTGGCGAACGACAGCATAGGAAAAAAAGGCTGTTGCAATCAGCAAAATAGCCGCAGCGCTTCGGATATACCCGCTGACATTCATTTCTCTGAAGACGTGCTGGTAAAGCTCCATCACCGTGAAGTAGATCAGGACGATTAGCAAGCTCTCGGAGTAGTAGTAGAAATAGCGATACTGCATGGACGAGTATCCGTAGGTATGAAAGGTAACGTAATGGCCGAGGGTGACCAGAGCTGCTGCCAACATGTACAAATTCAAGGAAAAATAACGGAAGGTATCCTTATGAAGGGCCAGACACACCACCACGTAGGCTTCTAAACTGAAGCTTGCGATCCAAATTAAGTAGTCTGCCGGGCCAAGCTGCATTTCGGTCCCTATATTTAAAGACCGCGACCCTGGGCTCTTAAACCGCTTACGCGGAACCTACCCTGTTATTTCCAGGGTGTTGGCGGCATCGGACTACCGGTGTTCGCCCATGGTGTTGGCGGCATCGGACTGCCCGTGTTCGCCCATGGTGTAGGCGGCATCGGACTGCCGGTGTTCGCTAGCAACCATGGCGTCGGCGGCATCGGACTGCCGGTGTTAGCCAGTGTCGAATGGGTCGATAAGGCATTTAGACCCACCGCGCTGGTTAGAACCAGCAAGACCAAAACCACTACCATTAACCACTTATTCATAGACCCTCCCGAGGGAAACTACGCGGGAAGTCTATAAGCGGTCTAATGCCGTCAAGGGAGTTTTTATCAGGCGTGTGTCTAAACGGTACACACCCCCGCCTCCCCGGCGGAGCCAGAGCTTTTTGTACTGTTGCGAGGCAAAAATAGCTTTTGGGACCGACGCGGTCAATGTTACGAAAGTACTAGTTTTGAGGATTGATTCCCTTATGCTGAGCGGGGCAATTTCGGGTCAGGAGATCACTCCCGCTCCTGTCTTGACACTTTGCGCAGGTAACCCTTAGCATCGAGAATTGTCTTGTGCCGGTTTAGCTCAGAGGTAGAGCGAGGGTCTCATAATCCCTAGGTCGTGGGTTCGAGTCCCACAGCCGGCACCATACTCCGCAGCGATGCTCGGGCACACGGGCTGGTGGCTTTCACTTCACCGGGGCATTGAGGGCTGCAACGAGTTCGACGAAAGTCGAGGCCTCCAACACCTGATCGATGGCTTCCTTGCGGCTAAACATTTCTCCGGCGTCCCCCAACAAGTCATGCTGGGCCTGATTGTCTCCCGTGAGAATCAAAATAATGAGCCGCGAGAGTTTGCCGTCTCTTGCGTCGAAATCGATACCCGCCTCTGACTTGCCAATGACCACGATCGGATGCGGAAGGCCGCCAACACGGGCGTGAGGAACGGCCAGGCTGTTTTCCCAGCCGCTGGGGACAACCCGCTCGCGCTCTAATACAAGGCGCAAAAACCGCTCCGGTGCGTTGCTGACAGTGTCTGCTGCGACCTCACACATATGCTGAAGAGCTTCATCCTTTGTGCGGAACTTCATGGCCGGCAGAAAGAGTTTGGTAGTGACGGTGTCCTTCAAAGTCAGGACCCGGCGCCGGCGCAGCAGGAAATGGATGGCGGGAGCGGAGACTAGCGACGTGAATAGCGCCATAACCACGAGCGCTACGAACATGGTCTCACGGATCAGTCCGGCCTGAAGCGCGAGGAGACCCAGAATCATCTCCATAGCACCTCTGGCGTTCATGGCCAGACCCACGCCCCATGAAGTGCGGCGATCCATGCCTCCCAGGTGTGCTCCCCAACCAGCGCCTAGCAGCTTCCCCAGGCAGGCGACCCCGATAACTGTGGCGGTGATGCCGAGGTTGAAGTTCGAGACGAAATTGGTGCGAAGACCAATGCTGGCGAAAAAGAACGGCGCGAATACGTTGGTGACGATGGAGTGGATGTGCTCGGACGTTCGTTTTCTCAGATGAGTGGATTCACCCACGGCAATCCCGGTGATGAAAGCACCAAAGACGGCATGGATTCCCGCAAATTCCGCGAAGGCCGCACCGGCAAGAGTGAGCGTGAAAATAAAGCCTAAAACGCCGCCTGGCCAGCTCGTATGGGCCTGGATGAAGGGGAGTATTTTGTCGATCAGCCAACGAACCACGGTGAGTGCGAGCAAAGTGAAGGCGGCGACAAGGAGAATCGTGCGTTTAACGCCACCGAAAGAATGCGATCCGGCATTCATCATGCCGAGAATCATGGAGAACAGAATCCAGCCCACGAGGTCGTCGAACATCGCCGAGGACATCACTACGGTACCCATCTCAGTTCGAATGAGATTGAGATCCATCAGGATTTTGGCGATCACGGGAAGCGCGGATATCGAAAGCGCGGTGCCTACAAACAGGGCGAAGATCAGCCTGCTGGCACCCGCTTCGGCGCCCAGGAACCGCGGGAATGCGCCCGCCGCTGCAAAGCCCAAAGCGAACGGAATGATTACCCCGAAGAAGCTGACCAGCAGGGCGCTCTTGCCTTGGCGAAAAATGCTGCGTAAGTCGATTTCGAGGCCGGCGGTAAGGAGGAAGAAGACGACACCGATGGTCGTGACGGTCTCGAGCACTATGGGCATGGCGCCGGTACTGGGAAATAATGCCGCATAGATCTGGGGCCTGAAATGGCCGAGGAGAGTGGGTCCCAACAGGATTCCTGCAAGGATCTCGCCCAGAACGGAGGGCTGTCCCAGCTTCTGCATCAATTCGCCGGCGAGCTTGGCGGTTCCGAGGAGGACGGCGAGGGCCAGGAACATGGTCATCACTTCGTGCTGTGTCAGATGGGGCAAGCGGAGCCTGTGTCCTTTTGAGCGATCAGTGCGAGTCTGTGTTTAACACGCGCGATACTCTATCGCAAGCGTACGCGCTACGGGCTATTTGGGTAATCGACGCCTACCTGGAAGCACTTCAGTGTCCGGAGACTTCGAAGGCAAGATGAAATTTGGCCTGTTTGCTGCTATCTGATTGAGCGCAGCAAGTTTAGGTAAAGTGGAATTCTGGTAGCGGAAAATGCTACAAAAACAGAAGCTTCCTACAGGTGCGCTTGTGCCAGAGAATTGCGGTGCGAAAGGATGCAAGATAGGCGTGCCCTCTGGGCTATCCGAAGAGCATTTGTGCATCCTCCATTTCACGCTCTTCATCGAAAACGAATGCGCTGAAATGCGCCGCGAAACCGCGCTGGGTAAAAACAAGCACGAACGCCAGGTGGAATTCATGCAGAAGATTGCGAGGCGCGGAGAGACCCTGGTGAACACGGCCACAAGCGGATTTCCCATGTCCGATGAATTAAAGGCGCGCGTATTGAGTACCTTACTGACGTTGATGAACACGCGCGAAAATATGGACCGCGCATTGATGCGGCAGTCCTCCGCCCGCCGATTCGCGGGCTGAAATGAAATTCCTCGTTTAGTAGTATCGAATTGTTTGCCGAGCCGTTGAGCCCCCAGACAATTTCAACTCTACGCGCCGATGAACCGGGCATAGAGCGATCGCGCAACGGCGGGATCTTGCGTTCCTTTTACTATGGCGCGGCCATCAGCAAAGATGGTCATTTCGTACGGCGAGACGCGAAAGCGAAGAAGGAAGTCGTTGTTGCGGACATCGGCTACAGAGGCGTGCGCTAAACGGCGGCCGAGTTCACCGAGATCAATAGTACGGCTGCCCTGGTGGATCTGAACGGAGTCGCGGCCGCACATGGTGACGTGAGGCTGAGCGTGTCCGGTAAGATACGTGAAATCGCGCCGCCCGCACGCGCGACAATCCGGATTTCGCGAGATTCGAATGGATTGAAATTTCCCGGCCCAGACATCGCAAGATACCAGGCGTCCGTGTAAGCTCTCGGGCTTCCCGGCCAAGAGTTTTGTCGCTTCCGCCGCTTGGATTGAAGCGATCACTCCGGCGGCGGCGTTGAGAATACCGGCAGTGTCGCAAGTTTCTTCAGCGCCCAAGGTAAACGGCTTTCCCCGGCCTTCCAGCAGACACGCGAGGCAGGGAGTTTGGCCTGGGCGAATCGTGAGGGTGACACCGTAGCTTCCGACGGCGGCCGCATAAATCCACGGGATATCGAGGGCTATCGCCGCGTCGTTGAGCAGGAGCCGCGTCTCGAAATTGTCCGTGCCGTCGAGAATGAGGCTGAAGCCGCCGAGAAGTTCCCGGGCATTTTCCGGGGTGAGATCGGTGACAATCGCTTCAACCCGCACATCGGAATTGATCGAGCGCAGGCGCCGTTCCGCGGCAATGGCCTTGGGCAGGGATTCTCGAGCGTCGGCTTCTTCGAACAAGGTCTGGCGCTGCAAATTTGATAGCTCTACGAAATCACGGTCCACGATACGCAAGCGCCCGAGTCCCGCCCGCACGAGCAAATTCGCAACCACCGTGCCCAGCGCGCCGCAGCCCACCAGCACGGCGCTGGCGGCAACGAGGTTCTGCTGGCCGACAGAACCGATGCCGGGGAAGAGAATCTGACGGGAGTATTTCTCGCGCTGTTCGCCATTCATCAGCTGTTTCCTAATGTGAACTTTATGATAACGCCTTTTCGACTCGTGCAGGCAACGCGGCGTGCTAACCTTTCTTCTTACTCCTCTGGCGAATGAGGCTCCTCCGAAAAAAATCGATCCGCAGCCTTCGATGCGCGGGCCTTGCTGCCACCTGGACAGCAGGAGCGCTTGTTTGCAGCGTTTTTGCGTGTGCGGCGGCGCGAGCGCAGGAACAGAGCGTGGAAGGGGAGCAGGTGGCGGAGGTCCGCATCCTGGACGATTCGGGAAAAAGTGTGGGGCGAGACACAGCGTCGCTGCCCCTGCGGGCCGGGGAACAGTTTGACACAGCCAAAGAGCGCGAAGCTCTGCGGGACCTGTATCGCAGCGGCGACTACGAAGACATACACGTGGTGGCGGCATCCACGGCCAAAGGTCTGCGTGTGGACTTTGTTGTTCGCCGAAATTACTTCAACAACGCAATCCGAGTGGAAGGATTAAAAGACCCGCCAAGCGAGCCCGCCGCGCTGGCCTCCATGCGATTGGGATTGGGCGAGCCGTTCCGCGAGAGCGCTCTGCAAGAGGCGATCCAACGGCTAAAAGACACGCTGCGGAGCGAAGGTCTTTTTCTGGCGAAGGTGACCTGGAAACTGACGCCGCACGAGGACACCCGGCAGATGGATGTGTTGGTTACCGTGGACTCTGGCCCGCGAGCGGTGGTGGGAAGCTTTGTTTTGCAAAATAAGACTCCTTATCCGGACGACGAGCTCATTCGCCGGTCAAAGATTAAGTTGAAAAAGCAACTGACCACGGCGCGCCTAACCAAGGCCACGCAGCGTCTGAAGAAATATTTGGTAAACCAAGGATATCTGGGCGCCGGAGTGGCGATTACCGCGGGCCAGTATGACGCGCAATTGAATGTTGTGCCTTTGAAATACGAGGTGACTACAGGGCCGCGAGTGAATGTCGAGCTGGTCGGCGCGAAACTGAGGAAAGGAAAGCTGCGTTCGCTTCTGCCAATTTATGCAGAAGGCGCAGCGGATGAAGATTTATTGCAGGAAGGGCGTCGTAATATCCGCGATTATTTTCAACGGCAAGGGTATTTCGACGCGGACGTGAAGGTGAGCTCTCACGAGGACGCCGCGCGCGGGGAGCGCATGATTAGCTACGAAGTCGTCCGCGGCAATAAATTCCGCCTTGCCAGTGTCGGTTTCGCCGGGAACAAGTATTTCAGCAAACGATTGTTGGAAAGCCGGCTGCAACTGCAGCCCGCTTCCTTTGGATCGAACGGGCGGTTCAGCCAGCAACTGGTGAACGACGATGCCGATTCCATACGCGGACTTTATCTTTCCAACGGCTTTCTGGATGTGAAGGTTACTTCTTCGCTGGACGACGACTATCAGGGTAAAAAGGGGACTCTCTCCGTTTCGTACGGCATCGTGGAGGGCCCGCAAACGCTGGTTGCCGACCTTCATGTGGAAGGCAATCACGTGATGAGCACCGATACGCTGCTGGCCGTGGTGGGATCGTCGGCCGGCCAGCCCTATTCGGCTTCCGGGGTGGCGAGCGATCGCAATAACATACTCGCGATGTATTACAACGAAGGCTTCCCCGCAGCTCATTTCCAGGAAGAAGTATCACCGGGAGCTACGGCGAATGAAGTCCGGCTTACCTATCACATCACGGAAGGCGAGCGCATCGAAGTGGCGAAGGTTTTGATCACGGGCTACCAATTTACGAGGCCGGGAGTGATCGCGCGCCAGATCAAAATTAAATCGGACGGCCCGCTGAGAGAAGGGGACGTGGTGGAAACACAACGGCGGCTTTACAACCTGGGCGTATTCAGCCGCGTTCAGATCGAGCCGCAGAATCCAGCGGGCACCGATCCGAATAAAACCATCGTCGTAGATTTACAGGAAGGGAAACGCTACACGATAGGGTATGGAGTGGGATTCGAAGTTCAGCAGATAGGGGCTAGTTGCAGCTCGAACTCCAAGAATCCGAGCCAGCCCAGTTGCGATCCCAACGCCACGGTGATCGCCGAAAGCCCGCGCGTTATCTTTGAAATTTCTCGATCGAATATGTTCGGGCGGGCGCAGACGCTAACGTTCAAAGCGCGTGCGAGCACGCTGGAATATCGATCGCTGTTGAGTTATACCGCAGACAACTTCTGGGGCCACCCGTCAATCGGCGTTCAATTGATCGGATTGGCGGACAAAGCGCAGGATGTACAGACATTCACGTCCGTGAGATATGAGGGCGCATTTCAAGTGGCCGAGAAATTCTCGCGCTCCAGTTCCATCCTCTACAGATATTTTTTTCGCAGGGTTACGGCTTCGCAGCTACGAATCACTCCGGATGAAATTCCTCTGTTTAGCCAGCCGACGTTGGTATCCGGTTTCGGGATTACTTATGCGCGCGAGCGCCGCGATAATCCCGTGGATGCAAAGCGCGGGACGTTTAATACAGTGGATTTAAGCGTAGCTTCAACCTCACTCGGTTCCAGCGCAAGTTTTTTCCGAGGGTTTTTTCAAAATTCGTCGTTTTATCCTTTCGGCCGAGCATTCGTGTTCGCGCGGGCCACCCGTTTTGGCTTCGAACAACCGCTGGGCAGGACCATCGAAGGCGGAACGTCGGAAGGTGGCTCGACAAGCTGCACTTCGACGACTCCCGCAGTGGCGGAGCAAGTGATTCCGCTGCCGGAGCGGTTTTTTGCCGGCGGCGCAACAACGCTTCGGGGTTTCGGCCTGAATGAAGCCGGCCCACGGGACCCGTGCACGGGCTTCCCTATCGGCGGACTTGCAGTGCTCATGTTCAACCAGGAGTTGCGATTTCCGATGAAGCTGCCGTTTATCGGCAGCCGTTTGGGTGGCACGATATTTTACGATGGCGGCAATGTGTACAGCGATGTAAGCCACATAACCATGGCGTGGAAACCGTCGGCCACTTCGAACCTGAATTATTTTTCGCATACGGTGGGTTTTGGGTTTCGATATGCCACGCCGATAGGGCCCGTCCGAGTGGACTTCGGATACCAACTGAACCCGGCGCGGTATCAGGCGACGATTCCGCCCAACCCGTTCGAGCAATTTTTCCGGCTGCCGCATTTCGAGTTTTCGTTCAACATTGGACCGATCTTTTGAAAAGAGAGTGATAGGACGCTTGGCGCGACGCGCGATTTTCGTAATGGGATTGCCGCTTTTGCTCTGTGGTATCGGGGCTTCGCCGGCGTGTGCGCAATCAGCTTCTGGTTCTGAACCGGGCGCGGTCCAGGAAGATTCCAAAGCGCGACCGATTGATGGCGTGGCTGCGCGCATTGAAGATGACTTGATTCTAGAGAGCGAAGTTCGCGAGCTAGCCGCTTTCCAGAAGCTTGTAGACGGCCAAGCGAAACCTCGTCCGGACTTGATGAACGAGCTGGCGGACCAGTGGATCGTGAGGGGCGAAGCCAACACGGCGAAGTATCCGCGGCCATCTGCCGCGGAGGTTGACAATGCTTATCAGCAATTTGTGAAGCAGTTCGGTTCGCCTGAGGAGTTCCAAAAACGGTGCGCCGATGCGGAGATAACGGAGGCGGCCGTCCGGCGAGAGCTGGAGCAGCAGCTGTACCTCGCGCACTTTCTGGACTACAGATTCCGCGCCGCAGCACAAGTGGACGACAAGCAAGTGGAGAAGTATTACAACGACGAATTCGCACCCCAGCTCAAGGCGCGCGGCGAGCCGGTCCCGCCGCTCGAAGAAGTGGAAGACACCATCCGCGAGGTTCTGATTCAAAGGGCTATCAACGCGCGCGCAACGAAATGGCTGGACGATACGAGGGAGCGCTTGAAAATTGATATCGTGCCGCAAGGGAGCGGATCGTGAGACGCCGTCGTGTGGCGCGGAGCATCGTTCTGGTGCTGCTCTTATTGATAACCGCGGGCGTGGTGGCGTTCGAAGCGTTCAAAATAGAGGTGGTGGAGCGCTGGGCCCGAGATCAGATAGTGAAGCTGCTGGAGCTACGGACCGGAGCGCGGGTGGAAGTTGGCACGTTTCACGTAAATATTTTGCGGCTTCGCGTCCAGGCCGATAACTTGACGCTGCACGGTTTAGAGGACGCCAGCAAGCCGCCCCTATTTCATGCGGATCGAGTGGACTTGGGTATCACGATTCTCTCGTTAGTCCGCCGCAAATTTGCGTTGAGCGAACTAGTGGTTGACCGTCCCCAGGTTGCAGTGCAATTCGAAAAGGACGGCCACAGTAATCTGCCGACGCCGAAAATCGTGTCGAGCGAGTCCTGGCAGCAGGACCTTTTTGATTTGCAGATACGATGGCTGGAAGTGCGAGACGGCAGTGCGTTGATCAATGACCGGCGCGTGCCGCTCACGGCAAAAGGCCAGAATTTCGAATTCAAATTGAATTACGGGGCGGCCAGAGCAGGCGGAGATTCCTACATCGGTAACCTCCAATGGAAACAAGTGGAAATTGCGGAGCGCAAGGACGCGCCTTTCCGGTCCGATATCTCGGCAAAGTTCACGCTGCATCGTGACGCGTTCGAACTGGATGAGTTGGTTTGGAAGCTGCCGCACTCTGAACTCAATCTCCGCGCTGAGTTGCCCAGCTTCTCGCGAGCGAATTGGAATTTGCGGTACCGCGGCCGCCTGACGCTCGCGGACTTGCGCACGATTTTTCGTCAGCCCCTGGTGCCCGACGCGATTGCAGATTTTTCCGGACAGGCCAGCTATACCGACGGTGAATGGGCAGCCAGCGGGCACTACGCCGGCCGCCAAATCAATTTGCCGTACGTTTGGTTTCATGCAAACGGAATCGAAACATGGGGAGATTTCGAGCTTGCGCACGAACAGCTCGTGGTCCCGAACTTGGGCGTGCGCGCTCTGGGCGGAACGGTGGATGGCCAGCTGGAAATGGATTTGAAGACTCTGTCCGTCCGCACCGAGACCCGGCTGCGCGGGACCAGCCTGGCAGCGGCGTTCGCGGCCGTCAATAATCCGGATTTTCCGGTGGATACACTGCATTGGGATTCCATCATGGAGGTGGATTCCACGAATACATGGACTGGCCCGTTCCAGCACTTTCGCTCCCAGGGCGAATCACGCTGGACACAGCCGGCCCACGTGCCGGGAGTGATTCCGGCCGCGGCGGCAATTACATACGACTATTCGGACGATATGGGAGCGGCGACGTTCACTCATAGCGAGATCTCCACTCCGACAACGAGGATTGAATTCGACGGCTATCTCGGCGGACGCGATTCCGCCTTGGAATTGAGACTGAACGCGGACGATCTGAACCCGTGGGATGACTTCATCAATAAGTTGCGGGGTGCGGATGCCGTGCCGGCACACGAAGCGGGCGACGTTGTTTTTCGAGGGCGCATTTTGGGTCCCATTGAAGGTCCCACGTTCGCCGGGCATTTCAGCGCTACGAACGCACGTTACGATGCGCTGTACTGGGACAGCATTGACGGCGATCTTGAATATTCGCTGGATTTCTTTCGCTTGTCGAAAGCCACGGTGACACGCGGGCAATTCTCCGCGGCGCTCAACGTGCAGCTAGATTTCGATGGCGACTGGAGTTTTGTCCCCTCAAGCGCTTGGACGCTGGACGCCAAGGTTGAACGCGGATCCGTGGCGGATCTGCAGGCCATATTCGGCACAAATTACCCCGTTGCCGGATTTTTGAGCGGCGATTTTCGCGGCGGGGGAACAAGCGCCGTTCCGGTGCTGGATGGAAATTTTGTCTTGGATGATATCGAGGCCAAAGGCTTTCATTTCGATCAGCTCAAAGGCCAATTGCATCTGGCACACGACGAAATTCGACTTTCGCGGGCGGAACTCCGGCGCGACACAGGGCGAGTGGCCGGCGATGTGCTGTATCGCCCGGCGGAGCAAACGATGGAGTTCAACCTGAACGGTACCGGAATCCCGCTGGAAAAATTCGCCGCGCTGCAGAAAACCTCAATGCCTATTGCCGGAGAGCTTGATTTTAATCTGCGCGGCGACGGCCCTATTCGCGCGCCTGCGGCGCACGGTGAAATCCAGCTGGTCGGATTAAAGGTCGGAACCGATAACGAGGGAAATTTTCGCGCGCAAGTAGAATCGGACGGCAAGAATGCCCAGGTCACTTTCAATTCGGAAATGTCGAAGGGCCAATTGACGGGCCACCTTGCTATCGAATTGACGGGGGATCAGATCATTTCCGGCGGTCTCTCCGCCAAGCAGTTCGATCTCGACGCGCTCATAACGGCGGGGCTTCATCTGAAGAATTTGACGCGTCCCAGCGCGGTGGATGGTGAATTCACGATATCCGGCTCGTTGCGGCAGCCGGACAGCATTGAGGTAAAGGTAGACATCTCGGAGGTTTCTTTCGACTACCAGTTCGTTCAACTTCAGAATGACGGGCCCATCCAGATTGTCTACCATCGCAACGAAGTGCGCATCGAGCGACTACACCTGCACGGGCCGTACACAGACATGCAACTAAGCGGCTCGGCGCGCTTCGACCGCGATCGGCCGCTCCATTTCAATCTCACAGGTGGCATTAACCTCCAATTTGCCAAGGGGCTGATTCCGAATCTCGAAGGGCAGGGTGAAGCGGACCTGAACGTCTCGGTGGAGGGCACGATGTCGAAGCCGCGCATCACCGGACGAGCGAACGTTCGCGATGCCTCCGCGCACTACTCCGATTTTCCGGTGGGCTTGAGCCACGTGAATGGAGATCTGGTCTTCGATCAAAACCGCCTGCTTTTCGACCGGGTCACCGCCGAGTCCGGAGGGGGGGTATTAACCCTAAGCGGCAGCCTGAACTACGGCGAAGGTCCGATGCGCTATGAAGTCAATGCGGAAACGCCGCAGGTCCGCATCCGCTACCCTGCCGGAATGAGCTGGTTGATCGGCGGAACGCTGCAATTGGCAGGAACGCAGGAGGCCGCGGTTCTTTCCGGACGCATAGAGGTACAGCGCCTGCTGTTTGCTCAAGGCGTGGACCTGGCTTCGTTTTTTGCTTCGTCCTCGGACACAACTGCTGCAGCAGCGCCGACGTCGGCATTCATGAGGAACCTCACGTTTGACGTCTCAGGGCACACGAATGCCGGAGCACGCATCGAATGGGGCGGGGCGCAGGTTGACATAGACGGCGATCTCCATCTGCGGGGCACGTGGGACCATCCGGTTATGCTCGGGCACATCCATTTGCTCGGCGGGCAGATGGGATTCCGCGGCAATACGTTTACGCTGACTCGGGGCGACATCAATTTCGCAAATCCGTTCCGGCTGGACCCGGTGCTCAACGTGGAAGCCACCTCGGTAATCAGCCAATATCAAGTGACCATAAATTTCTCGGGCCCGGCAAGCCGCCTGTCGCTCAATTATCGTTCGGACCCGCCGCTGCCGGATTCGGACATCGTGGCTTTGCTCGCGCTGGGCAATACGGGACAAGAGAGCGCGCTGCGGTCGCAATCGGCGGGCGGCCAAAACTACGGCGCAACCGCGCTGCTATCCGAGGCAATTTCAACGGGGCTCGGAGGGCGCATAGAAAAACTCTTCGGCATCAGCCATTTCCGGGTGGATCCGTTCCTCGCTGGCACGGCGACGGAATCGAACGCAGCCGCGCGCGTCACCATCGAACAGCAGTTCTCGCGCGACCTTACGATCACTTACTCCTCCAACGCAGCTTCCGACCAGGAGCAACTGATTCAGGTCGAGTATCACTTGAGGCGCGACCTTTCGATCATTTTTCTCCGCGATGTAAATGGAACGTACGGATTGGATGTGAAGTTTGTAAAGCACTTCAACTAACCTTCCCGCAGACATTACTCCGGCATCAAGAAAAGTGAATCCGGGGAGAGCCGCACGTGCCAAGGGTGCGGCAGATCGCGGAAGCGCTGCCATTTTTCTTTGAATACTTCGGCCTGCAAATCATACGCGCTCGTTTCCGCCAGGGGCGGACGAAGACTCAGATAGAGCGTAATCCGGAAAGGCGTCTCGGAAGCGCGAACGAGCCAACAAGGCAAGACATTCTCCGATGATGCGCCTTCCGGCATTGATTCCACAAAATGAATGTGATGCGCCCGGATGCCGAGGAAAGCCGGCGGCTTGGAGATAGTCTGTTCGGCGCGAAGGCGGCAGTTCCAGTCAAGGGCTTCCACGCTGCCGTCCGCATTCATTCTCGCACGCGAAAAATTCTTACAGCCTGTAAGCTGTGCCACTTCGCGCGTCGGCGGGCGCCTGAAAACTTCCTCTTTGGGGCCGAACGCAGCCACGCGCCCGCGCGAAAGCACCAACAGTTGCTCGCCGAGGCGATACGCTTCCTCGATGTTATGCGTCACGAGGAGTGTGGGACGCCGATAGGCCGCAAATGTTTCTTGAAGCTGGGTCTCGACCTGACTTCGCAGATGAGTGTCGAGCGCCGAGAGTGGCTCATCGAGCAAAAGCGCCTCGGGGTCGATCGCGAGGGCACGGGCTAGCGCGGTGCGCTGCTGCTCTCCGCCGGACAATACCTGCGGATAGCGGCCGGTGAGTCCTTCGAGATGCGTGCGCGCGATGAGCGCGGACAGACGGGCAGCCCGTTCCTCGCGCGAAAGACCGCTTAATCCGAACGCAATGTTTTCGGCAACAGTGTGGTGTGGAAAAAGCGCGTAATTCTGAAAGACCATTCCGATTCGCCGCTGGCGCGCTGGAAGTCGAATGCCTTGTTCGGAGTCAAACAAAATTCGATCGTTCAATGCCACGCGGCCGCGGCCGGGCCTCTGCAATCCGGCAATGCATTGCAGCAACATTGTTTTGCCCGCGCCGGAAGCGCCGAGAATGCTGAGCGGTGCTTCCGATGCGCAGAACGAAACATTGAGCTGGAAATCGGGAAGCTCTTTTTCTATTTGGACGTCGAGTGCCATGTCAACGCGCCATCCGACGCGCGCGTCCAAGTCCTTGCGCGCGCGTCCAATAATACAGGCCGCTAAGAAGAGCGAGAGAAATTACAACATCCACGGCGCACCAGGCCAGCGCACGCTGCGTTTCATCGGCTTCCACCGCAAAATAAATGGCGATTGGAATCGTCTCCGTCTTGCCGGGAATATTTCCAGCGATCATCAGCGTGGCACCGAATTCCCCGAGCGCGCGAGCAAAAGAAAGTATGGTGCCGGCCAGCACGCCGGGCCAAGCAAGCGGCAGCGCGATTTCCCGAAATACCCGCCATTCCGATGCGCCCAACGTTCGCGCGGCCTGCAGCAATGCGGGTTCCATCTGTTCGAGAGCGGCGCGCGAAGTGAGGTACATCAGCGGGAAGGCGACAACAGCGCCTGCGATCACAGTGGCGGGCCAGGAAAAAACTATGGTCGCGCCAAATTGAAGCAGCAACTTACCGAGCGGACCATTGCGTCCGAAGAGCAACAAGAGAAGAAAACCCACGACAGTAGGCGGCAAAACCAGAGGCAGGAGGAAAATTCCATCCACCAAGGCCATGGCAGGTCCGGTATAGCGTTCGCGCCAGACGGCCGCTGCCAGACCGAACACGAATGTGATTGCAGTGGCGGTGACGCTGGTCGCGAG
>Ga0209530_1000668_pt1 | contig 21130 bp, 37 predicted proteins | sample BlaSpr_A8_Ref_O1_FD_187987 | JGI IMG/M metagenome (GOLD analysis project Ga0209530, IMG submission 187987) | Forest soil microbial communities from Thunder Bay, Ontario, Canada - Black Spruce, Ontario site 2_A8_Ref_O1 (SPAdes) (version 2) | ecosystem: Environmental > Terrestrial > Soil > Boreal...
CCCACACGCTGGCCCCCACGCTGGCCCCCACGCTGGCCCCCACGCTGGCCCACACGCTGGCCCGCACGCTGGCCCCCACGCTGGCCCGCACGCTGTCCCACACGCTGGCCCGCACGCTCTTGCCTATATCGGAAACGAGCTTTTTATCGAGGATAATCGCCCTCGTAAGTCCCTGAGATAACGGGGAACCACACCACACAATCTTTTTAGGTGGCTCCTTGCCGGCCGCGCGGTACATCTCGCGAATAGCCTCTTCGGCCGCCTCGCGCGATGCTGGTGCAGTACAAAGGCCAATATCGGTCCATCGCTGCACATATTCAGGAAAGCGCGCTATCTGTTCAGGCGTGAGCGACTCGATTTTAGTCCGCGACACGGCGTAGCTCCTTCGGCGTATATTCAACCTGAACGGGGAGCATCCACAGACCCGCAGGCACACGCGCGGTCGAGTGCTCCTCGTGCAGAAGATCCGCAGGCGCCGAAACATCTAGGTATCGCACCCCAGTGTTAGTCTGGAACATCTTCACGTTGTGAGAGGTGTCCATGAATTCAAATCGGTGGTGGTGTCCGGTCACTTCCCCGAAAGCGAGAATGAGCTTCTTGCCTTCACTTTTGACAGCACTCGCCTCTTTCGGAATCGTCTTCACACGCACTAACAACACATCACCCTGACGTATCACGCTCATTTGCCTCTCTCCTGTTGAAATTTAGATCGTTCACTTTTGATCATCACCGATCGCTGAAATTCCTTGATATCTTCTCGATCCCGCGGACACCGATCATTCAAATGCACCTTGCGCTCAAACCCGCACTCGCACGTATCCGGCGTGAGGCGGTTCCAGAGGTAACTACTCATTGCCGTATTTCTTTGAATAATACTCTTTGCACCTGTCGTGAAGCTGATTCAATAGAACTACGCTGATGAGTGCTTGCGTCCAATCGATTTTAAACAGCCATACCCACAACCATGCGAGTCCAATCGAAATACCGAAAATTATGTATGCAGCAAGCGTGGTTATGACAATTTCTTTCATAGTTGGCCGTTGACTCTTTTCGCGAATGGTTTATAGTGAAGCACACCAAGCGGCTAAATGCAAATAGCGGGTTGCTAACTTGATCCACATCGCCATCGATCCCGGGATTTCTGGTGCAATCGCCGCAATTGACGACCAGGCCAATCTGATCCTATGCGCAGACTTGCCCATTATCCGATCCGGCAAACTCGTTTGGATCGACGCGAACGACTTGACCGACCTATTGATGACCGCTCGGAATGGCCGCGCAGCTCGCATCACGATTGAGCGCTCGCAGTCGATGCCAGGTCAGGGCGTCAGTAGCACGTTCTGCATTGGCGTGGTGCTGGGCTCGATCCTTGCCGCGTGCCAGCGTATCGCGGTACCCATGGATTTAGTTACCGCCGCAGCTTGGAAAAACGCGATGGGGCTTGACTCGCAGAAGTCTACATCGCTTGATCGGGCGCGCCTGTTATTCCCTACGGCTGAGTTGGATAGGAAGAAAGATCACAATCGCGCCGAAAGTTTGTTGCTTTGCGAGTTTTCACGCCGCCAGTGGGCTGGAAAGGAAGCAGCATGATCAGAGATATCTGGGAAGGACCAGAAACGGTAGGTGATTTCATCGCGTTGCTTTCTAAGTTTCCGAAGGATTGGCTAGTCCAGGTCTCCACGCAAGCGGGGGGAGGGATCGCCGTCGAACATCGAGAGATTGGCGGCAAACCATTGGTCGGAATCTTTGGAAAGAATGGAGGTCGATTCGGTGAAAATCCGCTTACCGAAGATGAATATCAAAAACAGTCGCAAGACTTCCTAGCCAGTTTGCGAGGTGGGCGCGTTTACACCTCCATCCACGGCGATCACCGGCTTTATTCGCCGTTTGTGGGCGATCAGGCTACGTGCTACGGCACCCACTATGATCGGCGCGTGATAGAGCGCATGGTGCAAGAGGGCCTCATCACGCCTGAGAGTGTTGACCTGGAGCGCGTTGCGCGTCTGGATCAATCATGAGGCGCTACGGCTCGAAAAAGGTGCCCAAAGGCGCGAGCACGCGAAACTTTGCGCTCTTGAGTGCATCCGACCAAAAGGATAGCGTGCGCAAACTCAAGGCATCTGGCCTGACAAATGCGGCTATCGCTCAGTTGAGCGGTTTAAGTGTGCACGAAGTGGACGATATGCTGCCCTTTGGCCTCGCCGCGGCAAAACGAGAAGGCACGACGATTTGCCGATACTGCTATTTCACGCCGGATAAATGCATTTGCGATGGAGACAAATCATGACCGACCGTTTTCATTCACTCACCGTGGCCTTGGATAAGGATATGCGTGACGACGATGCGCAAAGCTTAATCGCCGCTATTCTGCATTTCAAGGGAGTCATTTCTGTTGGCGGAAACGTCACCGATAGTGGAATGTGGATGGCTGAACAGCGCGCATTGGATGTCTTGCGAAAGCAGATGCTGGACATCCTTTTTCCGAAAATTAAGGGAACCTGAAATGAAAATCACCGACGACGAACGCGAAGCCGCCTACGAGCTGCGCTATCACATTGACGGCATCCTGTTTGAGCGCGAGCGTGCTGCCCTATACCGGGAGATCTACACGCAGATGGTGCACCTGGGTGCTCCACACGATGATGCCGACAGAAACGCGCGTATGGCGATACGCAACATGGAAAAGGCGTTTGAGCCGATCTGTGAACATTGCGAGGCTGAAAACGATGCCGCAGCGCAAGCTAAAGCGAACTAAGGACCGCTGCACGATCGAGCGCGTATACCGCAAGCTCCTCGCGGTCGAAAAGGACGTTGTGAATCAACTCGCGATCATTCGCCTGGATCTTCGACCAGTTCGCGAACATGTGCCAATTCTGACACAGCACTGTGAACGATTAATGCGTGAGAAGATCACGCTGCAAAAGCAGGTCGAGAGCGCGAATCGGTATATGGCATATGTTCCCCCGCGCGAGGCGATGAGTACATACGCTCCCGGAAGTGCGCTGGAGCTAGTCGACCTGCGAAATCCCAAGCAAAACGAGAAGCGGCGCGAAGAGTGGGAGAAAAAAGCTGCGGATATTCTGAATAGCTCGTTCGCCGAGGACTGGGGGAAAATGGTGTCGATCGCTAGGCCCCCCAAATGCGCGTTCACACATCTCCATCGTCCCGGAATTCGTTGTGCGGTGTGTCATCACATGGAGATCAACTATGGCCCACCCTGACGGCCCCGACTTAGACGAGCTCGAAACGCGCGAATGGCGCGAGCGCTACGACATCGAAACCGAGCGCCTGGAGGATGCCGCGGATACGGACTATGGCGAGGACATCGCGCCGTGGACGGGGTACGGGTGATGGATCACGATTTCGACCTCGTGATGGCGTGGTGCCGGCGCTGTGGGCGCCCACTCGAAGAAATCGTCGAAGCAGATATGAATGCGTGCGACGGGCTCATGGGCGCGGTGCATCAACGATTCTTGAAAGCCCAAGCGGCCGCGCGGGCTGTATTCGATCCATCTATCGCGAAGCTCATCCCCAAACCATGAGCCAAACCGCCGCAGAGTCGATTAACGACGAACTGATCGCGCTCCTGGCCCAACGTTGCCGTAAGCTCGAGCGGCGCCTGGAAGTCATCCTGCAGCGCTATGTGTGCCACACGGAGGACTGTCCGCGAGGCGATGGGTATCCTTGCACGTGCGGGGCGGAGAGGTTGGAGATATGAGCAAAAAACAAGCGGGCGCCGACGGCGTGGCACTAACATCGGCACCGCATCCCGAGGGCGAGCCGATTGAGACGGCCGACATCGATGAGCGCGCGCTAATTACTGAGACTCACGAGACGGAAGGTTTTTGCGACGCATGCCAACGCGATCCGTGCGTGTTCGTATGGTATTTCCGGAAGGTCTAGATAGCGCTTTTTAAGCCCGCTGGATCCTGCTCAGATTCCAACGTGGCGAGCCCCAGCCGCAGACAATCCGCGCATAGTTCCGCCGTGGCCGTCTCGTAATGCGGAACTTCCCCCATCAAAACGGTTGGAACACCATCGCGGAAGCAATGGTCGCACCACCCATTACTTTGGTACTTGCATCCCGCGTTTTTACTCATGGCTTCTCGTCTCCGCCCATTAGCGCTTGATACTTGGCGAGCCATTTGTCGCGCTCGATCTCCCAAGCGCGGCGATCGTCGAAACATGGGAAACCATCCCAAGGAATTACCTTTGCCTCGCCCAAGAGCGTGGCCGCATCTTTCAGTAATTCATCCATGCTTCTTTGTTTCTCCCGCTGATCAGTCTGTAAGCCCTCTCTCTCGACCCGCTCACCCAGCGCAAGCGTCTTGACCGGATCAGATATTGATTCGGGCAAATCTTCGATGATCTTGCCGCAGCCGGGGCAATGCCTGTACCAGCTTTTGCGTTGTACAAATATTGGGACGACATCCGCAGGTCTGTTACAGCCAGGTTCCCATACACCCATACCTATCAGCTTCCAAAAACATCTTCTAGCCATGCTCATAACCTCTTCACAGCCTCACGCCTCTGGCGTGGGCCTCCATGATGGCCTGAATCACCCACTCATGAGGCTGAAACGGTTCGGCGTAGTAACTCTCTGGATACCGCTTCGCATATTGACGCGCTAGTTCAATCGCTTGTTCTCTAGTCATTACCAGTCTCCGAACGTGCACACTGGGCCGCATTTGCCAGAGCGATGATACTCACTCGAGAAGTGAGCGCGAATGTCCATGACCCGCTCATGATCGTTGCTCACTCTCCAGACGACCGGCTTGGCGCCGGCCAAGAGCTCGTCACAGCGCGGGCAGCCTGGCGTTTTTCTCCCGAAGACCGGACCGCCGCAAGTGTGTTTTGTCGTCATCGCTATCTCCTTTTGACCGTGGTGCCATTAGATACCAAGCCGCTTGCTGTGTCAATAGGCTGCGCAAATATATTTTGCTGCGGTGCTTTTGTGCGTCACGGGCTTGACATATTGGATGGGCAATGATTACATTCGAGTGTGCATATTCATATCCGCACACAATGGGATTTTATCAATGGATTCAACAACAACCACGGTTAGGATGCCAGTTCGACGCCGAAAACGCATCCCGGCAAATTTTACACTTCTGCCTGAAACTCACGTCTACCTCGCCCGCATAGGCGATGGCAATCGCAGTGCTGCGATCGAGGAGCTCGTGAGGATGCACCGGGCGCGCGAGCTCACTCCGCAATCTGAATCTGCTTAGCCGCTTTACCCGTGGCTGCGCGCCCAGATTTTGATGCCGCCCAGGCTGAGTACTTAGGTTTTCCCTCTCGCACGTCCGAGGGTGAGACAAAAGTGAACGGCCATGATGCAGAAGATCCCCGCAAATTACTCCCAGCGCGTTCACCATTGGACTGGGAGCGCCTCGAAAGCGAAGAGCCACCTAAACGCGAATGGGCGCTCGAGCATTGGCTCCCGCGTCATCACACGAGCCTACTAGCTGGTCGCGGCGGTATCGGCAAGACGCTCCTTGCCCAGCATTTGGGCACAGCCATGGCGCTTGGACGCAACTACATCGACGAGATCCAAAAACCATTGAGCGTGCTTTTATGGGCTGGCGAGGATGACCCAGGCGAACTGCATCGGCGACAAATACCTATTTGCCATCACTTCGGCGTGCCGCTCTCGGCGCTTCGCAATTCGTTTTTTGTGCAGTCCTATGAAAGCGAGGACATCACGCTTGCGGGGCAAGTGTTCGGCAGCATGGCGCCCACGCAAATGATGAAAGAACTCACCGAGCAAGTGCAAGACTACAGCGTCGATTATGTGTTCCTCGACAATATCGCCCGCATTTACGGCGGAAATGAGAACGATCGACACCAGGTCACGCAGTTCCTAGCATGGCTCACTGCGGCCTGTAAACCTGCCGGCGTCTGTGTGCTAGGCCATCCATCAAAGGGGGCGCAATCAGAATATTCTGGCTCGACAGCATGGGAAGGCGCCGTGCGAGCTCGCCTCTACCTCTCGGATCGGCTCCCCGATAAACCGATTGATGATGATGAGCCCCCCGACGAGACTGTGCGCTATCTGTCACGTCGCAAATCCAATTACTCACCCAATGACTGGCGCAAGCTCGATCTAATCCAAGGACTACTCGTTGCAGAACAGCAAACATTCGAGCCACAGTCGCGTCAGGTGAGCGGGGAGTTTGCGCAGGATATCGTGCGCACTGCACTGCGCAAACTCACGGCGATGAAGCTCACTCCCAACCAGGCGACCGCATCGCCCGAGTATTTCCCCAAACTCGCATCCCAGTATCTATTGCTTGACAAGCTCAGCGAAAAACGCTTCGGCGCCATCATGCGCGAACTCATCAAAGAGGGCGAGATCCTCATCGGCGACGTGGGCTTTTATGCTAATCGCACCCCGAAGAAGGGATTGCTGCTGCGCAACTAATGGAAAGGACGTGCCGCACTTGCAGATGGGCCGATGGGGCAGTTCAATGGCCGATACATCGAATGTCGAGTCAGCGCGCCCTCCGTTAACCTCAGCAACGGTAGGCCGTGGCCGCAGGTCAAGCCCTCCGATTGGTGTAGCCATTGGACGCAGACCGACCCGCCAACCAAAGAGCGCAAACGCCTCACTGTCGTGCACAAGAGCTAGTGCTCAAATGCACAAGTGCCACCTATGCTCTCTCACAATGCCTAACTAGTAGGCATTTGTGCGAGAGAGCAAGGCTTTTGTGCGGAATCGTGAACCATTTGTGCGGCTTTTGTGCGGAGACATTTGTGCACGTGAGATTGGCTCAGAAGTTATTATCGTTCTATGATTTGGTTTCATGTCTCGCCTAACTCTCCTCAATGTCCCTATCGACCCTGAGTTGAAAGCCGAGCTCGCCACAGAAGCGTGGCTCTCGCGCTTGACGCTCGCAGAATATATCCGGCGCATCATCGAGCGCAGTCGCACGCCCGACGGCAAGCAGCGAGTGTGGGCGAAGATGCGCAAGCGCGGGCGGCCGAAGAGATGATGCGATGCAACATCGTGCAATTAGGCCGCTGATTGAGATTGTGTGTCAATCACCTCAAGATGCTTGACAGATGCGTGCTGATGTGCCATGCTCTGAGCCATGGATCACCGCGCTCGAGCAGCTGATCGATCAAATGCGCCAGGGCTGGGCCTGAACGCCGGCCTAATAGGTGGGCGCGCGTTTCGACCCGGGGGAGCCCCCTTTCCTAGCCGTTTCGGGACCCGATGTACCGGCCTGCGCGCCGAAACGATACACGGAGTATGCTCCCAATGGTCCGGTACCCGAATGTACATCACTAGGAGTTATGATGGAAAATGAGCATCCGACGGCGGTGGCGTACTACCGCACCTCGAGCGCAACAAACGTAGGCGCCGACAAGGATTCGTTGAAGCGCCAGGAGGACGCGGTGAGGGCCTACGCGGCATCGCACGGATTGACGATCGTTCACGAGTACTACGATGCTGCGGTTTCTGGCACTGATCTCGTTGAGGGACGCCCCGGGTTTAGCGAGATGCTGGCCTACATGCTGGGGAATGGAGCCCGCACGGTGCTTGTGGAGACCGCCGGCCGCTTCGCCAGGCACCATGTTGTTCAAGGGCTTGGGCATGAGATGCTAAAGAAGCACGGCATTGCACTCATCCCAGTTGACTCGCCGGATCAGTTCACCGACGAGAGTCCGACATCGAACATGCTGCGCACGATCATCTCCGCGGTGAGCCAATTCGAGAAAGAGGCGCTGGTCTTAAAGCTACGCAAGGCCCGCGAGCGCAAGAAGCGCGAGACGGGGCACTGCGAGGGGAGCCCTGCCGTTCCACGGGAAACGATCGAGGCGGCGAAGGCATTGCGGGCGACTGGGCTCTCCTACCGCAAGGTGGCTGCCGAGCTCGAGCGGCGCGGGATCAAGCGCTACGGCGCGCAGAGCATCAAACACATGGTGACGCCGTGAAGGACCGATTGTCGGCGGCGATGGGTGTCTTGGAGTTGAACCCGGGGTGGCCAGAAGATGCGGTAATTGAGCGTGCCAAGCGCCGGTTCTGGCAGCATCGAACGAATGCGCGGAATCGCGGCATCGAGTTTTTTCTGACGTTCGAGGAGTGGTACGGCTGGTGGCAAGCGACGGGCCATTGGGGCGAGCGCGGCCGACATCGGGAGAGTTACGTCATGGCGCGGATCGGCGATGAGGGCGCCTACGAGCTCGGCAACATCGAGTGCATCACGGCACGACGCAACTGCATCGAGGGGAACAATCGCAGAGTGAGACGTTGCACGCCACGATGAGGTAATGTACGATTCACTTCCATGGCAACGGCGAGAAAGCAGGTGACGACCTACGTGGATGAGTCGACGTACGAGTGGCTCGCGGGGCGTGCGTCTGGTGAGAGGCGCTCCTTGTCGCAATTTCTATCCTTGATGCTGAAGCGCTGGGCTGAGGATGAGCGTGGAAAGGTGAGCGAGGAGGCGAGTCAATGAGCCGGATTTACGTGATTGAGAACCGCGAGACGAAGGGGCACATGAGGTACGTTCGTGCGGCGACGATGAACGGTGCGGTGCGTGCGTACGCGGATGAGATCTTCGAGGTCCGTGCGGCATCGACGGAGGATTTGTGGCAGGCCTCGAAGGACAAGTCGTTCGATGTGTTGGATGCACTTGAGGAGAAAGCCGATGGCGAACGATGACTGGGTGCCGACGGGAAAGTTACGCTGGCTAGCGCGCGACGGTGCGCGTGTCCATGCGTCGCTGCCAAACTACGTGCTACAGGCATGGTACAGCCCCAATGTTCCCGGCTATATGCGCCGTGACGCGGAAGGTGAATGGCGGGATGTTCCGCTCGAGGAAGAGACGGCGCCGTGACATCCTTCGTTGGCGGCCATGTTCCATCGAGTCTGCGTTACGGCGAGGGCTTCTACCGCATTTGGTGGTTCTGCCGTACCTTCGGTGATAAGCGCAAGCTTATCCGGTACTGGCGTTCGCGGCCGAAGGTGCAATGGCCCTGAAGTCGCGCTAGTCTTGCGCGCATGTCCGACGAGCCTCCCATAGTCACCGACATCACCGACGCTGTCCCGAGGCGCTCTCGGCGCCTTTCCGTCATGCCCACACTTCCCGGCATCAGCCCCCAAGAGCGCAAGGACTTGATGCAGTTCATGAAGGCGGAGCTGGAATCGATCGCTCGTAGCTACCAGGAGCGCGAGGATTTGATCAAATCGGGCGGCGAGCATCCGATGCCCTTGTACGCGAAGCTCGTCCACAACCACGCCGCGATGGGGCAGACCATCCCGCAGATATGCAGGTACTTAGGGATCTCGCGCCCCGTGCTCGAGCGCTGGTATGCGGATGAGTTAGAGCTCGGCGTCGCGCAGATCAACTTACGCATCGCCTCGAATGTGGCACGCAAGGCGCTTTCGGATGATCCGGACGCCGCTAAGATCGGGCTCGACTGGTTGGATAGGCGCGGGGGCGATGGGTGGAGGAAGTCGACGCAGAAGATTGAGGTCGAGGACAAAAAGCCGCCAGTCATTGACTCGTCCAAATTGACCGCAGAGGAACGTGAACAACTTCGAGCGATTGTGACGCGTCTGACCGCGACGGAGGACGGCGAGACAGCAGAGATACAAGCCGAGTGATCCCATCAAATCTCAGTGGGATTGATCCACGCGCGCAGTTGATCGATCTGGACCGCGTAGAGATGGAAGATTCGCTGTACCTCTTCCTGCGCGGAGCGTGGCACGTTTGGGATTCAGATCCTTGGATCGATGGTTGGTGCATCGATGCCATCGCCGAACATCTGCAAGCAGTCGTCGACGGGCAGATTAAGCGCCTCTGCATCAACATTCCGCCTCGCTGCACCAAGACCGCCACTTGCTCGATTGCATTCCCCGCTTGGGCCTGGGCGCAGCAGAAGATTTCCCATACGAGCGGCCCCGGGGTCAAGTTCCTATACGCATCTTACCGCGATGACCTTTCGCGGGAGGCGGCCGGTCATTGCCGAACCGTGATCGAATCGCAGTGGTATCGCGATCGGTGGGGAGAGCGTTTCTCCCTAGCTCACGATCAGAACACGCGCGCACGCTTCGATAACGATAAAGGTGGCTATAGGATGATAACTTCTGTAGAATCAAAGGGTTCCACAGGTTTCGGCGCGAATATTATAGTTTTGGACGACTGCAATTCGGCGAAAGAGATCGAATCCGAGGCGGTGGTTGAATCGACCACCGAGTGGTTTGACGGCACCTTGGGCACACGCTTGAACAATCAGAAGCTAGGCGCCGTCATTCAGATTCAGCAGCGAGTGGGCGAGCGTGACTTGACTGGCCACATTCAAACCAAAAATAAAGGCGAGTGGGATTTTCTAATTCTGCCGATGAGATTTGAAACGTGGAGGAAGTCTCACGTCACCTCGATCGGATGGTCGGACCCGCGCGCCGAGGAAGGTGAGTTGCTTTGGCCGGAACGATTCGATACCCAAGTCGTTCAGGGATTGGAAGATTGGATGCTCCCGTGGAGGGCCGCTGGTCAATTGCAACAAAGGCCAGCCCCGAAGGGCGGCGGAATTATCGAGCGTGATTGGTGGAGACTATGGGAGGGAGAGACGTTCCCGGCATTCGACTACGTACTAGCAACGCTCGACACTGCCTACACCGAAGATCAAATGAACGATCCATCAGGCATGATCATTTGGGGAGTTTTTTCCGATCCCATCCCTGAATCGCCCACACGCGTCATTCCATCCGATCCACGCGAGCGACCGCTAAACCTTCATGTGAACGATGGGCGCACCACACCAAAAGTGATGATGATTTGGGCGTGGGAAAAATATTTGAAGCTGCACGATCTCGTCGTGACGACAGCGACCGCTTGCACGAAGTACAAGGTGGATCTCTTGCTGATTGAGAACAAATCGAGTGGCATTTCTGTATCGCAGGAATTGAGGCGTCTGTTCAGCAATTCCCGATACGGCATTCAGATGTTTGATCCTAAGAGCCAGGACAAGGTCGCTAGACTAAACTCAGTTGCCCCACTGTTCTACGAAGGACTCGTGTTCTCTCCATCGGAAAAATATCCATGGGTCGAGGCCGTGATCGCGCAAGCAGAGAGATTTCCCAAGAGTCGGCACGATGAATTTGTAGACTGTATCTCGATGGGAATCCGGCACCTTCGCGAAAATTCTCTCATCTGCCGCGTTGTCGAACGCGAGGCTGAGATCGAACAATCGAAGATCTATCGTGGCCGCGAGGAACCCCTGTACAGTGTGTGACCGATGCCCCTAAACGACACCGCCAAGAGAATCATCACCGGGAACACGAACCAGGTCTTGGCGAGCGTCACTCTCGATTTGATCAGCAGGCGCCAGCGCCCGTACCTGTTTCGAGCCAAAGTTGTAGGCCAACCCCCTCACGCGTATATTCGCGTCTACGATGTGACCGGGTGGCACGAGGATGCAGCGGCCTTGAAAGCGTTGGATATTTTCAAAGAGGAAATGGCGAATCCACTGATCAGGTGGCTGACTTCCGAGGAAGGGGGGCGCTGATCCCGTGGGCCAGCGCAGCGTCAGTCCGAAGGGCGGCTTGCGTGAAAACCATAAGATTCGGTGGCCTAAGATCATGTCAGAGACGCAGCTAAACGCCTGGTACGAGCGAGTCGACAAGATCCGGCGCGGCGAGTCGGCGCCAGCACCCAAGCGCGCGTTTTTGACGGACGACTTGCACCCGCGGTTGCGGTTGGTGCTCCCCTCGTGAGCGAGCTGCGCATCATCCAGAAACCCGAAGGGTTCGACCTACGATTCGCGCGCGCAGAGAAGGAAAATAACGGCAAGTGCTGGACTCCGGAGGATGTTCTATACGACGCGCAGCAATTGATGGGGAAACATCCCCCGACCCAGGCTGCGCTCGTCGCCTGGTACACGCGCCTTCCAAACGGAAACCTTCAGATCAAGTACAACTGCTCCTTTGAGCATGACCGGCAAGCTGTAGCGCTCGCTGCCGACTTACTCAAGGATCTGCAAGAATGAGCGCCCAAGCCGGCTTAGGCGGCGCGAATATCCGCCTCGAAGGCCCGGACCGGCCGGATTTACCGCCCGCGGCCGAAGTGTCGGTCGAGATGGCGCCCCCGGATGGCGATATCCCAGAGGTCGATGACAAGGGAAATATCCTTCGCATCAAGCACGGCGATAATTCGCTCACGGTTTCCTTGAACGGGAAGCCACTGGGCTCGGCGAACGCGGCGAATGACGAACCACTGCAGTGGTATTCGAACCTGGCTGACAAGATTCCAGAGGATGCGCTTAACTCCATCACGGAGGACTTGCTACGAGGGATTGAGGAGGATTTGCAGTCGCGCAAGGAATGGCTCGAAGATCGCGCGCTGTGCTTGAAACTCCTGGGGCTCAAAATCGAGCTACCGAATACGCAAGGGGCCTCGGACGGTGCACCCGTCGAGGGCATGAGCAAGACGCGTCACCCGTTATTGCTTGAGGCGGTATTAAGATTCCAAGCGAACGCGCGCTCCGAGCTCCTCCCGACCGATGGCCCGGTCAAAATCCGAAACGATTCCGATACGCCGACCGCGCAGCTAGATTCCGATGCCACCGCGCTCGAGCGCGACATGAATCACTACCTGACGACGCACGCGTCAGAGTATTACCCCGATACCGATCGCATGCTGTTCATGACGGGATTCGGCGGGTCAGGCTTCAAAAAGGTTTACTTCTGTCCTATCCGAAATCGTCCGGTTTCAGAATCCGTCGATGCCGATGACATTATCGTGAATCAGTCGGCGACGGACCTCCAGAATGCGCAGCGCGTGACCCATCGCACGATGATGAAGCCATCGACCTTGAAGCGACTGCAGTTGCTCAAGGTCTATCGCGATATCGAATTGGGCGATCCCATGCCGCAGGACCCGGATGAACTGCAGCGCACGGAGAAAGATCAGCAAGGCATTACGCCAGAGCCGCAGAATGTCTTGCCACAGAACCGAGAGCGCGAGATTTACGAGTGCTGCTGCGAACTCGACATTCCTGGATTTGAGCACAAGCAAAAGCGCGAGATGACCGGGCTCGCCATTCCCTACGTCGTCACGATCGACAAGTCATCTCGGAAGGCACTCGCGGTCGTTCGCAACTTCGATGAGGACGATCAGGAGTTACCAACCGCGCGAGAAAAGTTCGTCAAGTTTCCGTTCGTGCCTGGGATTGGCTTCTACGACATCGGGCTTTGCCATATTTTGGGCAACACGACGAATGCAATTACGGCTGCGTGGCGCTTGATGCTCGACAATGGCATGTTCGCGAACTTCCCAGGATTTTTGGTCTCGAAGTCAGGCACACGGCAGAACACGAATATCTTGCGCGTGCCGCCGGGGGGCTCAGCGCAGATCGATACGCAAGGGTTGCCGATCGGACAATCCGTGATGCCGCTTCCGTATGAGACCACGCACATGGCGCCCTTGATGAGTTTGGTCGGCGACATGGCGGAGACGGGGCGCCGCATCGGAGGCACGGCAGAGGTCCAGGTCGGTGAGGGACGCGCCGACGTTCCTGTTGGCACGACAATGGCGCTAATTGAACAGGCCATAAAAGTAATGAACGCAGTTCACAAGCGTATGCATGCATCGCAGGCGAAAGAGTTTCAATTGCTCAAGCAGGTTTTCCGCGAGCATCCGGAATCCTTCTATCAGCGCAAGTGTAAGTCGAAAACGCCGTGGGACAAGGCGCGATTTCTCGCAGCGCTCAACAACTGCGATCTCGTGCCGCAGGCCGATCCGAATACCTCATCGTCAGGTCAGCGATTGATGAAAGTTGTCGCACTAAAACAGTTGCAGCAAGCGTCACCTAATCTTTATGATCCGCTGGCGGTTGATAAGGTCGCGCTTGCAACGATCGGGTGGGCAAACCCAGAAGAGTTCTTTGTGCCGCCAGCCGCTCGCTCGGCGCCGCCCCCGCAGTTGATTCAGGCCCAGGAGCAAATGAAGAACGAGGGCATCAAGGCGCAGGCTGACATGATCGAGGCGCAGGCGCGCGCGAAAGAGGCTGGTGCCAAAGAAACTGAATCGCAAGCCAAGGTGGCTGGAGTTGGCGCGTTCACGCCCAAACAACCAGAAGCCGCCGCGGTGCCAGAAGGCCCAGAGCCCATCTCGCCACTCGACGTTGCGACTGCTCAGGCTAAAATCCTTGACGCACATACTCGTGCGAAGGAAGCTGGGTTGAAAGCTCAAGAACTTTCGACAGAAAATGAGAACCGCGACAAGGATCGTGACGCGAAGGAAAAGGAAACCGCAATAGATCTTGCGAAGGCGGTCATCTCTGCGCCGACTCAGGGCGAGTCAGGCAAACAAGTCAGCGTGAAAGGCGTTGGCAAGAAAGCTAAAGCCATCATCGGTGAAGTGGATAAGGGCATCGATAAATGAGACCGCGATACTGTAGCCATCCGAGACCGGTGCGCCATCCGGCATTTTTCCGCTGGAATCCTGATCGCATCGTTCCTGACGAAAATGGTAACCGAATGGTACGCTGGATTGCGCCGGACGGGACGAGATTCGCCCTTGGCTATGCTCGTCACTCCAGACTCTTCGGTAGGCGTCAGCGGCAAACTAGGACATCGTTATTGCTCTCGATGGCGTATACGGTCGAGTCCCATCGCGCTAAAGTTGCACCTACGGGCCTTGTAGGACTATATTCCGCTCAATCATCAGGGGTCCCGAATGAGTGAGATGGCGAAGGAAGCCCGAGCGAATGCCCGATTGAAGGCTGAGCGCTTGACGCGGTCGCCCCCAGGCAACGTCGACGCATCTGGATGGCGAGAGCCACTCGGTGAGATGGGAACCATTCAGACTGGAATGCGCCCCGTTTCCCGCCAAAACTTCAGATCAGGTGGGAAGGTCGCGGGCCTCGCAGGCGCCATGCGCGCCGATCGCAAGCCGCGCAAGTCTGGCGGCCGAACCTTCGCCGATGCGCTAATCAATCGCGATGTCAAAGAGGCGAACGAATCTCGCGAAGGCCAGAAGCACGTCGGCGGCATGGCGAGAGGCGGTCACGCGGATGCAGCCGAGGATCGCAAGCTGATCCATTCAATGGGCTGCAAGTGCGACAAGTGCTCTGGCGGCAGAGTCGGACGCAAGTCCGGCGGCGGCAATTGGATCGCAGGCGCGGTAAAACATCCCGGCGCGCTTCACAAAGAACTCGGCGTCCCGCAGGGCGAGAAGATCCCGGCGAAGAAACTGAATGTGGCTGCCGCCAAGGGCGGTAAGGAGGGCGAACGCGCCCGACTTGCCAAGACTTTGAAGGGCTTCCACAAAGCCTCCGGCGGTTCGCTGGACGGAAAATTGCAAGGTCTACGTCCTCAAGGTGGCAGATTAGCTCGGAAAGGGGGTGGGGCAGCCAAAAAGGGTATGACGGTCAACGTCATCGTGGCGCCTGGTGGTCAATCGCGTCCCGCGCCGATGCCGCCTCCGGGGGCTCTCCCTCCCCCGGGCGCGGGCCCTGTCGGTTTACATCAGGGTGCACCGCCTCCCATGCCGCCCCCCGGCGCGATGCCCCCACAAGCTGGCGCACCGCCCCCGATGATGCCGCGCGCTCGAGGTGGGCGGACATCGCACAAGCTTGCGAAGCCTGGCGCGTATCCGCTCGAGAACGCCTCGGGCGGCGGCTTAGGGCGCCTTGAGAAGGCCAAAGCTTACGGGAAAAACGCCTGATTCCATTCGAGGCAAAACTCGCCAAGCGCATCGATGAAGAACTTGAACGCTTACGCGAACAGTTGGAATCACCGGCCGCGCTCAAAACTTTCGATGAATACAAATTCATTTCAGGCCAGATTTTCGCGCTCAAGCGCGTGCAAACCTCCTACTTCGACGAAGTCAACGAAGATTTGAACAAGGAAAAATAGCCGTGAATCACCAGAATGTTGTCCAAACGTATCCGTACAGTCAACAGGGCATTACCATCACGAGCACAGGCTCCCTGAATGTGCCGACTCCATCCACGCAAGTGCGAGAGGCCACGAATCGCCTGCAGATGCACAACGGCGCGCTCTCGGAATCGATCATCCGACTTCGCGACACCGTCAATCGATTGGTCGGCGGAGAGCCTGAAGAGGCCGCAAAGAACGGTCCTGCGCCAGTGCCGAATGGCGAAATTCAGATGTTGCACGCGGAAATCGAGAGCTACGAGCGGATGCTCGTTCTGCTCGCATACCAGTTGAACCGTTTGGCCGGAGTCTGATCGATGCCGAACGTCGCGATGCTGCACGAAGTAGATCCGAAGCAAGAAATCATAGCAAGGCTCGGCACATGGCTCGATGGCTTCGAGATTTTGAACAACGAAGTGCTCCTGGCGACGTATCTGCGCCCCCATAAAACCAAGGGCGGCATCATCCTCACCGACAAAGTCTTGGGCGAGGACGTGTTTCAGGGCAAAGTCGGCCTTGTCGTGAAGGTTGGACCGTCGTGCGACTTCCCCACGGTGCCGATTTTTCTGCACGACTGGGTCGTCATCAAGTCATCCGACGGTCTCGCGATGGAAATTCTCGCAGGCGATACCCGCGTTCCCTGCCGGCTCGTCATGGACAAGTTCGTCAAGGTCAAAGTCCCCCACCCGGATCTCATTTGGTGATCTATGAGCGCAACTGAAACGGAAATTCAGGTCGATTTGGACGCCGTCGAGGCTGCCGAAGCCGCAAAACTCGCGAAGGGCGCGAAAACCGACGATGCAACGGCCGAAGTCACGGTCGAAGCGCCGAAAGTTGAGCCCAAAGCGGCGCCAGCGGTCGATAAAACAGTCCTGACGCCCGACGAGGGCCTCAAAAAGCTACAAAAACAGCTCGACGACGAAAAATCAGCGCGCATTGCAGCCGAAAACCGGGCGCGAGCCGCCGATGCCGATGCCGCGCGTGCCAAAAACGAGTCGCATGGCACGCAATTGGACTTGGTCAAGTCCGCGATTGCCTCATTGACCCAGGCGAACGATGCTTTGGAGGAAAAATACGCCGCCGCGCTCGCCGCGCAGGATTATCCGGGCGCCGCGAAGGCGCAGCGCGAGATGTCAGCGAACGAAGCGAAGCTCAATGACTTAAATCGCGGCAAAACGGCGATGGAGAACGCGCCGAAGGCTACGCCACGCGTCGCCGATGACCCCGTCGAGCGCATCGCCCAGCAGTTGACGCCGCAATCGGCCGCGTGGGTCCGCTCACACCCCGAATACGCGCGCGATCCAGCGAAGTACAAGAAAATGGTCGCCGCCCACGAAATAGCGATGGCAGACGGCTTCTCCGTCGACACACCGGAGTATTTCGCCTCCGTCGAGGACACGCTTCGCATCCCCTCTCAGCGCCAGGAGGCGATCGTCGTCGATGTGGACCCGACCGCGGATGCGGCGCGGCCGTCGACCACGAGGCCATCGAGGCAGACCGCCCCACCCTCTGCCCCCGTCACGCGTTCAGGCAACGGAACCGGAACCACCCGCTCAAATGTCGTGACGCTCTCGGCTGAGCAAGTCGAGATTGCCAAAATGATGGGGCAAACGCCCGAAGAATACGCCAAAAATCTCATCGCTCTCGAAAAAGAGGGTAAGTTGACGAGGACACACTAATGGCCGAAGACACACTCACCCTCCGCTCCAAGCAGCCGCACGCGCCGCTGCCGACGCCACCGAATGCGCCCGCACAGGCCGAAGCGAAAGCGCCAGATCCTAACGACCCGATGGAGCGCGCACGGCGGCGCGCGGCGGAACTGCGCGAGCACGGCAGTTTTGATCCCGGGAGCGATAAATTCAACTTCGATCTCTCCATCGTTCCGCCAGGTTGGTCCTACGAATGGAAGCGCCAGCTCGTGATGGGCGCGCCGGATCCGTCATACCAAGTGAGCTTAGCCCAGCGCGGTTGGGAGCCAGTTCCGGCGGCACGTCACCCGGAGATGATGCCGCTTAATTCAGGTGCCGCGACCATCGACCGCGATGGCATGCGCCTGATGGAGCGCCCCGCCGAGATTACCGAGGAAGCTAGAAGCCGCGAGAAGCAAGACGCGCGCGATCAAGTGCGCGGCAAAGAGACGCAAGTCACCGCCGCTCCGGCCGGGGACAGCTCGCCGTTCGAGGGTACCAATCGCGACGCGAGAGGCAAGCCGCTAGGCATAAAACGCTCCTATTCTAGCGAGCAGATGGAGATTCCGAAGACGTAATACGCTATAATTGCAGCCTTCCGCACAATAAACGCATAACAGGGCTGCATCATGATTACCACGCTCGATAAGTACATTCCGTTCGAGAATGTCACTGACAATGACGTGATCAAGGCGCAGCTATTCAACGAATGCCGCCTTGGGGAAAGCGGCTGCTGGCTTTGGATGGGCACGAAGCGTAATGGGTACGGCTTGTTCAACATCGGAAGCAAATCAAAGTCTGCACATCGCGTCGCCTACGAAATATTCATCGGCCCCATCCCTGCAGGATTGCATCTGCTCCATTCGTGCGATACGCCGTCCTGCATTAACCCTGCACATTTGCGCCCAGGGACCGCGAGAGAGAATATGGCCGATCGCGAAGCACGCCGTAGACGCTGCGTTCGTGGCGAGCAGATAGGTACGTCGAAATTGACCTACAAGGAAGTTTTAGAAATCCGGGCGTCATCAGAGAAACCCGCGGTTCTCGCAAAAAGATACGGCGTACATCCCCACAACATTTGGTCAATCAAGACCGGTAGGTCTTGGAAACACGTCGCCGCGGAAGTTGACGTGTCGACAAAATAGTGCGATAAGGCGATACAACTACCAGGTGTAGTTTTTCGAGAGAAGAGTTTGTAGGTCCCTCCGCCCTCCGGCTGTGCGCGATGACCTCCGATAGAGGAGTCACGCATTGGCCAACCAAAATTACCCTTTCGGATTCCAGCAGCGCGCAGGCTTGGGATCATCCCCAACCTACGAGATGACTGAGAACGGGAACGGCGGCATCGATTACAACACCGGTGCCATCTACTTCGGCGATCCCGTCCAGCGCGTAGGCTCAGGCGACGGCACCATCACCCAAGGCGCGAACGGTCAGACGACCCCCATGGCGGGCGTATTCATCGGCTGTAAGTACCTCTCGACCTCGCAGAAGCGCACCGTGTGGTCGAACTACTGGCCTGGCTCGGATGTCACCTCGGCGAACCAATCTGCGATCACTGCGTGGATCGTGAATGATCCGAATGCGCAGTTCCTCGTTCAGTCGGACTCGACAGGTGTCGTGCAAGCAGATATCGGTGCGAACAACGACTACCAAATTGGCACAGGCACCGCGGCGAACGGGTTCTCAGGCGCATACCTAGTTCACGGAGGTGCGACTACGGCCACCAAACCTTGGCGCCTCGTGTCGCTGATTCTAGATCCACCGGGTAGCCCAGGGAGCGCAACCGGCGCGTACAACTGGTGTGTGGTCGCATTCAACAACGTCGAGACGAAGTCTCTGACGGCGACGAACACCTAGGAGCAATGAGACATGGCAATTAATCTAGCCGCAATCAAAGATCTCCTGCTCCCAGGACTGCGCGGGCTAACTGGAAAGTTCGAGCAGATACCAAGACAGTGGGACAAGGTTTTTACTAAGTTTGACAGTAAGTTAGCGCTGGAACGTACAGCCGAGATGAGGTATCTCGGTCTTGCGCAACTCAAAACCGAGGGCGGTCAGACCCAGTTCGATAACAACGCTGGTGAGCGCTACGTGTTCAACCAAGAGCACACCGAACTAGGACTTGGTTATGCGATGACGCGTAAGGCGATCGATGACAACCTGTACAAGACGCAGTTTCATCCATCGAACCTCGGGCTGATCGAGTCGTTCCGCCAGACGGAGGAAATCTACGCTGCGAACGTGCTTAATACCGCGACGACCTACAACAGCAAGGTCAACGGTGACGGTGTGGCGCTTTGCGCGTCAAACCATCCGATCGACACTGGGACGTACGCGAACATTCCGACGAGTGCGGTGGACTTGAACGAAGCCACGCTGCTCAACGCGATGGTATCTATTCGCGTGAACTTCAAGGACCAGGCTGGCCTGCGCATGTTCTCGCGCGGCAGGAAGCTCCTGGTTCCCCCGCAACTCGAGCCGGTGGCGATTCGGTTGACCAAGACCGAACTACGGCCTGGCACTGCGGACAACGACGTGAACGCGATCCTGTCGACCGCTGGAGGTCTGCCGGAAGGCTACATGGTCATGGACTTCCTCACGTCCAACTACGCGTGGTTCCTGCTCACAAACATCGCGGGCCTCGCCATGATGAACCGCATCCCGTTTGAGAGTGACATGCAGGTGGACTTTGTTACCGATTCGTTGCTCGTGAAGGGGTATCAGCGCTACTCATTTGGGTATTTTTCGCCCCGCGCCATCTGGGGAAGTTTCCCGACCTCGTAAGGAGTCACACTGATGGCAAGTTATCTTCCTGGCGCGACTCCCACGTATCCCGACATTGTTGGGGGCCAACTCACGCAGACATCCGGAAACCCCGTTTTCCCAGGCACGTTGTTCACGGGTCCGCTGCTTGCTGGCAGCATTCAGGGTTCTGATGGCACGAACACCCTAGGCGGTGTGGGCGAAACGCAAGGCACCGCGAACGTAGGTTTCTGTGTGATGGGCAAATCCTGCACCATCACGCAGGCGACGAACAACGGCTCGGCGGGTCAGTACGTGTGCCCGATTGTCGTTCCTGCGCAGTCGCAGATTCTACGGATCACGCTCATGGTGACGGCGGCGTGGACTTCCACTACGACGTTAGGCATTGGCACGAGCGCGTCGGCGACGGCGTTTACGACTTCGGCCGCGGTGTCGGGTGCGACGTTGGGACAGGTCGTGGTGACGCCGGGGACGAGCGGGACGCAGATCGCGAATTGGGATAATGTGGGCACGAGTGATGTGCAGATCGTCGTGCTCTCTGGTAGCACCGGTACCGGCGCTGGCACGCTGACGGTTGAGTGGATTCAAGGCATCGATTTAGCCTCATGAGGACTGAACTATGAAAGGCCGCAAACACAAATCGACCGGTGGCGAGAACGACGCGGCCGAGGACGAGAAGGACACCCCGAAGGACCGTGACGCGCCCAACAAGGTCGCGAGCGAAGCCGAAGAGAAAAAGCGCGGCGGACGTGCGAAACGCGCTCATGGCGGCAAATCCGAGATG
>Ga0209530_1000669_pt1 | contig 21121 bp, 18 predicted proteins | sample BlaSpr_A8_Ref_O1_FD_187987 | JGI IMG/M metagenome (GOLD analysis project Ga0209530, IMG submission 187987) | Forest soil microbial communities from Thunder Bay, Ontario, Canada - Black Spruce, Ontario site 2_A8_Ref_O1 (SPAdes) (version 2) | ecosystem: Environmental > Terrestrial > Soil > Boreal...
GGTCTGCCCGCCGAACCCGGAATGGATCATCCCGTGCACCCTGGCCGCGTTCGCCTGGGCGAACAGGTCCACCTGGAGCGCGGAGTTGACCGACACCATCCGCGGCTGCCGGGCGATCTGTGCCGGGTCGTTCGTCGTCTCACCATCAGGCCGCGTCGGTCCGCTAGTGCGTCCGGCACCGCGTCCGGGACCGCGCCGATGCCGAGCTGCAACGTCATCGCGTCACCTACCAGCGCGGCCACCCGCTCGCCGATAGCGGCGGAAGCGTCTGTGCACGGCCGCGATGGCGGTGAGGGCAGCGGGGCGTCCACCTCGATGGCATAGTCGATGTCGTCGAGGTTAAGCACGGCGTCGCCGTAGGTGTAGGGACCGACCGGTTGAGCTGGGCGATGACGATACCGCCCCGGGCTTGCACCGCCTCGATTGCCGCCGGGAGCACGTTCACCTCGGTGCCCAGCGATACCGAGCCGCCAGTCGGCACTGAAGTCTGTACCAGGACGACGTCCGGCGGAAGCATGGTGGACAGCATCACCGGCACCCGAGAGAGGCGGCATGGAAGGTAGCGGAGCCCGTCGCGGCCGCGCATGCCAGGGCCTACGAACGGCGACAGTACGCGTCTCGGCGTCGGCAGGGCCGAAAGTCCCTGATCACGTCCATAGCTCGGTGTGATCCCGAGTATGAGCCCGTCCGCTCAGCACAGGAGCCCATAAGCCGCAAACGCACACTTCAAGCCCACGTTAGTACGAACAGGCGATTGAGTACTGGCAGGCTTGCGGATTCCAGTGATGCGTGCCGTGCGGGCCGGTGCCGTCCTCGGCCCGGTCGCAAGGCACCCGGTCCGGAGCCACGCGGCGTAAGTGGCCTTGAGGCAGACAGCAAGGCCCTCGGATAATGAGAGCCCTGCTGTCGATCCGGCGGTGTCCGAAGAGGGCCAGTCAGCGAGGCTGGATCTCGCCCATCGGGCCGAAGCCGTCATGCGGGGTATCGATGTAGATAATCTGCGGCTGCGTGGCAACCAAGTCGGGTGCGGTGCCGAAGAAATTCTTCACGTACGGATGCTTGACGTGGGCGGCACCCGCTTCGGCATCCTTGAAGCCTTCGATGCAGACGAACTCGTTGTCGTCGGTAAGGCTCCGGGCGAACTGGAAGAACAGGCAGCCCTCCTCGGAGTTGACATCCTTGGCATAGGAATCGGCCAGTACCAGCCACTCGTCCATCTTCTCGGGCCGGATCTGCATCTTGATGTTGATCAGGATCATGGGTCCCCTTACGCGAGGCGACATTCATCCTAATCGTGGTGTGATCGCTAACGACCGTCAACCGCAGCGGGCGCCCGGGCACCCGCGCCGATGGATGCCGGCCGGGACATTCGCCGTGAAAGGAGCCCCGTTACTGCTCGGTGATGTCGTTGAGCTTGAGCATCGCGGTCATCGCGCTCGTTGCGTCCTCGAATCCAGGGAACCACCGGCTGGCCGCACGGGGGAGGTGATTATCAGGAACGAACACGACGGGATCGGTCATCCGGGCAGCCAGGCTGGTGCGATCACCGAGCCGGCCCCTGGTATGAGGCTGAGCCCTAGCTTGATACCAGGAGTCAGCCCGCGATCATGTTCCTGCTAGCTCATAGCCTCCACCTGACCGGCCCTCTCGCCGTCCTGCTCACTATCGCCATGATCGCGCTCCGCGTGTCCATGCGCCGCGCCCGCGGCCGCTGCAGCGGCCGCGGCCGTCGCAGCTAAGCACGGCATCGATGTCGTGGTCGGCTCAGGCCGCTGAGTTCCGGGGGCGGCTGTCAAGCCAGAGCGCCCAGCGCTCTATGCTGCCGACCCGGAGCAGTCCGGCGCTAGCCCAGGGATCCCCGGCGAGGCGTGTCGTGATTTCGTTCTCATCCGCCGCCTCGACCACGTGCAGGGTCTGTTCTCCGTCACCGACCGGGCCGCCGAGGACGATAAAGCCATCACTGACAAGCCCGTCCATGAATGCCGCGTGCTCATCCCAGCCGTCTTGCTCCCGGATCCGGCGTGAGGCATCCCAGCCCGGGCCGTGGACTAGTCTCACCGCGAAATTAGCCATGGCCGGAGCGTACCGGCTCCCACGGGCACATCGGTGGACGCGTCGCGATCTTGCGGGACAGAAGCTCTGGCCCGCAGGGATTGCGATTCTGCCACCGGTGCCTACGCTCGAAGGGTGAGCACTATCCAGATGCCGCTGCCGGGATTCGAGGCCGCGCTCATCGGACTGGCAGCGCTCGCAGTGGTGATCGTGCAATTCCGCTGGCCATTCGCAGAGCACGTCAACGTGATGGCCCACGAAGGCGCCCATGCGATGACTGCGTCCATGCTCGGCTTTCCGGTGCTAGGTATACGGCTCAACCCGGACGCTACCGGTGAGACCAGTTACCTTGCGCGCGCGTCCGGCCTGCGAAGGGTGGTCACTTCGTTCGTCGGCTATTTAGGCCCGAGCGCGTTTGGGCTCGGCGCAGCCAAGCTCATCGGCCTCGGGCACATCATTGCCGTCTTGTGGCTGTGTGTGGCGTTTCTGGTTCTCCTGCTGCTGAACCTCGCCCCTCCCTCCTTCGGCTTCATCTCGGTCCCCGCCGCGATCGCGGTGCTCTGCGTTCTCATCCGCTACGGGTCTGCCGGCCTTGACGTCGTCATGGCCTACAGCGTGACCTGGCTGCTCTTGTTGTCCGGCGTCCGCGTCGCCGTACAAGATGGAGCCAGTGCCGAGGACGCTGCCACTCTGCGTACGATCACGCGCCTTCCTCGCCTGCTCTGGGCACTGCTGTGGCTGGTCGGCACACTCGAGGCTGTCCTCATCGGCGGGCGGATACTGCTCCACTGAGCCTGAGCCTGAGCCTGCTGCTGGTCGTACCTGGAGCGGGTGTCGTTGCTAGCGTTCTTGTGAACACCTTCACGAGCCGGGAGGATGCCAGTGCCGGGAGGTCTGGATGTCGTCGAACTGGCTGGCTCCGTCGCCGCAGGCACAGCGGATAAGTGGAGCGACCTTGACCTGCACGTTGTCACCCTGACCGAACATCACGACGCGTTTCTCGCAGACTGGCCGTCGTGGCTGGCCGCGATCACGCCGACTGTGTTCGCTCGCACGCCGATCGCCCCGTTCATCATCAGCACAGTGACGGCGGATGGCCTCACATTTGATGTAGCGGTGTTTGCCGGTGCCGAGCCGGAACCCGTGACACGTTCGGCCTATATGGTCGGGAGCTTGTCGAGGCGCGGCTTCGATACCGTTGGTGATGCCCTGGAGTACGCCGTGGCGGAACAGCTGCGGGGGCTGGCCGGACCGTTCATCAGCCTTGTCGAGCGAGAAGAGCACATGCGGCACCTCGCCGGCATGCCACATCTACTGGGATTGCTCACCACTGTCTTTCTGGCCGAAACCGGAGCGGCTCCGCCCGGTAAGCACTGGAACCGCACTTTCACCGAAGAGCAGCGTTCAGCTGTGGCTGCGCTTCCTCCGGCCCGGGCTACGAGGGACGACATCATTGCCTTCGGGCTGGGTCTTGCGAATCTCCTCGTCACGCGCGCCCGCCCTCTGTACCCTCGCTACGATCTGACCTGGCCCAGCGATCTCGCCTCGGTAGCCGCCACTCGACTGCAGGACTGGCTTGGCGTCGATACTCAAGGCTGGTTGCATTAGGCAAGTCTCTGATCGCCGCACCAGCAGGCAGGAGGGATATCCATGGCCGCGGCCGACGTGACCATTACCAAGGCAGAGACGGCAGCGGGGGACCGGACCTGGCTGATGGTCGCTGACGGGACGGTGCAACGGGTGGCGGTGCACGTTGTGCATGACCTGCCGCATCTGGTGGTGGAATCGCTGTTCGGGCTGGATGACGGGCTGTGGGGCGTGCTGGCCAGAGGCGGTTTCGCGACGGCTAACCGAGCGGCGTCCGCACGTGACTCGCGGCGGGCGCGACTGGTAACCGACGTGGAGCTGGACGAGCTCGCGGCGCGGAACTGGGCCGGGCACCGGGTCGCGAAGGCGGCCACCAACGCCGTTACCAATCGGTGGCAAGACGGACCTGATACGCCTGGCGGCGCTGCCAACCTGCGGGAGCGGGACAAGCGGGCGAGCCTGCCCGCCGACGAGGACGCACGCGAGCATCTGCGGCGGATGGGGGAGCTGGCTGACCGGCTCGGCGACGATGCGATCCAGCTAGCCATCAACGAGGTGCAGCGGCTGGCAGGGGCATGGCGGGCGCTGGCACCGGGGGAGAGCCTCCGGCTGCAGTGGCCTTGCTCGGTACCCACCCCGGCGGCCATACACACCCCGCCGTCTAAGGCTACAGCTGTTTCGGTAGGTTAGAACCACGAGAACTGGACATATCGGGCGTGAAAATGGTCGTAACCTACCGAAACAGCTGTAGCCTTACGAAATTAGAGGCTCAGATGGCGAGGCGGCGGGCGGGGGCGCGACGGCGGGCTGGGCGGCGGGTGTGGCGGTCCATAAGTAGAACGTGTTCTACTTATGGGATGGGTACCGGGATTGCGCATCGGGTGGTGAGGGTTAACGGGATACGGATGCATGTCGCGGAGGCGGGCGAGGGGACGCCGGTGATCTTGTGTCATGGCTTCCCGCACCTGTGGTACTCGTGGCGGCATCAGATCCCGGTTCTCGCCGAGGCTGGCTGGCGGGTGCTGGCGCCGGACCTGCGCGGGTACGGGCGCAGCGACGCCCCGGCTGACGCGGCGGCATACGGGTCGGCCGAGGTCTGCGGGGACATCACCGGGCTGATCGACGCCTGCGGCGCGGAGCGTGCGGTGCTGGTGGGCCTGGACTTCGGCGCCCAGCTAGTGTGGGAGGTGGCGCTGCGTCATGCGGACCGGCTGCTCGCCGTCGTCGTGCTGAACAACCCGTATGGCGGCCGGTCCCGGCGGCGGCCTACCGAGGCGTTCGCCGCCGCGGCGCGGGATCACTTCCTGCACCTGGACTACTTCCAGCGGCCAGGCGTGGCGGACGCTGAGCTGGACGCGAACCCGGGGGAGTTCCTCGCTCGCGTCTTCTGGGCGCTGAGCGGGGAGGGGTCCTATTTCGACTGCTGGCGGCATCCGGCCGGCAGCGGGTACATCGAGGCGCTGCCCCCGGCGCCGCCGCTGCCCTGGCCCTGGCTCACCGAGGAAGAGCTCGCCGTCTACGCGGCCGAGTTCGGCCGGACCGGCTTCACCGGCGGGCTCAACTGGTACCGGGCGCTCGACCTGCGCTGGGAGCAGACCGCGGACCTCGGCTCGGCGCCGGTTGAGCTGCCCGCCTACTTCCTGGCAGGTGAGAAGGACGTGGACCTGGCCGGGTTCAGCGGCCGGGATCCGCTGGCCCGGATGCGGTCACTCGTGCCGGACCTGCGCGAGCTGGTGCTGATCCCCGGTGCCGGGCACCTCGTCCAGCTGGAGCGGCCGGACGAGGTGAACGCGCACCTGCTCACGTTCCTGTCAGCGATAGCGGCTGACGCAGCGGGAAATGACAGGCTGCCTGGTGGCCTTCCTCGCTGAAGGGGCGGAGCGGAGGTTCCTGCTCGGCGCAGATCTGCTCCGCGAGCGGGCAGCGGGTACGGAACCGGCAGCCGGACGGCGGGTCGATGGCCGACGGAAGCTCGCCGCGGATACCCTGGTGCTCCTTGGCGTGCTCGAGGGACGGGTCGGCGACCGGCACCGTGTCGATCAGGCCCTTGGTGTACGGGTGGGCCGGGTTCAGGTACACGTCCTCGGCGGGACCGACCTCGACGAGCTTGCCCAGGTACATGACGCCGATCACGTCGGCCATGTACCGCACCACGGACAGGTCGTGCGAGATGAACAGGTACGTCAGGCCATGCTCGCGCTGCAGGTCCTGCATCAGGTTCAGGATCTGCGCCTGGATCGACACGTCAAGCGCCGACACCGGCTCGTCCGCGACGATCAGCTCCGGCGCCACGATCAGCGCCCTGGCCAGGCCGAGCCGCTGCCGCTGCCCGCCGGAGAACTCGTGCGGATACCGCTCGAGCGCGGTGGCGGGCAGGCCGACCTCATCGACGATCTCGTTCATCCGGCGTTCCTGGTCACCGCGGCTGCCCTTGCCCTGGATGACCAGCGGCTCGCGCAGGATCGTGCCGACGCGCATCCGCGGGTCCATCGCCGCGTACGAGTCCTGGAACATCAGCTGCACCCGCTCGGCCCGCTGCTTGCGCGGGACACGCGCCAGGTTGTGACCCTCGAAGGTGATCGACCCGCCGGTTGCCTTCTCCAGGCCCACGATCAGGCGCCCGATCGTCGTCTTCCCGCAGCCGGACTCGCCTACCAGGCCGAAGGTCGTCCCCTTCGGCACCGCGAAGCTCACGTCCGCCACCGCCGACACGTCGCCGATCTTGCGCTGCAGCACCGCTCCCGAGGTAACCGAGTAGTTCTTGACCAGGTTGGTGAGCTGCAGCAGGGCCTCGCCGTTGCCGCGCGCCGCCGGGACTGACGCGGTGATCGTCGCGTGCTGAGGCTTCTCCTCCGACGCCTCCACAGGGAACCAGCAGCGATACGAATGACGGGAACCATCAGCCGTTATGATCTCCGGCTCCTGGTCTTCGCATTTCTCCTGCACGTAGCGGCAGCGAGCCGCGAACCTGCACCCCCGCGGGGGCGCGGTCAGGTCCGGGGGCATGCCGGGAATGTTGTAGAGGCGCGTCAGGGCCGGGCCCGCCTGCTCCGGCAGTGCCTCGAACAGGGCCTGCGTGTAGCGGTGCCGCGGGTTCGCGAACAGCTCGGTCGTGGTCGCGGTCTCCACGATGCGGCCGGCGTACATGACCGCTACCCGGTCCGCGCGGCCCGCGATCACGCCCAGGTCGTGGGTGACCAGGATGACCGCCATGCCCAGCCGCTCGCGCAGGCCGTCGATGAGCTCCAGGATCTGCTTCTGGATCGTCACGTCGAGGGCCGTGGTCGGCTCGTCGGCGATCAGCAGCTTCGGCTCGCAGGCCAGTGCCATCGCGATCATCACCCGCTGGCGCATGCCGCCGGACAGCTGGTGCGGGTAGTTGCCGATCCGCTCCGCGGGCCTGGGCATGCCGACCAGGCCGAGGACCTCGACGGCACGCTTCATCGCCTCCTGCTTCGAGGCGCCGCGGTGGATGCGGACCGACTCGGCGATCTGGTCGCCGATCTTCATCGTCGGGTTCAGCGACGTCATCGGGTCCTGGAAGACCATGCCGACGGTGTTGCCGCGGATCCGCGACATCGCTTCCTCGTCCAGGATGGTGATGTCGGTGCCGTCGAGCACGATGCTGCCGCCGGCTATGTGCCCGCCGGAGGGGAGCAGCCGCATGACGGACAGTGCGGTCATCGACTTGCCGCAGCCGGACTCGCCCACGATGCCCAGGCACTCGCCGGGCGCGACGGTCAGGCTGACGCCGTCGACGGCGTGCACAGTTCCCTTGCGCAGGCGGATCTCGGTGCGCAGGTCGGTGATCTCCAGAATGGGTGCGGTCATCGCTGCTGCAGCCTTACCTCGAACGCGTCACGGAGCGCGTCGCCGATGAAGTTGATGGAGATCACCACGAAGATGATGGCCAGTCCGGCCGGGTAGACCTGCCACCAGTAGTTGTTGTAGATGTTCTGGACGCCGGCGTTGAGCATGCCGCCCCAGTCGGTACCGGGAGGCGAGATGCCCAGGCCCAGGTAACTCAGCGCGACCACGGTCAGGATGGCGTCAGCGACCTGGAAGGTGGCGTTGACCACGATCGTGCCGACGGCGTTCGGCGCGATGTGCCGGAACACCGCCCGGCCGCCGCCGCCGCCCATGACCCGCATCGCCTGCACGTAATCCCTGATCCGCAGCGACAGCGCCTCACCCCGGATCAGCCGCGACGTGGTAAGCCAGGAGGTGACCGCGATCACCAGGATCAGGGTGAGCTTGGTCCGCGGGAACATCGCGACCGCGACGAGGGCGAGGAACAGCGTCGGGATAGACAGCATGGCATCGACGACGCGCATCATCACGGTGTCGACTATCCCGCCGAAGTACCCGGCCACCGCCCCCCACAGCGTGCCGATGCAGGTCGCCATGACCGCTGCGGCGAAGCCGATCTCCAGCGACGTCTGCCCGGCGATCATGAGGCGCCCGAGGATGTCGTAGCCGCTCGGGTCCGTCCCGAGGGGATGCCCGGCCGCCGGCGGCTGGTTCTCGATGGCCAGGTCCGTATTGATCTGGTTGGTGTGATAAAGCATCGGCCCGAAGAAGGAGAAGCACACGATCAGCACCAGGACGATCAGGCCGACGATCGCGAGCTTGTTCTCCACGAACACGTCAAGTCCGCGCAGCAGCAGGCTGCGCGGCTTGGTCGCGGGCACGGCGCCTGGCGCCGCCTGGGTGATGGTCATGCGCTGACGTACCTCACTCGCGGGTCGAGGATGGCGTACAGGACGTCGGCGATGAGCGAGCCGATGATGGTGGCGACCGCGACCACCACCACGATGCCGAGCAGCGTCGGGTAATCCTGCTTATTCGCCTGCTGGAAGAACAGGTAGCCCATGCCCTGGTAGTTGAACACCGACTCGGTGATCAGCGCGCCTGACATGATGCCAGGAAGGGACAGGCCGACCAGCGTCGCGATCGGGATCAGCGAGTTGCGCAGCACATGCCGGAACAGGATGCGCCTGCGGGGCACCCCCTTGGCCCGCGCCGTCCGCACGAAGTCCTCGGTGATGTTGTCCAGTACCGCCGACCGCATGTAGCGGCTGAACAGTGCCAGCGTGACCAGGGTGAGGGTGAGGACCGGCAGGGTCATCGCGTGCCAGTCGGTGAGGTCGTTCCACAGGTTGCCCTGCGGGGCCTCCGCCGCGAACCACTGCAGCTTGTCCGCGAAGACCAGGATCAGCACGGTGCCGATGAAGAACGACGGAGCGGCGTAGAACAGGAACGAGAAGCTGGTGAACGCGTAGTCGATGATGGTGTTGCGCTTGACGGCCTGCCAGAGGCCGACCGGGATCGCGACGGCGATCGCGATGGCGGTGGAGATGCCGACCAGCGCGATTGTCTTCGGCAGGTGGCTGCCGAGCAGGGAGGCCACGGACTGGTTCAGGTTCCAGGAGTAGCCGAGGTTGCCCTGCAGCAGGTGACCGAGCCAGAGCAGGTACTGGCTGTACCAGGGCTTGTTGAAGCCGTACTGCGCGTTGAACTGCGCGATCGCCTGCGGGTTGCGGTACGCGGCCGGCCCCAGGATCGCGATCGCCACGTTGCCGGGGATGGCGCGCAGCAGGATGAACGTGATCACGGTGACCAGCAGCAGCACCACGATCGCCTGCAGCAGGCGACGGATGAGAAAGGCCGTCAATGTCTTGTCTCCCGTTAACGCCGCGGCCAGCGGCGGGACGTCTGATAACGACGCCCCGCCGCCGGCCTGGCGGTTACTTGACGAAGTACCAGTTCTCAGGGTTGAGTGCGCCGGTCGTGCTCTGCGGCACCACGCCCTGCAGGTTGTTGGCGACCTCGGTGAGCTGGTACACGCCGTTCGGCACCCAGTTCTCCGGCAGCTTCGTCGCCAGGTAGTCCTGCCACTGGTACAGGGGGTCCAGCGAGTTAGCGGTCAGCGACTCGTTTATGAGCTTGTCGTTCTCCGGGTCGGAGAACCCGCTGGAGTTCGCGGCAGAGCCGCTCATGAACAGCGTCTCGCCGCTGGGGTAGTAGTCAGGAGAGAACGACCAGCCGCCGCCCCACAGCGCCATGTCCCAGTCGCAGGAGATCTTGGCGGCCACGCAGTTACCCGCGGCGATGGCTGTCACCTGGTCGAACGGCTTCGGCTCGACGTTGAGCTTGATGCCGACCAGGGACGCGTTGGACTGCAGCTGGTCCACCATCTCGTCGATCCAGCCGATGCCGTTCGCGTAAGGGAAGTTGAACTGCAGGCCCTGGCCTTCCTTGACACCGTCGCCGCACTTGGCTGTGTCCTCACAGGTGGAGACTCCGTTGGGCACGACCTTCCAGCCGTGCTCCTCGAGCAGCTCCTTGGCCTTGGCCGGGTTGTAAGGGAAGGGGTCACCCTCCTTGCCGGTGGACGACAGGTAGTCGGTGGCCGGATAGCTGCCGACCGGGCCGACCGTGGGGAAGCCGTAGCCATGCAGCGGGCCGCTGATGACCGATGCCTGGTTCACCAGGTACTGCAGTGCCTGGCGGAAGTAGAGCTGCTTGTCGATGGGGCCGTTGCCCGTGGTCGACTGCTCGTTGATCGGGAAGTAGTTGATCGACCACAGGTACAGCGGCGACAGGTAGTAGCCGCTGACGGGGTTGCTGCCGACCGTCGCATCCGCGGGCTTTTTGGGCGCATCGGTGCTCGGCAGGTAGCCGACGGTGATCTGGTTACCGCCGCCCTGCAGGACGTTGTACTCGGCGCTCTCCGTGGTGAACGGCAGCTCCTTGAACTGCGCCAGCGTCGGCTTTACCGGGCCGGAGTAGTCCTTGTTCGGCACGAAGGTGGAGTTGCCGTCCGAGTTGAAGCTCTGCAGCTTCCACGGGCCGTCCACGACACCCCAGATGGGCGAGGTCGCCCAGCTGGTCATCTGCCCGGCCTGGGTGTTCAGGTAGTTGTACACCGCGGAGCAGTCGCTCTCGTTGTTGGTGCAGTCACTGGCACCGTCGGCCGTCCTGTCCCAGGCCTTCGGCATGGGCGTGATCTGGCTCAGCTCGTTGTAGGTGAACCAGGTGTGGTTGAAGCTCTGGTTCATCGTCATGGTCAGCTCGGTCGGGCTGACAGCGGTCACGTTGCTCACGTTGCTCGGGAAGCCGCCGGGAACGTCCGCGCCCCAGTCGGCCGAGCCGACCGCCTGCAGCATGTGGATCCAGAACATGACGTCCTGCGCGGTGACGCTCTCACCGTTGGACCACTTCCAGTCCTTCATGGTGATGGTGACCTTGTTGCCGTCGAAGACGGGCGCGTCGGCCACGCTCAGGCTGGTGTTCAGGGTCGGGCTGGCGCCGTTGCCGAACCAGTACAGCGGCCGGTACATCAGGTACTGGAAGTACTGGGTATTGGCTGTGCTGAAGTACGTGCTGCTGTCGAACGGGAAGATGTAGTTCGGCAGGACGTTCGGCGGGAGCGCATAGGCGGCGGTGCCGCCCGCTGCCTTCGTGCCGCCCGTGTTGCCCTGCTGTCCGCCCGAGCCGCTGCTGCTGCCGCAGGCCGCCGCCGCGAGCATCAGCGCAGCGGCGCCCCCCGCCGCCAGTGCTCTGCGGCTGCGCCGTCCGTGCTTGCCTGGAAATGCCCCCATGTCGGGCAGCTCCTCACTGTGATTGGTGCTGGTAGTCTCCACGGGTTCCTGACCTGGCATTTCCCCGCGCCCCGCCTGTTTCCGTGCGTGCTACATAACTCTCCGTGACGTCTCTGTGACGCAGCATTCCCGCCGTTGGCGCAATGTAGTCATCTGGCTGCGATTAAGGGAAGGAACCGCGCAGAAGCGACGGCAGATTGTGACGAGACTGTTACTATAAGTTAGCTATCGAGGGCGTTACGCATGGGCCGGAGCTTGACCTGGACCTCGGCCAGCTCGGCGGCCGGCTCGGAGCCGGCCACGATGCCGCCGCCGGCGATCAGCCTGGCGGTGCGGCCCCCGTCAGTTCCGGGCGCACTGAGCTGGGCACAGCGCAGCGCGATGCCGAACTCGCCGTTCCCGTCCGCGTCCACCCAGCCGACCGGGCCGGCGTAGCGCTCGCGGTCCATCTGCTCCAGCTCGCGGATGAGCTCCATGGCCTCACCCGTCGGCGTGCCGCACACCGCGGCGGTGGGATGGACGGCGGCGGCCAGGGCCAGCGCGGACCTGCGCGTGTGGGGCAGCGTGCCGTGCACGTGGGTACCGAGATGCTGCAGATTCGGCAGCTTCAGCAGGGCCGGGCGGGGGTCGATGTCCAGCGTCTCGCACAGCGGGCCGAGCAGCTCCCGCATCGAGGTGACCGCGTAGACGTGCTCCTCGGTGTTCTTCGCGTCGGCCAGCAGCGCGGCGCCGAGCTGGTCGTCCTCGGCCGTGGTGCCGCCCCTCGGCGTGGTGCCGGCCAGGACCAGGGCGCTGACCTGGCGGCCGTCGCGGCGGATCAGCAGTTCCGGTGTGGCACCGACCATGCCGTCGCAGGAGAAGGTGTAGCAGTCGGGGTAACGGGTGGCCAGCCTGCTCAGCAGCACGCGCGCGTCGATGGGATCGGCGGCGGTCGCGTACTGGTCCTGGGCGAGCACGACCTTGCGGAGGGTGTCACTGGCCTTGATCGCGGCCACGGCCCTGGCGACCGCCTGCTCCCACTGCGGCGCGGGCAGGCTGCCGTCATGCCAGCGGACGCCGGCCGGCGGGCGCTCGGGGACGTAGGCCGACCTGTGGCCGGGGCCGACCGTGGTGAGCCAGGCGCGGCCTTGCCCGTCGCGGCCGCGCAGCACGCGCGGGACGATCAGCACCGAGCCGTCGGAAGACGGGTCGAACGTGAACGTCCCGAAGGCCACCGGCCCGGTGCCGCGGGTCTTCACCTGGTCATCGATGGCGGCGGTGTCGAAGACTGACCGGAGCCACTTCTCTCCGGCGGTGAACCGGTCCTCGCCTGACGGCAGGGTAACCCGGGCCGCCTCGCCCCAGCCGGCCAGGCCCGCGCCGTGCCGCACCCAGGCGACCACGTCCGGTTCTGGCAGGCCAGCCAGCACGTCCCCGGTATCGGGGACCGCTATCGTGCGGACGGTGAGCCGCTCGGCGTCTCCGCTGTCACTCACCACACCGGACATTCTAGGTGGCGGCCGATCCCGGTCCTGCCACCGCGGCCGGCCTGGACAGTGAGCTTGGCCACCAGATGTGACGGCCGGTGCGGAGGGTCAGTGAGGTCCCGGGCACCGCGGACCCGGTGCCCAGCCCTGGCCGGGCCGGCCAGAAGATCCACCGGCCGGACACCACCAGCAGCGCGGGCAGCAGGGTGACCATGGCGATCAGGCCGACCGCGATGCCGACGGCGGCGACCGGGACGAGCCCGGAGATGTCGTCCGACGCCGCGGCGAGCAGGCACAGCATGCCCGCCGCTACGGTCATGCCGCTGGCGATTATGGCAGGACCAGACCGCCGCAGGGCGACCGCCATCGCGACGTGCCGGTCCGCGTGCTGCCGCAGTTCGTCCCGGTACCTGGCGATCAGCAGCAGCGCGTAGACCGCGCTCGCGCCGATGACCAGCACGACGAGGATTCCCTCGCCCTGCCCGTTCACGGTCAGGCCGGCATGCTCGGTGAGCAGGCAGATCACGGCCTCGGCCGCGACGAGAGCCACGCCCGCGGAGATGATCGGCGGCAGCCACAGGACGGGGCTACGGTATCTCAGCAGCAGCAGCCCGATGACCACGCCCAGCGAGGCGTAGACCAGCGCCGAGTCGATGCCATTGAAGATCCTCGGCTCGCCGGCCAGTGAGCCGGTGACGGCCACGAGCACGAGCCAGAAGAGCACTACCACGTACTTTGTCTTACGGCCGGTCACGAAGCGGACCGGCGCTCCCCCCCGGGAAGCTGGCGGTTCCTGATCCCCCTGATCATCCGCCGTCTGGCCATGACGGGGCGCCCCTGTAGTCCCGCGTGCCACTGCATCCTCCTGCATACGCCATGCGTTTCACGGCCCTTCAGGGATACGATGTATCGCGTCTAGGGTGGTTGTCAAGCTATATCGCGATATTCCAGGTCGGAAAGTTCTGGAGAGGCTGTGAGCCTGCGCGCACTGGTGTGCGCGGCGGTTCGTCTTTAGCCGGAGAATTAATGCCTGGCGGAGACAAAGGAGTCAATCTTGGCTCTTTTATCTCCGCCGGGCTGCTTTCTTCCGTTTTCTTCCGTCAAAAGCGCGAACCCGTGCCGGCCGCGGAGGCGCGTTCAGCGAGGATCGGCGGCTCCGGTCTTCTCGCCGGCGGGCACGCTCTCGGCCACGCCGCCGTCCGCCGCAGGGGCGCTTGCTGCCATCGCCGCGTTCCGCAGTTCCTCCAGCCGGCGCCGGGACGGCAGCAGGAGAACCGCGATCACCGCTCCGACGGCGAATAGTGTGGCGGACACCGTGAACGCCAGGGTGTAGCCGTGCACGGCGGCCACATCCGGTGCCAGTCGCCCGGTGTGGTGCGCGATCAGGTACGTGGACGTGGCGGTGAGCGCCACCGTGCTCAGGGCCGCGGTGCCGATCGAGCCGCCCACCTGCTGCATGGTGTTGACCAGGGCCGAGGCCACCCCTGAGTCACGACGCGATACTCCGGCGGTAGCGGTGTTGATCGCGGGCGAGAAGATCATGCCGAAGCCCAGTCCCATGGCCACCAGCGCTGGGACGATGCTTCCCGCGTAGCTGGAGCTCACGGTGATCTGCGTCAGGTAGGCCATCGCGCCACCGCCGAGCACCATGCCAGTCACGATGAGGGTGCGTGGCCCGACCCGGGGCAGCAGGAAGATGCTGGAGGTATTCGAGGAGAGCAGAATGCAGGCGATCATCGGGAGGAACGCCAGCCCGCTGGTCACCGGGCTGTAGCCCTTGACCAGCTGGAGGTAGTAAGTGAGGAACAGGAAGACGCCGAAGACCGCGATCCCGGACAGCCCGACCGAGAGGTAGGAGCCGCCGCGGGCCCGGTCAAGGATGACCCGGAGCGGCAGCAGGGGATGACTGACCCGGCTCTCGGCGAACGCGAACGCGGCCAGCAGGACGACTCCGGCGACGAGCGAGCCGATGGTCAGGGCAGCGGTCCAGCCACCGGTCTGCGCATGCGAGAACCCGAAGACGATGAGAAACAGCCCGGACGAGGCGAGTACCACACCTGCCCAGTCCATTCGGGGGCGAGCATCTGGCCGGTTGGTCTGCATGTACATCAGGGCGCCGGTTATTGCGATCGCGGCGAAGACCAGGTTGACGTACAGGGTCCAGCGCCAGGAAAAGTACTGCGTGAGGACGCCGCCGAGGATGAGGCCGACGGCTCCTCCGCCACCTGCGACAGAGCCGAAGACACCGAATGCCCGGCCGCGCTCACGCGGATCGCGGAAGGTGCTGACCAGCGTGCCCAGGGCGGCGGGCGCGAGGATCGCGCCGAACACGCCCTGCAGCGTCCGTGCGCTCACGAGCATGCCGAACGAGGTGGCGGCGCCGCCGAGCGCCGATGACAGGGCGAACCCGGCGAGACCGGTGATGAAGATCCGCTTGCGGCTGAACATGTCGCCCAGCCGGCCGCCGAGCAGCAGCAGGCTGCCGAACGCAAGGGCGTAGGCCGTCACTACCCACTGCCGGTCGCTGTTCGCGAACCCCAGCGCGCGCTGGGCCGACGGCAGGGCGATGTTGACAACGGTGGCATCCAGCACCACCATGAGCTGGGCAATGGCCACGATGACCAGGATGAGCCAGCGATGGTCGTTGTCCGCCGGACTCTGGCTGCCAGCGGCAGGTGTCACGGGTGACATAGCGATCGATACCCCCAGGTGAGAAAGTGACTGGTCATCAGGTCAGGCTGGATCCGGCGGTCATGCTGAGACCGCCTCGGCGTCCGGAGCGGGCGATGCCGAGATCAGCTGGCCGACTGCTTCGTCCAGGGCGTCCAGCAGGCGGATCAGGACCGTGCGGTCCGCCTCGCTCAGGGCGCCGAAGATCTGTCTGACCAGCCGCTCCCGGGTGGCGTTAGCCACATCCAGGGCGGCTTCGCCGGCATCGGTGATAGCGACGAGCTTGGCGCGGCGATCCGTGAAGTCCGGTCGGCGTTCGGCCACGCCGAGGCGCTCCAGCCCGTCGACAAGGTCGCTGATGGAGTGGGGGGACAGGCCGAAATCGGCGGCCAGCGTACTCTGCCTGGTCGGTCCCTGCTCGCGAAGGCGAAGGAGCACCTTGGTCCGCGCCATCGACAGGCCGCATCCGGCCATCTCGTCGTTGAAGACCCGGAACATCCGGTGATGAACGGTCATGTACCGCTCACCAACCTGCTCGGCCGTGCCCATCGCCGCTCCCCGATAAATATGTTGACATCCCTCATAATGAGGGCTGTCACGGATATATTCCGGGCAGCTAGCGGACGGGCCACGGCTGGCAGCGCGTCTGGCAGCGCGTCTGGCTTCAGGATGCGGTTACGGGCTCGGTGGCCGGACTCGCCGGTTCGATGATGATCTTCGCGTGCTTTCCCTGGCTGGCAAGCGCATCGAAGGCGGCCTCGACGCCGCGCAGCCCGACGGTTCCAGTCGCGATCGGTGCCGCCTTCACCTTGCCTTCGGCGAGCATTCGCAGCGTGCGGCTGAATTCCGGCGGCGTGTAGCCCACGACAAACCGCAGGTCGATCTCCTTGTTGACCGCCATCACTGGCCGGATGGTGTCCGGTTCCGTGCAGACCCCGGCCACCACCACGCGCGAGTACAGCGGTGCGCTCGCGATGATGCCGTCCAGGACGCCGGGGATGCCAGCGCACTCGAAGATCACCGGATGCTTCGGCTTCCCGCCAAGCTTCTCCCCGACACGCCAGACGTGTTCCCACGGCACCGGCATGGACCTGAGCTTCTCCATCGTCTCGATTGCGAGCCCGACGGCGGCGGGGAGACTGGTCAGGAAACCGCGGTCTCCCGGCGCCTGGTACGGCGACTCGGCGGCCGGGTCCACCACGATGTCCGCGCCGCATGCGGCGGCAAGCTGCCGCCGGCCAGCGGAGAAGTCACTCGCCACGACCGTGCCGGCGCCCTGAGCCTTGAGCATGCAGATGACTGCCATGCCCACGGGGCCGCAGCCGATCACGATTGCGACCTCGCTCTTCTTGATCTCAGCGCGGCGGACCGCATGCCAGCCGACCGCCAGCGGTTCGGTGAGTACGGCGATTTCGGGCGACAGGCCGTTCGGGAGTGCGAACATGAGCGACTCCTCGATCACCACCTGCTCGGCGTACCCGCCGGGTGCCGCCGCGGACAGGCCGATCGCGTGCATCTTCTCTGCGCGCCGGGTAAGCGGCACTGCCACCACGGGTGTCCCAGCCGCGATTTTCCTCCGGGTTCCTGGCCCGAAGCCGGCGACCTCGCCGACGAACTCGTGGCCAAGCACCACCCGCTGATCAGAACGCATGAAGCCGTCGTAGCCTATCTCGGCCAGCACGTCGGCCTCGGCGTCCGCGTGGTAACGGACGTGCAGGTCGGATCCGCAGATGCCGCAGCCGAGGACGTCGATGACGACCTGGCCGCTGCCGGGCTGCGGGTCCGCCAGGTCGATGAGCTCCAGCTTGGAGTTCTGGCAGGTTACTGCCTTCATCGCCCGACCTCGCTCATGCGGGCAGGAAGCTCGCGTCAAAAGGCGGTAGCGGCTTGATCAGCGGTTCCAGCAGCTCGGCGGCCTGCCTTACGGTCAGTACATCGGCCGGCGCGAGCCTGATGAGAGCACGCTGGGCGTCGTCGAATTCCCAGAGGTCCTCGCCGATCAGGCGGCACTGGTCGTCGTACGGCCAGACCATGACCATCTGGAAACGCTCAAGGTACATCGCGCCCGCGTCGACGTCGGCGCCGGCCGCCGCGAGCTCTGAGCCCAGCCGCTGCTGGTAGCCGATGCCCCGGCCTACGAGCAGGTGGTCGCCGACCGCAACCGACTCGTCCTCGACGTAGAAGACGCACTGATCCGTCTGGGTCCAGTGCTGGTAGACCGCTTCCACCTCCTGGCGGCCGTCCAGTGCGAACCTCGGCTGCCCGATCAGGCTGAACCGGTAGAAGGGATCCTCGACGGTCATCTCTGGCGCGAAAATCTCCTGGTACCGTCCCGCCGACTCCAGATACCGGTGCCGGAGATAAGACTGGAGCAGGTACCGGTGGCGGGGGTTCTCGGTGACCTCAAGGACCCGCTCAACCGCTGCGTTCTGCGCTGTGATGTCGAGTTGCTTCGTGCCGAACCGTGGCATTGCCTCTCTCCTCTCAGGTGTTGAGCCTGGCCAGCTCGGCCGCGACCATGGCTTCATGCTCCTGCTCGTCGCGCCTGGCGTCCGACGGCTTCCAGTGGCCGCGCAGCAGCGGGATGGAAAGCAGGAAGAAGATGATCCCGCCGAAGCACACCCAGTACCAGGTCTTCCACTGACTCGCGGTCTGGGCGGCGGCCTTCTGCACCGCGGCACCGTGCGCGGTGAGGTACGCGATGGCCGCCGGCGGCACCTTCGACAATGCCGTTAGCTGCGGGCCATACGGCGCGATGACCGTGAGGTCGGCCGAGTACGGGGCGATGACCGTCAGATCGGCCGAGTATGGAGCAATTGCCTTCAGCTGCGGGCCGACCGCAATGACCGCGTTGATGGCGGCCTGGTTGGCACTGATCGTGGTGAGCACGGCGATCCCCTTGGCGCCGCCGCCGGCGGCCGCCACAGCCTGCGCCTGCAGGGCGGTGCTGGCGGGATGGGCAGCCAGCTGGGTGAACAGGGCCGGATGGGTCTCGATCACGGCCAGCTCGGGTGCGAACTTCTGGGCGTTCGCGAGTTGCGGGCCGAGCTTGGCCGCGCTGGCCAGCACCGCCGGGGGAACCTTCGCCGCGGTGGCCAGCACCGCCGGGGGAACCTTCGTGGCGGTGGCCACCACGGCCGGGTGGGCCTGGGCGAAGGCGAGCTGGCTGCCGTACTGGGCGGAGTAAGCCGAAACCGTAGATCCGTAGTTGACCAGCGGGGTGACCGAGCTGACAATGGCCGGAATGATCAGGAAGGAGGCGAAAACCACGACTCGCTGGATCCAGCCCCAGATCGCAAGCCCGGTCGCGGTAAGCGCTGGGTTACGGGCCTCCACCGTCTCGGTGAAGCTCGCCATCCACGGAGTGAAGGCGATGCCCAGCCCGAGTGACAGGCCCGCCAGCATGATGGCGAGCGTGTAGTAGCCCGGGTGGTGGCCTGCCTGTTCAAGGTAGACCACCGTCATTACCGCGGCGATGACACCGCCGAGCACCATAAACGGCTTGCGCACCCGGAACCGGTCGGAGATGACCCCGATGAGCAGCACCGCGATAACGTTGAACCCCCAGTTCCAGTTGCCCAGCCCGTTGGCGTCCTTGACCGAGAAACCGAACACGGTGGTCAGGTAGATGAGGGAGAATCCGACGGCCGTGTAGTAGACGAGCAGCATGACCGACACAGCGAACGCGGAGACCACGATGTCGACCTTGAGGAGCTGACGGAACGGGTGGCGCAGCGCCGCCTCGATGTCGAGTCCCTTGGCTCGTGCCTCGATCAGGGCGCGGTCGCGGATCGTCACCATCAGCTGGTCGCGGAGCCGCGGGGACAGCTCCCTTAGCCCTACCAGGGCGATGAGCCAGACGACGAGCCCCGCGATGCCGCAGATCACGTACTGGTGCGTCCAGATCCGCTGATTGGTGACGTCGGCCGGGATGGTGGCACTGCCGACGACCGCGACGACCAGGCTGCCCGCGACCGGGCCCGCGGTCCAGAAGCCCATCGCCGCGGCCCGCCCGACCTGCGGGGAGAAGTCACGGATCAGTGCCGGGGTCGCGACGAGGCAGATGCCCTCGACCAGGCCGACGACGAAGCTCTCGACGCCGAAGGCCCACTTGCCGGTCGCGGCCGGAAGAACGAAGGCGGTCAGCACCCCGGTGACGAGCAGGCCCCCGACCACCAGGTTGGCCCGGCCCAGCCGGTCAGTGAGCCCCGCGAACAGCGAGCCGAACGCCCCGACCAGGTTCCCGACGGCCAGGATCACCACGAAGAAGGTGAAGCTCATGTGCAGGCTGGCCAGCAGCAGCGTGGACACCGAGCCGACAACGTACAGCTCGTAGTACAGCGTGATGGTAGCCAGGACGGTAATCGCCAGGTAGAGCAGGCGGCTCCTGGTGTCGGGATACGCCTCGAGCTGCCGCCGCCACAGCCACGACGCGCCGGTACTGCGCCTGGTACCGGTACCTTCCGCGGTCACACTCATACTGACCTCGCCATCATCCTTGCTGGCTGGCATCCCGTGAACCGGGACGTGCAGGTCAATGTATCTGCACTCGTCGTGCAAATTCAATGTATTTGCACGACGAGTGCAAATTTAGTGGCTGTTAACAGAATCCGGCCTCGGCGAGCACCGCGGCGAAGGTGGCGCGGAGAAGCTCCTCGGCCCGTCCCGGATCGAGGTTGAGCTCGGTACGCAGCGACTCCCAGAACGACCAGATGCTGACCGCCTGCAGGCCATCGAGCAGCCGCTCGCGCTTCTCCCCGGCGAGATCCGTCAGCTCTGGCGCGAAAACAGTCTCCAGATCCACCTTGGCCAGCGCCAGCGTTCGCAACTTATTGTGCGCCAGCTCCGCCGAGAACGGCTCGTAGATACGGGCCGCCCGCCAGCTAGGGGTCATCTGCTCCAGGATCTGCGCTCGCTGGCCGGTGAACAGGCTGACCCGTGCCGCCAGCGGCTGATCCGGGTCGATGTGCTTTATCAGTGACCGCAAGATCTCGTCGTCGCGACGGTTGGCCTCGACCAGCAGCGCTTCCATGTCGGCGAACTGCTGCCAGACCGTGCGCAGCGACACCCCGGCTCGCTCGGCGACGCGCGGGCCAGTCGGGCAGAGGTCACCCTCAGCATGCAGCGCGCGCATCGCGTCGACGATCGCCCGACGGGAACGGACCGAGCGGGCGGCGCGGCCATCTGCTGGTTCGCTCGACATAACAGCCACCCAGTTCCATCGAGGCGGGAAGCACCTCCCGGCATCCGTCATCATCGTAAGCCTGGCGCCCTGGCGCATAGATTCCATGTCCGGAGCTAACGCTGTTGCCGATCCGGTGCGGTCCAGCCCAGGTCGCTCGGGTGATTGTCTGTGCCCGTTGTCCGCTCTGGCGGTCCTTCAGACCGGGTACTCGCGTGGTCCTTTGCGGTAGGTCCTGCCTGATGGTGTTGTCCACTGGTGGATACCGCCGGGGAGCTGTTTCACGCTCCACCCTCTGGTCTGCTTGACGAGGTGATCGTGCCGGCACCGGCACCCGCCGTTGCAGGTGCAGGTGGGTCCGGCGGGCCAGGGGATGGCGTGCTCGAAGTCGGTCCCCTTGGGATGGCGGGAGCAGACCGGCATCACACACTCGCCGTCGCGGATCTGGACCAGGCGGCGGAGCCTGGCGCTGGGCCGGTATGCCTTCGTCTCATAGCGGTGATCGCAGTCCCCGCCCGGGATCGGGTCGATGGCCAGGGTCAGTTCCAGGTCCCCGATCG
>Ga0209530_1000671_pt1 | contig 21078 bp, 24 predicted proteins | sample BlaSpr_A8_Ref_O1_FD_187987 | JGI IMG/M metagenome (GOLD analysis project Ga0209530, IMG submission 187987) | Forest soil microbial communities from Thunder Bay, Ontario, Canada - Black Spruce, Ontario site 2_A8_Ref_O1 (SPAdes) (version 2) | ecosystem: Environmental > Terrestrial > Soil > Boreal...
CGGAGAAGTGGACGAACACGTCCGCCGTCCCGTCATCGGGGGCGATGAAACCAAAGCCCTTGTCGGCGTTGAACCACTTCACCGTTCCTGTTGCCATGTGCGCAGATCCTTTATCCGTCATGTGATGACGCGGCCCCGCCGCGCCGACCGCGAGCATACCGCTCCTGGCTCCTGGCTGGTCGCGGCTACCTCCATGGGTGCCTTCGGGAGTCCTGATACGCGGTCCGTCCGCCACGGCGTGATTTCTGGGCCTTTGATTTCCTGGTGTTACGGGCTTTGCTGCGCGGGCTAGGTGTGAGCTTTGGGACGCTGCTACCGACGGCGCCGAGCGGGAACGGCTCGGAGCGGAACGGGCGATGCTGGCAGCACTGCCGGTCATCCTCCCGAAGCGCGCACTGCACGCGACCGGGCGGACAATGGGGCAGGCTTGGGATGCCTGGACGCAGGCGGGACGCGTCAACTACCTCCGAACCGATGAGTTCGCACTGGAACTGACCGGGCACGGGGAAGACGTTCAGGTAGAGCGGGTCTGGCTGGACACCAGCGAGCCGGACGGGGAGGTATCGCGGGTGAGCGACCACGTGCGCGGCGTCATCATGACCAACGGTGCCTTCGTCTGGTACGACGACCAGCCGAACCACCGCGGGGACTCCCCCCAAGCGCGGGTTTCCGCCGTTCAGGTGAGGGCGTTTATCGGGTCACTGACCTGTCCTTGTGCCAGTGCGTCGAGCAGGCCGCGCTCGATCGTGCCTGGTTCGTACCCCTGTGCGAGTTGCTCTGCCGCTCGTATTGCGGCTGTCCGGTAGTCGGGAGCGAGGACGCGGCCATAACCTGCGCGCGAGTTCCTGGTCGTGTCGCTGACCAGGCTGAGGGTGTAACGCCAGACGCCACCCGCTTCCCAGGCGACCGTGAGGGCGAACGACATGCCTCCGACGATAAGCCTGACCTTAGATTCCAGAAACACGTGCGTGATGCCGAAATCACCGCTTATCTGAGTGCTCATGGCCTATCCGCGCACATCCCGCAGCTCTGGCACAGGTAGCCGGCGACAGGTTTGTACCCGCACTGCGGGCACGGACGGAGCAAGTCCACGAGCGAGATGCCGAGGAGAGCAGCGGTAACGCGGGGATTCACCAGGAGGTAGCCGAACCGCCGTTCGCCGCTCTCGATCCGCGAAATCGTAGACGTGTTCACGCCGAGAAGCTCGCCCATCTCCCGCATCGGCAGCCCGCGCTCAAACCGCAGACGCCGAATTCCCAGCGCGACGCGACGTCTGCATCGATCGCCGGCCACGGCGAGTTCGACATAGGCATCGCTATCGTCACCGAGAAGATCCAGGTGAGTCTCAAGCAGCGCGACCCCGTCGAACGTGTCACCGCACGAACACATGTAGGGTTCGGCATAGCGCAGATTACCGGCCACCGCGACTGGTTCCGTGATGGTCATCGTGTCCCCTCCTATCTCCTTTGGTGATCCCTGTAACCAGGCTGGCCAGTCAGGGCGATAATCGGGAGTAGTTATCCGGTAACCGATCAAGCAATGACCCTGGTAACGAAGGGTGCGCACCATGGCCACACCACGACAGCAACTTGCGGACGCTTTGCGGCAGGCCAGGGTAGACGTCGGCTATCCATCTCAGCGTGACCTGGCCAGGCGGCTCCACGTCAGCCGGCCACTCATCAGCAGGGCAGAGAATGCCGCCGAAGCGGTACCTAGCCCGGCCTTAATCGTCCAGTGGGCAGAGGCGACCGGCGCTGACGTGGACGCGCTGAACGACCTGGCTAAGCGTGCCCGGTCACCGCGATCACTGTTCGTCAAGTGGAGCACCGATTTCGAGCAGCGAGCCACGCTCATTCGCTGGTTTGAGCTGAACCTCATTCCCGGCCTGCTCCAGACCGAGAACTACGCCCGTTCGCTGGTGAGCTGGAAACCGTTCCGAGACGAGGCGGATGCCACACTCAACGATCGTCTCGCACGGCAGTCCATCCTGGATCATGTCGAACTCCGTGTGCTGATACTCGGGTCTGTCCTGAACCGCGAGGTAGGCAACGCGTCGGTGATGGCTGAGCAGATCGGGCACCTCCTAGCCATGGGCGAACGGCCGTCGATCACGATTCAGATCGTGCCGGACACGCCAGATGTAGCCGGTGCGCTAGGCGGAGCGTTCGCGATCGCTAGCCAGAACACATCGGATATCGCTGCCTACTCAGGATCGCTCGTCGCGGGCAGTGTCCATACGGAAACTGATTTGATCGAGCGTGCCGCGCGGGTGTGGGATGGCTTGCACGCGTCCGCGCTACCGTGGAATCAGACGCGGGAATTCCTGACAGAAGCTGGCGGTAGGTATGGAAGCAATCAGGTGGGTCAAGGCGTCGCGTAGTGCGGCACAAGGTGACTGCGTCGAGGTAGGCACCACGGCGGGCGGGTCCGTCGCTGGGATCAGGGACAGCAAGTCACCCGAGCGCGGACACCTGGCGGTCACGCCGGCCGTGCTCGGGGCGCTCCTGGCGGACGTGAAGGCTGGCCGACTGGACCTGGCGTTAGGGCTGATCGCGCGCGAGCGGCTGGCGACCTGACATGAGCATCCAGCATGAGGAGGAGCCGGCGCTTGCTGCGGATCCTCGTCTTGGAGATCGCATCCAGCGGCCGCTCCCGCGCCCCGCGTCGCATGTCCTCACCACGCACACGACGAGCACGTGCCGACCGTCGGTGGCGATGACGTCGAGACGCCCGTCGCCGTAGTGCCAGTCCCGGTCCAGGACACGCAGCCCGGTGCCCTGCAGGTACTGCCCGGCCCGCGCGGCTTCAAGACCCCCGAATACCTCTACCGGGGGAGCGGGGACGCAGTGGCCACTCCGGCGGAGTGGGTAGGGCAGCAACTGCCGCCCGGCTCGCTTCACGAAGCACCGAAAGACGCCAAGGTCATTGACCGGCTAGGCGATTGGCTCGTCCTCGACAAAAAGCAGGGCGGCTGGGGCGAGGTTTACCTCTGCGTGCCGTCGCAGGGGGCCAGGCTGGCGTTCGCCTTGAAGTCCTATCCTTCGGCGAAGGCTCGTATCGCCACCGTGAGGAGTGTTTTCGAGCACGAATGCGTTACCAGCATGCTCGTCTCGTCCGCCTTCGGCGTCTTGCCCTACTCCGTCGACGTCATCGACGGCCGCCTGTTCCTGGTGATGCCAGCCGGCGATATGAGTCTCCGCGACAAGCTAACCCGGGGACCCACGCCGTTCGACGAGGCGGTCTCTACCGCCCGGGTCGTCGCCATCGCCCTTGACGAGGCGGCCCGCTGTGTCCCGGGACTCGTGCACGGCGACCTTAAGCCGGAAAACATCTTCATGGTGTACAGGGTGCCGCACGTGGCGGACTTCGGCCTGGCCCGGTCCGCCGCCCGGTGGGCAGGCGACATGCTGAAGGGCACCGATGGGTACAGTGCGCCCGAAGCCGGCGATCCGGCGGCCGCCTTGTCGGTGAGCGCCGACGTCTACTCCTACGGCGTGGTCCTCGCCGAGCTGCTAGCCAGCGCCACGCCCCGCCGGGGACCATCGGCATGGCTCCACGGCCGGGCTAAGCACCAGTCGACCCGGCAAGCCCTGCTGGATTTGGCGACCCGCTGCCGCGCTCACTCCCCGGGCGACCGGCCCGCCGACTTCGCCGTGGTCCGCGACGAGCTGGAGAGGATCGTGCCCGAGGCTGCATGGCCGTTGCCGCGCGAAGCCGTGGTTATGCGGGCGCTTACCCCGCTGATCAACGCGATGGCGACGCACGATGGCGTCATCGCCGCAGGCCTGCAGCGACTCGGGCAACACGCCATGGTCCTCGACCTCGTCGCGCGGACCGCCCCGGACGCGCGGAATTGGCAGTTGTGGATGAGGGAAGGCATCGCTCTGTCCGAGCTGGGTCGCGACGAGGAAGCGCTCCGCAGCTATAAGGCGGCCATTGAGGTATTGGACCCGGAGGATCCGGCTCAGGCCCAGCACCGCTGGCTGGTTTTCCTGCAGGCGGCCATATCGCTGAAGCGGCTACGGTACTACGAAGATGCTCAGCAGAAGCTCCAGACGCTGGTCACTAGCGCGCCTGACGATGTCTCAGCCTTTAGAGCCGCGTGGAATGTGGCTGGGGTGTGGGCCGATGCCGGACGCTACGCCCAGGCAGAACTTCTGATGTCCCAGCTGCTGACGGGAAGCTTGGGCATGGCCGAGGAAGCCAGCATGTGGGCCAAGCTCGCGATTGTCCGGCTGGAAGCCGGTGATCCGTTGCGGGCGGCGGACGCCTTGCGCCGAGCGACCGCCGTCGAGCCCGCCACGGCTGAATGGCACGACCGGCTCGGCTGTCTGCTGATGGGTGAACTTGGCTGGCTGGATGAGGCCGGCGTCGCGCGTTCCGCAACGCCCTGGACTGCGGAAGCCAGGACCTCGGACTTTTCGTCAGGGCGCTGGCCTGCGCGCTCGCTGTCGGCGACGAGGCAAGCCGGGCGATGGTGCTGCGTCGCCTGGGCGCCGCGCTCGGCGAGGACGCGAAGCTGCCCGCCTTGCGGTTGGCTGAGTTGCAGGCATTCTGGTACGTCCGGAAATTCGGTGGCCCAGACGGCCCGGCCGGCGGTGATCTTCCCGCCGAAGTGGCCGACGCCCTAGCCGACGTCGGCCTGCCCGACCTGCGGGCAGGCGATCCGCCCCGGCCCGCCAGACAGGCGGACGCTGATCCGGCCGCTCTGGGCGAGACCGGCCTTCCTGACCTTGCCGATCCGGGCGAACCGTCCCCGTGGCTCCAGCTCTTGACCGCCGCCACCGGGATTGTCTACATGGACTTGTACCAGCCGTTCAGCACCGAGGACTTCGTCCAGAACGCCGTCCGGTACCGGCGGCTTGCCTCGATCAAGGCGGCCGAGCTGGACGGCCGCCTTGCCCAGACACAATTCCACCTGCTCCGCTGTCCCGCGTGCGCGGCCGAGGTCGCCAGTAACCGGCTGCCCGGAAGCTCGCTGCGCTGCCAGCACTGCCGCAAGGAGTACCGGGTCAGCCCGCTGGGGAACGAAGACGAGGCCATCGGGACGCTGGCCCGTGCCCTCGCCGAAGCCGTCAGCGGCCCAGCGAAGCCGATGGACGGGTGCGAGGTACTCGTCGCCGTCCAGCTCGTGCCGACATCGCCATTTCTCGGCCTGAAAGCCGACGCCGCGGCAGAGCTTGCCATGCGGCTCGAGGAGCAGCTCATCGAGCGGCTCGAGGCGGGCGGCGTCGTAATTCTCCAGCCGACGCACACAGGGGTGCGGGTCGTGGTGAATAACGGCGTGGCCCTCCGGCCCGACCTGCCGTGGGTAGCGGGCAACTGGCAGTGCCCGCCCGGAAGCGTCACCGGCGTCGCGGGCGGCGCCCCCGACCAGCTGATTCAGGTCATTGACGAGGCCAGCCGCATCGTCTTGCCGGCCAGGCTGGCGTCGGTCACCCTTGCGTTTGACGCCAGCTCTGGCAGCCCTCTGTCGCTGCTGCTCCTGGGCCAGCCTGACCAGGCCGAGGAAGCGCTGCGCAACCGCAAGGCAGGCAGTCGAGACGAAACCGACGCCTTCGTCTGGTCATCTCTCGCCCTCGCCGCGCAGCTCAGCGGTGACCTGAAACGAGCGCTGCGGCTGGCCGACGCGGCCAGGATGGCGGATCCGCGGGACCCGCTGGTCTGGGTGCGGATCGGGTCGCTTCGACTAGCCGACGACGCTGTCAAGGGAGCGGTCGCGGCGGCTGAGCACGCGCTGAAGCTTAGCCCTGGTGATAGTCAGGCATGCCAGGTTCTCGCCTCTGCCTACGAGCGGCTGGGACGCCACGCGGAGGCCCGCGACATGGCCGCCCGGGCGCGAGCTGCGGGCCTGGGCACCTTACCCTGGCCGGGTGCGGCGCAGAGCTCGGGCGCCCAGGCCGAGCTCCCGGCCGCTGCGCACAGCACAGATGCTGGCCCGCTACGGGGCCAGCACCCGTGGTGCCCGTGCCCGCCGTAACTACGACCGCGTCATGAGCTACCTTCCTGACCAGGCCGTACCTCCGTCCGGTTGCAGCCGTGGCGACTCATACCGGCCCGAAGGACCGGGATCGGCTTCCTGAGATACGGGAGCGCCAGGGTGCGGGTGGTGCGCCGCGATCAAGGGAGATGGCGATGCCGTACCGCATACGCGTTCCCGGGATGGAGATCGGTTCGTTCCGGCAGCACTTGGCCGCCGATGGCAAAGTAACCAAGACGATCCGCCTGTACACCGAGGCAGTGGCCTGGTCTGCCGCCGCCCCGCTTATCGGCGAGGTCCGCAAGACCAACTGGGAGCAGGCAGGCCAGCAGGACGTGCGGGAGTGGATGGCCTGGCTGTTCGGCAGCTATAACGACGCTTACCGCCTGCAATCAGTACCGGGCGCTGGACGCCGAACTAGTAATCTGCGCGGAACTCCGATGCGGCCCCATCCTCGCCAGCGGCCACTCGTAATCGGCAGGGAGAGTGGCAGGCGACGTGGTGGACCGGCGCCGGCAGGCGGGGCGGGGATGACCGAGATGGCAGCGCATCCATCGTGCAGTACACAACGAGGCCGCGCCTGAATTGCGGCTCTAGCCGGTCGTGACGCGAACCGCCACAGCAGACTAGCGAGGCGGCAATCGGTCCGGGCAAGAACCGCGGGAAGCCGTCATCCCTCAGCAGAACCGGGCTGGTCAATGACGGTCAGCAGGTCCCCGAGAACAGCAGCCCGATGGACCCCGCACGCGTCATCCGGAGAATGCTGAAAATATGCTACGAAGCCGACGTTTGCAGCAACCTGGCCGGGACCGTTTCTTCCGCAACCCGCAGTTGAGGGTTGTCCCGTCCGATGTCCCACTGGACCGCAAGCTAGCCAGACCTTCTGAGCCGGGATCCGCCCGCTCGCCGGAATGGCTGATATGACCGCCATGCGTGGGCTCCTGCACTCGCCGCCCCTCAAGCGCCGATTCGGATCGTCCTGCGTTACGCAGAGGTAGTGACACAACGTCCTGGCTGCGGCTGGAGCGCGCAGCCGATCTGTCCCGGTGATCTGTCGCTATCGACGTAGGAGCTGCCGGTGAGTCAATCTGGTCGCATGGGATCGAAGCAGCGGCTGCCACAGGGCCGGTCTCATCCGCTGAAGCCGGGTGAGATATCCGCCGCGCTGCCAGGCGTGGGCTCGGTGACCTGGAACGGCCGCCCCCGAGGCTGGCAGGCGGCGGTGGCCCGCCCGGTCTTCTGGCTTCGCTGGGAGCCTCGGTCAGCGATGCCGCAGCCGGTACTGACCGTGCGGGCCATCCCGTCGGCAGACCGTGCAGCCATACGGAGGTGGATCGACGCTACCGCTATGGACTCGCTGCGCGCGTGGCTGCGGGCTGCCGAGACAGCTCCGCAGACCTGGCGAGATGCCACGCACGACACCACCTGGGACTGGCCGGACGAGGAAGCCAGCTCCAGAGCCTCAGAGCGCTGACGAGCAGATACCGGCGCTCGGCTCGATCAGGCTCGGCATCGCCAGTCACCTAGCGTTGACGTTCGGCGGTCGCGTCCGTCGTGCGCGAGATATCCGATATGCACGTCCCAGCGGCGGGCCAGGATGGTCGTCCAAGGCGCGCGGGAATGAGCGTTCTGGCGCATCACACCGACTCCGCGTTCGCGGGCAAGACCGCTGGACCTGCCGCTCAGCCGACGCAAGCGCATGGCTGTCATGGTCTTGTTCCGCGACGGCAGCGAGCGCGTCCTGCTCGTGAACCCCGCATGCAAGGAGACCTGGCTGCTGCCGGGAGGCGCTGCAGGGGCCGATGAATCCTCGCATGCTGCGTGCCACCCGCCTCCTGGCGATGTGCCAGGCGGCGGACCTGACCGGAGCCGGCCTGCTGGCCGAGCCAGCCCAGCACGGCTACGGCCGCGTCCGCGGCCAGGGCCCTCGGGTCAGCGAAGATCACCGGCCCGCTCCTGGCATCTGCAGACTCGCCGCGGAGATCCGCAGCGGATCACTGCAGGCGGCATGGAGGATCCCGGAGTCCGTGCGCGGGCACCAGCCAGGGCGGACGTCTGCCATGCGCGGGCGCCTGACCGGAGGTGATACCGCTGCTCCGGTATCGCTGTGGCGGAGCCGGGATCGCGGCAGGCTACCCGGCGGCTCGGGCGAGCCGTGTGACTGCCTCGATAATCGTGCCGGGTGCGCAGGCGAGGTTCATGCGGGCGTGTCCCGCGCCCTGTGACCCGAATGAAGGACCGCCGGAGAGAGCCACCTTCGCGCGGTGAAGTGCAGACTGTGCCGGGTCATCTCCCCAGGCGAGCGCCGACAGGTCGAGCCAGGCCAGGTAGCTGGCGCCGGGGCGGCGTAGCCGCACTGCGGGGAGGCTGGCGGCGAGCTGCTCTTCCAGGACGGTGATGTTGTGCTCGATCGCGGCGACAGTCGCCTGCAGCCATTCCCGGCTGTGGGTAAAGCCTGCCCTGGTAGCGATCAGGCCGAGGAGTCCGGCTCGGAAAGTGACCTCCTCGGGCAGAGCGGTGATCAGCTCCGTCATGCGGTCCGACTCTGCCACGAAGAACGCCGTCTTCAGCCCGGCCAGGTTGAATGCCTTGCTCCCTGACTCGGCAGCGATGCCGTGATCCCGGGCCTGGTCAGATGCGATCAGGTACGGGGTGAAGAGATGTCCGCTGTGTGTCAGGGGCGCGTGGATCTCGTCGCTGATCACGAATCCGCCGTGCCGGTCCACGATCGCGGACAGCTCGGCGAGCTGGTCGCGGCTGTGGACCAGCCCGGTGGGGTTGTGCGGGTTGCAGAGCAGGACCCCGCGTGCGCCCGCGCTGAGCGCCTGGTCGATCCCGGCGAGGTCGAGCAGGTAGCCTGTCCCGTGGTCGAGGAGCGGGACCTGGACGACGACGCCGCCGGCCTCGGGCACGAGTTCAAAGAACGGGGGATAAACCGGCGGAGTGATGACCACTCCCGCGCCGGGCGGGATGAGGCGGCGCAGCGACTCGACGATGACCACGCTGACGTCGGTGGTCACGGCCATGCGGTGCACCTGCGGTGACCATCCCCATGTGTCCTGCGCGAATCCGGCGAACGCGGCCGCTGCCCGGGTGTCGTGCGGGTTGACGTACCCGGTATCGCCGAGCTCGATCGCTTCGTGCAGAGCGGCCTTGATCTCGGGTGCCAGGGGGAAGTCCATCTCGGCCACGAACATCGGCAGCACGTCCGCCGGGAACGTGCCCCACTTCTCGCTGCTGCGGCGGCGCAGGACCTCCAGCAGATCCGCATCATTCCTTCTCACGGGCCTAGCGTATGGCGCGCCGCGGCAGCTTCTGCGAGGGCGTCACTACGGGCCTTAGCCGGCAAGCCCGGACGTCGCCCTGCGTGATGGGCCCGTCCGCCCCGGGGAGAGTACTTGCTGTCTCAGTACCGCCCACCGGTGGCTGAGGGGAAGCCGCGCAGCCGGCCCGGACGTCGCTGTCCCCGGGGTACGGCAGCGGGACCGCCGGGGAACCCGGACAGCCAGCCTGGTGCGGCAGCCACAGGTACGGGTACGCGGGCCTGCGGCTGATCAGGCTGAATCCAGCCTGCGTCCGCCCGCCCGCAGCCGATGCCGCTCGCATCGCACGGGAAATCTTTCCTTTGTCTTACGAATTGCTTAAGACTCTTGAACCGCCGCACGTTCCGTTACGTGCCATAAGTGGAGATCGGCGAGTGGATACCCATACCCGAACGGAGCCGGACGGCTATGAGACATGCAGGAGGATTCACAGCTGCGCCAGACGCGCGGAACGCGACGCCATTGACTCCAGGGACCCTGGAATAGCACCGCAGGCACTTCCGCGGCGTGGCAGCTACCGGGATCACCGGCCAGCGCCCGCCGCCGCTCGGCGCTGCAGGCATTAGCCGCCTGGATACGTGACCGCAAGGCATTATCCACCCCAGCGCACATCCCGAATAACGCAAACCCGCCCAAGGCGGACCCGGCACATCGCGGAGACCACATGACAGGCAACTCAATGGAACACGGCGCCGCAAATGCGGATGCCGGCAGCACAGTCTCGCTGTTCGACGAGACGCGGTCACTGTACGCGCAAGGCCACATCGCAAGAGGACTGCCAGCGGACCGGATCGAGGCCGTGGAACGGGAAGTGCGTGCATCCGCGTGGCGTGAAGGGCTTACTGTGACGCGTGAAGGGCGGGAGGTCCTCTACCCGATGCTCACAAGCGTGCGCACGCTGACATCCGCGTTCGAGCAGCACCTCGCCCGGCATCTGCCGGATATTGTCACGGCATGGAACAAGATCCTCTCGGCCTATCGCGGCAATCAGGAAATCCGGAGATTCCTGGCCGTTCCCGCATCCCTCCGCGGATGGGTGGACGCCACCCCGCCTGAAACCCGCCGCGTGGACTTCTGCCGGTTTGACATGGTCGGCGGGAGCATCGGAACGGCCCGCATCGTCGAGTTCAACGCCAATTGCCCTGGCGGCGTACTGTTCACCGGTGCTTTCCGCAGGATCTGGGCCAGTTTCCCGGAGATTAAAGAGCTGTTCGGCCAATGGGGAATCGCACACGACACCTTGCATGAGCGCGAATGGTTCGCGAAATTGCTGTTCTCCTCGACGGGGGCCGCGGGCGGGGACACTGTAGCGCTCTTCCATCAGGCTGGAGGGAACACGCTGGAAGTCCGCAAGATGCGGACGATCCTTGAGGCCGAAGGCTGCCGCGTCATCGTGACGCACCCTGGAGCTGATGACTGGCAGTACGCAGATGCCCGGTCGGCATATCTGAAGTACGGCGTGCAGGCGGCTCTGGCCGACATGAGCGGATGGAAGCCGTTCCTGGAGCGAGCCGTCTCCGGCGACCTCGCCATCGTCAACCCGCTGGCCGGCCGCTGGATAGGGGACAACAAACTCTGCCTGGCGGTGATGTCCGATCTCAGATTCCGCGGCCTGTTCAGCTCGGCCGAAATCGAGGCGATAGACCGGCTCATACCGTTCAGCCGCAAGGCCGGTGACGGCATAGGCGGACATGAGCTCCTGGAAGACCGTCGCGCCTGGATCATCAAAGGCCCCTACGACACCCAGGGACGCAGCGTCTACGTCGGAGCGGAGACTCACGAGGCCCTGTGGCCCGAGACAGTAGCGAGGGCGCTGCGCAACGGGTGGCTCGTCCAGGAGGCGGTCGAACCGTGCCGTGTTCACTGGGACGGGAAGCCTGCCTACCAGGACTTGTCGGTCGTGTGGCTCCGCGGCAGCTTCGGCTGCTACACGTCCAGGATCAGCGAGAACTTCAAGGTGAACGTCGCGCAGGGAGGCGGGCGCCAGATGGTCTTCGGCAATACCGGTATCTCCTGGACGGCCGCCAGCACACGCACCGCCGTCACTCCCGCTCCCGTCTGGCTTGCTGGAGGACAGCCGTGACGTCAGCATCCACGCCCTTCACCGCAAACCGGGTGCTCGCCGCCGAGCCCGCGGAACAGCGGCTTCTGCGTGAGCACCTGCGCGGTATGCCCTTCAACTGGACCCCGGAGTGGGTGAGCGGCCCGGTGCTGCTCGCTCCCGCCGCATACGAGGAGATCTGCAGCGTCGCTGTCCGCACCATCAGGATCCTGGAGAAGAGCTTCCTGTCACTCGGCAGCAATTCCCCGGAACGGGCCCGGCGGCTCGGGGTCGACTGGGATGCATACCGCGCAGCAAACCCCTATTTCCTGTCAGAAGATCTTGAGCAGAGATGGTCGGCGGCCATCGCACGGCCCGATCTTGTCTTCTCCGGTACCGGCATAAAGGTGCTTGAGGCGAATATCGGCTCTGCCCTGGGCGGAGTAGTGCAGTGCGACCTCCTGCGCTCCTTCTGGGAGGAAAGGCCAGAGCTGGCCTTTTCGGCCAGCGAGCCGAAGGTAATGGACGGCGTCGCCCGCTTCATGCTCGAGTTCTCAGGTGCCACGGGAGTCGCCCCGCGGACGGCGATCCTGGGGCTCCCCGAGTACTATGATCCCGGCATGCGCGGGTCCTACCGCTTTGAAGCCGCTGCCTTGAGGGCCCGCGGAATCGACGCAGAGGCGGTGGACCCGGATCAGCTCGTCGCGCACCTCAATGCGGAATCTGGCTTGCCGTGGCCGGTAGCTCTCCGGAGAAATCGTCCTGCCCGGTGGGATAAATCCTCACTCGGCAGCGGGCCGCTGCAACGGCTGGTAAAGCGCGGCTGCCATGTCCTGTGCCCGCAGTCATCATTCCTCATGGCTGACAAAAGGCTTCTGGCCTTCGTTTCTGCGGGACTCGTGCAACTCGACGAGCATGAGCAGCGATTCGCCGGCCGGTATATTCCCTGGACTAGGCTGATCCGGCCCGGTCCAGTCGAGTATGAGGGCGATGTCCGGCCGATGGAGCATCTTCTCCTGCTGCGCCAAAGTGCCTTCGTGCTGAAGCGCGGCCCTGGCCATGGCGGCATCGAGGTCATCGTGGGGCGCGAGCATACGCCATCTGGATGGGAGTCATCTGTCCGCGCCGCACTGTCCGGCGGTGACTGGATCGCCCAGGAATTCCAGGACGTCATGCCCGCGATGCTGCCGGTGGCAACAGATTGCGGCAGCGCCGGATCACGCGAGTTCTCTGTCGTGCTGAGTCCTTTTGTGGTGCTCGGACGCGCTTACGGCTGCGTGACACGATCTGTGAAAGCGGAAGGGGGCGCAGTGGTCAGCACGACCGCAGGTGCCATGGCCAACGTCGCCTTGCCGTCGACGACAGCCTGAGCACTGGCGCCTGCGGCTCCCTGGGACCTCAGGCGCTGACAGCAGGGCGAAGCGGGCTTGACGGGCGGGCAGGCCGGCAACTGGGACGCTGCCTGCGATTTCCTGGTCAGAGTCCAGCACCTCCCATCCGGCCTGACGGGGCTGCCCGGCTACGGCGTCCCCGGCCAGATGCCCGTCGCTGCCGATGGTCACTGTTATCTACCTGTCCTCCTCGTTTGCGCAGAACTTGCGCCCGGAGGTCCCGGGACCCGCGGCCGCTGCAGTCGCCTCGGCAGTACTAGCCCTGTCCCGGCGGCGGAACGTCGGCGCCACCCCGGGGATCCTGCAGGTTCCCGCTAGCCGCCTCCGGCTGCCGGGCTCGACCTGCCGGCTGCGGGAGGGCAGGGTAATCTCTCGCGCAGCCGGCTGCGAGGAAGACAGGGCTGACTCCTCCGTCCTGGCTCTTCTGAAGCGGCACCCGTCCCGGGGGCGGCTGGCCTTGCTGTTAAGGTATGAGACTCACATCGCACTCACCTGGGGCCGTTTGGACCTCTGGGCCTTGCTCGTGGCTGGAAATCCTCGGCCAGGTGCTTGCGGCCGCCGGGGACGATGCCACGGCGCGGCGCGCACCGGGTGATCAGCTCGGTGACAGCGAGCTTCCCCGATGCCGGCCGTAGCGGAGTGCCGGCGCTCGTTACCGTGGTGTCAGGTACCCGTCCGGCCGCCGGTCACTTCCGCGCCCTCATCAGCCGGCCTTATCCTGGCCTGCTCGGGCAGCGGTGCAGTCGGTGCTGCGGGGTGTGCGGTCACGCCTGGGCAGTGTCTCCAGTTCTCCAGTTTCTCCTGGGGGAGGGCTGCTCAGTCTGGTGGGCGGGGCCGCCGTGCGTGGCGGCCCCGCCCGCTGGGTGCGTACGGGTTAGCTCACCGGGAAGATGAGCGTCTCGCCTGTGCCGTGGGCGTCGCGATCGCCGGCCACGATCGCGGAGCCGTTGCCGGCGACGGAGACCCCTTGGTCGCCGCCGCCCAGGTCATCGTCGGAGACCGGGGTCGGCTCGGCGTCGGTGGCGGTCAGCGTCCAGGCATTGGTGCTGGTCTCGGTTGCGACGAAGACCTCACCGGACTCGAAGGCCGAGCCCGCGGTTGCGGTGGGGGCGCCGAACGCGACGACGGAGCCGTCGGCGGAAATGCCGATGCTCGCGCCGGCGTCCTGGGCCGCACGTGAGGTGTTCGCGGCCGGGAGCACCTCGCTGGCCTCGGTGAAGGTGGTGCCGGACTCGGTGAACACGAACGCGGCGCCGTTGAGGTCGTTGATGCCGTCCTGGCCGGCGGCGATGATGGTCCCGCTGCCGTCGACCGCGACCGAGTCGCCGCCGCCGTGCAGCTGGGCCGTCTGCGTCCAGGTGCTGGCGCCGGCGGCCTTGGTGAACACGTCGGTCACGCCGACCTGTGGTTCGCCGAACGCGATCGTGGAGCCGTTAGAGGAGATGGCAGAGCTCTGCCCGATAAGCGCGGGCGCGGGCGGGGGCGTGGGCGCGGGCGGGGGTGTGGGCTTGGGCTTCCTTGCGGCCGAGGCGGACGACGCGGCCCGGGTCAGCACGTTGGCGGCCGAGGCGGACGACGTGGCCGTGCTGGGCTCGGTCAGCACCTGGGCTTGCGCGTAGGTGCTGCCGGACTTGGTGAAAACGACCGCTTCCCCGTTATCGTCGCTGGTTTCCGGGGCGCCCGCCACAATGGTCGAGGCGTCGGTGGAGATCGCCAGCGACGTGCCGAGTCCCGATGTTCCGGAAACGGTGAGCTCGGCGATCTGGGTCCAGGTGCCGGACGCGTCGCTGAAGACGTACACCGCGCCCTGATCCCCGGCGCCGGCGCCGGGGGCCCCCGCAACCACGGTCTCGCCGTTACCGGATATCGACACCGTCTGGCCGAAGTCCTCGTCCGCCAGCGGGTTGGACGGGCTCAGTTCCGCGGTCTGGGTCGTCCCGCTGAAGACATACACGGCGCCCGCGCTGTTGTGCAAGGGCGAGCCCACAGCGGTGACTGCGCCGGTGGCCGAGGCCGAGACTGAGTTGCCGAAGAGGTCGCCCCCGACGCCGTCGCCGGGAGACAGGATCGTGGTGCCGGTGGCGGCCAGCGCGGGGGCGCTGACGACCCCGCCGGCCAGGAGAGCCAGCGCGGCAGCATAAGCGCTGCGGCGCACGAGATGAGTGGAAGTACGCAAAGCGATTCTCCTTCGAATCAGACGTGAAACACTTACCAGTCACCACGTGCCGTGCGCCGGAACGGTTCGAGGAAAATGATAAATATGAAATTGATCACTGCCCATTACAGATGTCTAAACTCACCGGATCCGGCCTGGCCTGGGTATTTCCCGCCGCCGGCGGCCCGCGCGGTCACTCCGCTGCCCGGCCCATGAGAAGTCCGGCCTCGGCCTTGCCCGGGAACGTCACCTTCCCCGCGTCGGCTGATGCCTTTCCTGCCGGGCTGCATCACGGGTCCGGGCCTCCGGATGCGTGATTGCCCCGCATCCGGCGTGCCTGAGGACTGGCACCGGACGGTTAACCGCCAGCCATTGCCGGATAGCCGCAGTAGGGCCAGCGTATTAGGACATCCGTACGATTACTACAGGAAATATAAGGGCCGTATGGCCCGTATTAGGATCGTATGATTTTGCGGGCAGGTCTTGCCATTGCCGCGGCACAGTGCACATACTTGGGGCCAGTTCGCAGGCAGCTCGCGGGATAATGCAGTTCTGCCGGATCCATCGCCGGCACGCGCCTGGCGGCATGCGCCTTCTTCATGAAGGGATTCACATGAACAGGCTCTTCAACTGGCGGTGGATGCCGGCCTTCGCACTAGGAAGCCTGGGTGACCGGGGTCCGGCCAGCCGCAGGAGAATCACGCTGCGCCCGCCGGGCCGGAGATCACGGCGAGCTGCTGCAGTACTGGTGACCGCCCTGGGCGTGATGATAGCCGGCGCCGTTCCTGCCTTCGCTGAGGAACCTGGCGAGGCTTCTTCGTGGACTAATGAGATTGTGAATAACGGTGCAACACTCCAGTCACCGGACACCTACTCCGAAGCCCGCGGCGGCCAGACCGGGGCCCTGGTGCAGATATTCAGGGGGCTGGACAACCACGTCTGGCTCGCGGTCAACAACGGCCCTGTTTTTACGGCCGGTGGGGGTACCAATACCACTGTAACCAACGTCGCCCCGCGGGTCGTCTACTCGAATGGATGGTTTTACGCCTTCCAGACCGGTACTGACAACCGGATCTACTGGTCTCGTGCTTCCGACGGGATCATCGGCGCAAACACCCCTTCTGCATCCCAGTCATACAACTGGTCCAGCTGGGCTGCTATAGCGGGAAACCCTGCCACGACGCAGTCCGTTTCAGTAGCCGCAGCCCCCAGCGGTCTCCTGATGACATGGATAGGCGTCGACCAGACGGCTATGTACAGCGCCTGGCTCCAGGCGGGCAGTGATGTTTTCAATGCCACTCAGGTCATCACCGGTGCGAACAGCGACTCTGCGCCAGTGGTGACCTTCAACCCTGCGACCAGGAACTTCGTCCTGGTTTTCCGCGGACTGCTCGACAACGAGGTCTACCTGATGGCCCAGGTCCTCGGGCAGAGCACATGGTCCGACCCGGAAGCACTCGGCATCATGACGCCCACCTCCCCGACTATCGCCGCAGACTCCGACGGAGACATGCTCGTGGCGGCTCTCGACTTTGACGCGAATATATGGTTCCTGGCCATGAACAGCGCCAGCGACACCCACGGATGGTCTGAGGAAATAACGCATGAGCAGACCGACGTCGCAGTCTGGCTATCGGTCATCAGCTCCGTCTTCTACGTCGTGGCCACCGCGACCAGCCTGGGCGGGGACGTCCAGTGGAAGTCGGCCTGGGACGCCTTCAACGGGATCTAGGCATACCGGCGTACTCTAAGTACCGGCATGAAGAACGGGACCTGCTGGAAGCCCGGCAGCCGCATGGCTGTCCGGGTTCCCGGCGGTCCTGCTGCCGTGCCCTGCAGATGGCAGCGTCCGTGCCGGCTGCGCGGCTGGCCTGGGTGACAGGCATGCCCCGATGACCTGCCGGGGCGACCGGGCGTCGAGTTCAGAGCCCGGTCCGGGGACCGGACTGCCGGGCTGGCACTATCGCCGGGGCCGCAGACGCCGTCACGCCGGTCTTCGCCCGCAATAGCCCGGCTGACCTCGCAGCTCAGTCAGTCTCGCGGGAGCGGGACAGCTGGCGGTCAGGGTCGCCGGGATCTTTCCGCCTGAAGCGGCCGCCGGCGCCCGGAGGGCACTGCGAACCTGGCACCCACCCGGCAAGATCGTCCTCGGAGTCACCTGACCACGCTGCCTCGCCGACGTCACCAGCAGCGCACCGCTCGCAGCATCGACGGCCGGCCGTGACCTGGTGATCCTCGGCTGGCTCGGACGCTCTGCTCGTTATGCTCCGCCTCGCGCGGGGCGCTTCCCCGCAGGCATCCATGAGCGGAGGTAATCGGTCGCTGCCTAGATGATCATCGCTCTTCCCGTGTCGCTCTGGTGGAATCGCAATCGCAGCATCGAGGACGGCAGCAGAGAGGAACTGGGCATGGACGAGGAACGCAGGGTGCAGGATGTGCTGGCCCGTTACGTCCGGACGACGGACCGCCGTGACGGCAAGGCGCAGGGAGCGCTGTTCACCGATGACGCCACCGTCGAGATCCAGATCAAGACGGGTCAGGGACAGTACGAGAAACTGGGCGACCCGCTGACCGGGGGTGCAGGCGTGGCATTCGCGGTAGACAATTTCATGACGCCGCACCCGCAGGGCGGCTCAAGCCATCACACGACATCCGACCACATCATCGAGATCAGCGGCGACCAGGCCCATATGAATGCGCAGTTCATCGTCTACGAGGTGCTGGCCTCCACGCGGCCCGAGGACGGCTGGCCAGATGACGCCCGCGGTGCCCAGGGCACGGTACGGACCATCGAGTCCGGGTACTACGACACTGACCTGCGCCTGATCGATGGCCAGTGGAAGATTACCGGGCACCGCGTGCTCATGGACATGCCCATGGCGTTTCCAGGTGCCTGACCAGGCTCCCGGACCTATGCGGAGGCTTGCTCGGGCAGACGCGCGGCAGCCCGGCTGGCGACCACCGTCCGGGCTGCCGCGACGAAACCGGCTACCTGCTGCCTCGCATCGCCCCGCCAGGCCAGCGCCAGCGTGGTACCAGCGCTGTCGGCAACGGGCACAGCGGCGAGGCCCGGCCCGAGCCTTCCGGTCACGCTCTCGCCTGCTATGACGATAAGGCGGCCGAGCGCCACCAGATCGATGATCTCGTCAAGGGAGGTGTCGGGGCATGCGGCTGAGTAGGCGGGATCGCGTCTGAGGTCAGCGAGCATCACTGCCCCCCTCTGGGCAAGCGGATGCGCGGACGGCAGCAGCGCCACCGGCATCTCCCACCCTACGACCTGCTCGGAGAGGTCCGTGATGTCATCGGTCTTGCACACCAGTGCCACGTCTGCTTGTACGTCGCGGAGGGCGGCGGCCGGATCGCGGGTGAACAGGAAGTCGATCGTGATCGCTGGCTCGCGGCGCCCGTAAGCGGCTGTGAAGTCGCGCAGCAGGCCGGTGCCGTTGCCCGGTCTCGCGGCGACGACCAGCGCATGCTGTCCGCCTGCCTGCTGCACGCGTCTGGCCGCCGTGTCCAGGCGTGCGAGCAGGCCACGCGCCTCGGCCAGCAGCACCGTCCCGGCGGGAGTCAGCGCAGCGCTCCGGCTGGTCCGGGCGAGCAGCGGCACCCCGAGCCGGCGCTCGAGCCGCCCGATGGCACGTGAAAGTGCCGGCTGGGTTATGCCAAGCCGGTCAGCGGCCTGGCCGAAGTGCAGTTCGCAGGCCAGGGCGACGAAGTATTCAAGCTCGCGGGATTCCAGCCTGTCCATCGTGAAGGACACTCCTTCGCAGTCGCCGATCTCCCTGCCAGGCTACCGGCCGCTTGAATCGCAGCAGCGTGACGGCCGGCGGAGCAGGTCGTGGATCAGTCCGCGGACCTGCGGTGCCCGCCAGCGTCCGGCCCGCCCCCCAGGTCTTGATCTGTTCTTGCGTGGTTCCGCGGCCGTCGACTACACCGTCAACACCGCGACAGGCTTTCCCTTGATCACCGGACCCGAGGAACTCAATGTTCCGGTGAACCACGTGCTGCCTGCCTGGGACGTCGCCTGCAGGCTCTACTCGGCCGTCGGGCTGCTCGCCGCGGTCCGGCGCCGCGAGAGCACCGGAATCGGCTGCGAAATCACCCTGGCGCTGGCCGATGCCGCCTGGACGTTGCGGGGCACCTCGGCTTCCTGGCCGAGGCCCAGGGACGCTGCACCGGCTCAGTGGTGAGCCCGCCGAGGCTGAGGCATGTCATCAGCGGGCCCTGGAATCCTTTCGCGGGAGCCACACGCACCGGAGCTCACACCCCCTCTCACCTGCGCAGACGCAGGAAACGAGACGGCGAAGATGACGCAGTCACCAGCCGCTATCTGTGTTCTTGTCTGCGTATAGCCCGCGGAAGTCGGGCTGGTCATGGCCCGCCAGAACGCGACGGCTGCATGCGAGCTTCTACTCCGCCGGGGCGCCCCGGCGGCGCGAGCTGCCGCGGTAGCCCCCGTTGCCGACGATTGACCGCAGGGCTGCGACGTGCCCGTCATAGGCTGCCCGCCCTGCCTCGGTCAGCGACAGGCTGGTCCGGACTCGGGATGCGCAGGTCGCCTTGTGTACTTCGATGTAGCTGGCCTCGTGCAGGACGCGTATGTGCTTGGACAGAACCGAGTCGGCCACTCCCAGGCTCTCCCGCACGGTGGCGAATTCGGCGGAGTCGACTGCGGAGAGTATCGCGCAGATCTGGAGCCGGTTCGGCGCGTGGATGATCTCGTCGAAGCAGGGGGCGGTGCTCATTGGCCTGCGTGCAGGCGGGCTCGGAGCAGTTTGTCCGTCCAGCGCCCGAACGCGACTGTGAGGGGTATGGCGAGCACGCCTGCTGCGAGGAACGCGCCACGTGTCCCGCGATCAAGGTCGAGCCAGCAGGCGATCGCGATCAGCGTGCTCAGGGTCAGGACGTGGCCAGCGAAGATGGCTCGCGTGCGGGCATCGAAGTACTTCATCGCGACGCCCGCACGGCGCTGGTTCATCCACATCAGCGCGCCGCAGGCGACCGTGTACCCGGCCACCGACCAAGCGAACAGCACCCAGCTGTGCATCTCCGCCTCGGCGATCGCGCCGCCGGCCAGCAAGCCGAGCGAGAGGTGGTACCAGCCTGGTGCGATGATCTGGTCAGCCGGCCAGGAGCGGCTGCCGCAGATAGCTGATATCGCGCTTGCGGCCTCGTCAGGCGCTATCTCGGCGGCGGCCGCGCCGTCCCGGTTTTCGTCACTTGCCATGGTGGAAAGTCTAAGCGTGACTTTCCACCATGGCAAGTGGAGCTGCGCTACCTTGTGGCAACACGCATGCTGAGCCGCCACAATGAGCTACCGCGACGCCGGTGCCGTTTCTCGACTGGGCCTACACCTCTTGGCTCGATACCGGAAATCATTCGTATGAGCATGAGGTCGTACCGCTCGCGGAGCTGGAAGTGCCAGCACCGAACGGTCCGCAATCGGCGGTAGATGCCATCCGGCTATCGCTGCACATCCCCTATTCCGGCACCAGAACCGTGTTCAACACCCAGCAAGGGGCCTAGCACGCCGAACTCCAGCCGTACAGCCACGAATTACCCCCCCTTTCACCGTCCGGGGCCTTGGCTGGACCGATCACCGGACGGATCTCCCTCACGTTAGTAGAGGCCGGTGTCAGCCGAAAGTGAAGTCGTAGGCCTGGATGCCGGGTAAGGCGTGCAGGAGGAGGGTTCCGCTGGTGCGGCGTGGTAGAGGGTGTAGAGCCGGGGGACACCGCTGACGGCGATGGTCTGGGTGTGCTGCCCGTTGACTGTGACGTCGAGGGTGCTGGTGCCGCCGAGGATGAGGTAGACGTCCTGGGCCAGGAAGCCGAGTTCGAGTTCGGCCGTGCTGCCCGCGGTGGCTTCCTGAGCGTGGTCGGTCCAGGTGCCGCCTAGTCCCAGCGCACCGAGGGGGAGTGAGGCGGGGATCGTCGGCAATCTTACGAGCGCGCTCGGCTATGCCGGCTTTGCGTTCGTCGACCGGCCATGGCAGGCGTTCGCTTGCGCGGTCGCACGCCAGCGTCGTGGGACGAGGATTCCGGGCGGTCGCCCGCGATCGCAGGTTCCTGATCGTCGTTGCCGTGAATATCGTCCTCATCATCGTCGGCTACGCGCTGTACTCGAACATCCTGCCGCCGTTCGCGATAGCGCATACACGCGTCGGACCTGCTGGGATCGGGATCATC